>Ga0116227_10007384_pt1 | contig 21518 bp, 12 predicted proteins | sample S1TSphgellanicum_FD_89693 | JGI IMG/M metagenome (GOLD analysis project Ga0116227, IMG submission 89693) | Host-associated microbial communities from peat moss isolated from Minnesota, USA - S1T2_Fb - Sphagnum magellanicum MG | ecosystem: Host-associated > Plants > Peat moss > Unclassified...
ACTAAAACTGGGGATAAACCAAAGGTTAACCAACAATTAGCCACCAAACCAACCCAAAAAAACCCAAAACCAGCCCTGATTTTCAAACCCAAACAAAAAAAAAAACCAAAATTTTCTTTTTTTTTTTTTTTTTTTGTGGGAAGAATCAGACCCAGAACTGGATTCTTGATTCCATTTATGTGTGAAAGAACCCAAACCATTCTAATGTCTTTTTAAGTGTTGGGCAGTACCTCTGGTAAGTGATCTAGATGGTTTAAGTCTTACCACCTCTGGTAAGACTTAAACTAGAACCATAGGTACTACCCAACACTGTTGTTATATATATCTGATAGTGAGACTTGTATAGCCTTGGTATATGAAACTGGTATTACCTCAAGTCCTTTACCAAGCAAGTATTGGTAACTAGGCTATGTAGTAGTTGTAGTAGTAGTACCTTAGGTCCCAACTAGGCAAGTACTGGTACCAGATAGGTATTGCCTCAGGTCATACCTATCTGGTGGGTTCTCTCATGAGCTGATGCCAGGACCAGTATCAGTCTATATACCCAAGGTTCCAGCCTGGTGCCCACTAACACTGGTTAGAACTTGAGTTGTGTGATTTGATTTGATTCCCAAAAGGCAACATTAATTAACAAGGGGTGTGTCACACTGTATAGCCTTGCCATTTACATTAAAAAGTATTATCTTATTAAGGCAAAAGAAGAATAATTATGGAAACTCAAATATTTCACAGTACAAAAAAATATAATCTTCAAAAAAATCCTTTCCCTAACAGAAACCAAAAATCCTTCCTAAAAGAAACCAAAACCCTTCCCCAAAAGAAACCAAAATCCTTCAAGATAATTTTTATTACTCCGTAACTAATTTCAAGTTTCAACACAAGCCAAAATATCATCTTTCAAAAATCTTCATCTAGAAATAAGACCTACTTACCTAGGGGCCAAAATCCATTAATAAGCTATTATTTATTATACAATATAATGAATCTAAAAACACAAATATCCCAAGGCAAGGCCAATAAATATTAAGTTTGGATTAAAATATTAAGTTAATAATGAGTGAGGGAGGAGGATCCCTGAGTAAGAGGGAGAGAATTCATTCACCAAGTTGGAAACAAAAAAAATTGAATTCATCACTTTAAGATGAAGAAGAACTAACTCATGTCATTTAAAAGAGAGAAACAGCATTTTGGGAAAGTGATCTTGAGAAATAGGAAATGATATCTTGAGGAAATAGCAAAACTTAGAAAACTCATCTTGGCAAAATAAGAGAGCATTTTGGGTATTCCATAAGAAAGTCCTATGCTGCATTTGCAAAGCAAGAATTGAATTTGAATCCAGGGTGATGGGGCTTTTGGTTGGGTTAGTTGTTTGTGTGTGTGTGTGTGTGTGGGGATGTGAGCTTTGTAAGTTTTCATTACAAGTACAATGACAATTAACACTCTGCTATAATAAAGGGGAGAGTTTCTTAAACCTTCTACACACTAGAATATCCCAAGGAGATCTAAATGCAGCATTCAAAGTTGTTGTCATTGATACACAAATCAACACCAGCTACTAATACCCACTACTAATTAATAATTTGTCATTATTGGGTCAGGAGAAGGATTGCACAGTTCACCAAGCTCACTAGTATAGTTACCGTTGTGTAGGCCAGGAGATTGATGCATCATGACTCTTCTTGCTTGATCAATGATGATGATGACTCATGATCAGGTTGTTGTTGTTTGATCTTCTTACCGTTTCTCCCTCCTCCCCCCTCTCCCCCAAACCATTTTCACAACTCTCTATAAACGGTGTTTTCATGATCTGACAACAATTTTTTGTAATAGTGAAGGACAAATCAGCTTCAAAACTGCTTGCTCCCATTTTTCAATTAGACACAAAAAACAGAATTATAAAACAAATCTCTGGCCTAACTCTGTCACCCTTTGCAGTGGAAGATTGGAAGCTGTGATTTTGAAAGGTTGTTTAGGGACTGTTTTTTTTTTGGTCAATCTCAGATCTTTCACATTCTTTCTTTGCCATCTCTGTTCTTGATTAATTTTGTTTACTGATCTCAGATCTTTACATCTTCCTACTGCTGATATTTTATTCAATCAACAATCCAACACTTGGGAGGATGTGGAACTTGGAACACAAATAAATAGCCGCATCCAAAAGAAAACCAAGAAAACCAGGGTGGGTCCTCACCCTGGTTTTGCAGTGTACTATTTTTCTCTTTGCAATCGACTTGTCCTTTGTGTCAGAAGAAGGAAAGAAAAGGAAAAAAACCCAAACAAAGGACATCTGGTTTGCTTCTGGTTGCACAAAATTGCAATTGGGTACTTACAGAGTTTATTACCTCAGGAGTGCGGTGCAAGAAGCAACATTTTTGTCAATAAGGTTCTTTTGCGCATTCTAACATACAAATTTATAAAGAACATGTATTTCTTTCGAGGAATGAAAACTATCTGCCTACAGTTGTTGTTCTATCATCTGCTTCTTCTATATCAGTTAACCCCAGAGCTGAACTTGAAACATAAACCCGACACTTTTTACTACTCTGAATCCAAGGGAGTGAAGTGGCCTAGAGACAACATTCAGCCCCCCTACCACTACTGTTTAAAAATTCATAACTAAGTTAAACGATATTCAAAAAATGTGATTCCACTTGGATGGAGATGTGAATCAACTTTGCACTGTTTCAGTCACACTGCTTTTTTCAACAGTTTGTGATGCTCCTACCAACTTTACTTACTCACAGTGAATCATTTTGTTTTATGCTGTTCTCAAAGTCATCTGCTTGCTAACTTACTTTACCTGTGGCATCAATCCAAGCTCAGTCATGAGGAGACATCAATCATGAGCCAAACAAAATTATGCCCATGAAACCCAATAAATGTGCATAGATCTCTTTGAGTCTTGAAGGAAAATTTATTCGAGAGAAAAGAACATATAAAATTCTTGTCCAGAACAAACTCCTTGCCTCTTTCTTCACCACAAATATGACAATAAATTATTAGTCAACCACTAAACCACATCAATAAGTAGGGGATAGTAGAGACTAGTGAGTGAATTATGTGCAAAATAAATACCAGTCTCGGCCGGTTCTTTGAACTTTTAAAGAACCACGAGCCTAGTTCCAATTCTTTAAATATTTCAAAATCAAAGAACTGTCAATTCTGATCATTTCAAAAATCTCAAAGAACTGGCAGTTTTCATCAAACAATCAGAGGTTTCTCTGGCTCGTTCTTTGACTTTGGAAATTTGATGATCATACTCATATTCCCAAGACCTGGTTCTTTGAAAACTTTGGGAATCGACAGATGTGTGTGTGTATATATATGGGTTGATAACCAGTGGGTATTTATATCTCGGTTTGAGAGCCACCCAACACTGGTAAATATGGCTTCTGAATTTCAAGCTGTGAATCCTTTGTGCTTGCACTTGGGTATATACTGCCACTTTCATGAATTGTTTGCTCGCCAGCCTTTGAAACCTTAAACCCTAAACCTAAACCCTAAACAAAGTTCAAAACCAAAACCTAACCTCTCAACAACAAAGCAAGCAGAGCAATTAGCCAAGATTGATGAGGGAGCAGTAAGGTTGATTAAGTAAATGTTGACTAATTAGGTCTTGTTTTGTAGTTGTTGTGGGTTAATTAAGATCATTACATACTTCATAAACTCTATAAACTGAAATTGGAACATTTTAAACTCATCTCATCTGACTTATGACAGTTTAACATTTTCAATATTCAATTCAAAATTGTGACAATATTGTGACTCAACAATATCGCAACAATATTCAACATTCACAAAAAATTCAATATCTCCCACACCTTAGGTCTAAAAATTTCCAAATCAGCTTCATTAAATCCTACTCACTGAGGGCTTTCCGGGAATATCAAGACCATACCAAGACCATGGCCAAATTCCCATGTAATGTTTAGTTTTGATTTATATGAATTTTTCAGAAAAAAATTGTTCAATATTCAATAACTTCTCCAATGTAGGTTGAAACATTACAAAGCCAACTCAATGCACCCCCCATTCATTGAGTGCTTTCCAATGGTACCAATAGCATGGCAAGAGGCACTGTGGTTTGGGAGATCTCAACATGACAAACAATACAAATAACCAAACTACTTTCATAGATAGATATGAAGGGAACTTTATTGCCAAAACATCCCCTTTTGTAAATACGATATTTCTTATGGTAACTTTTATGTTGTAGTAGCTTGGAAAAGTTCAATAACAAATAATTGTGAGTGAAAAATTCAACAATTTTGAGAAATTCTCAAGATATATTGTTGAATATTTTTGAAATAAAAGTCAATAATTTTAAATATATTTTAAATTAGGTTCCTGAAATTAAGTTCATGAAGTTATTAACTGCAATGGATGAATGAATTGTCATGAATTTAACAATATTATGGTTGGATTGTCAAAAACATTAAAATTTTCCCCAAAGAATGCTGATTATTTTATTAAATTTTTTAATGATTATGTCAAAATCTTAGGAAAGAAAATTAAACATTCAACAACAAATCATTGAACATGCCAAGCTACTATGGTATTCAGAGTTTTACAACAACAAAAAATATTGAATACAAAAAAAAAATTGCAAGCTTGTGTAAGAACTTTAAAAATATTGTTACATGACCTAAACCATAAGGCATTAAAAGATGACTAGATCCCAAAATTCAACATGACATTGCATTATAAAAAAACCTCACACAAGATTAGTTCAAACCAATTTTGGCAAGTTCTTGATTTCAAATTGGTCTAGGTCCAAGTTCTAGGTTAGGTCTTAGGGTATTCACATTAACATTTGTTGTTGGAAAACCCATTGAAACTCAACCAAGGAACAAGCCTTTTTAAAAATTGACTTAAAATCTGAATTGGGGTGTTATCCCTTTTCAAACAAGGTCAAGTTCTTTAAGTACATAAGTACATCTTTTTAAATAATATATTAAAAACTTGACCCGACCTTTTATGCAAGTCGTTAATGGTTCATGATACATAGGTAACATTACACGTTCCTTATCTTGGATCATGTAATATTACCTATGTACCATAAAAATTAGTATCATGACCAAATTAGAGGTTTCATTGAAAACTTTAAAAGTTTCAAAATTGCAATCAAAGGTTTTTAAAAAACTAAGAATTGGGCAACATTATAAGATAAAAACACCAATTTAAAACACTTCAAGGTTTTGAGAAAGATCATCATTTGAATTGAGATCTATTGTTCTACATCCCAAAAATGCAATGTAGTGTAGTCCATTTTTGGGCATCCTATTATACTCTAGATCACTCAATTCCATCAAGGAATGAACAAGATACAACCCCCCAAAAGTCAAGGGGGCCCTTGCCTTAAAAAATTCTTTCCCAATCATCACATGCCCTTATTTTCAAACATTTAATTCCCTACTAATGCACATTCCAAAGTTGACAAATGGTTAGCATATTGTATCCCTATTTCAAAAGATCTCAAACCAATACTGTAGTACCTTGGCCATTTCATCACATGTTCATTGAATAATTAATTAATTTTGAAATTTTCATTTCAACAAATGGAATATTTTTAATTATTCACTATTATCCTTCACAATTATTTTTTATTTGGAAGAAATATTTTTTGAAAATTTCAACATTTCTAAAATTAATATAATCAATGTTGAATTGGCTAAGTTAATAGGTAACCATTTACAAGTTAGAAATGTAACATTCATTTTATTCAACAACCATAGTTACAAGTTAGAAATGTAACGTTCATTTTATTCAACAACCATGGTTACAAGTTAGAAATGTAACGTTCATTTTATTCAACAACCATGGTTACAAGTTAGAAATGGGAGAGCTAATCTATCATGATACGATAAGAAAAGGTTTTGTTGGCCTTGCCTACCAAGGCAAGGATATTTTGTCTAAATTCATTATAGAGTATAATAGCTTAAGGGATTTTGGCCCCTAGGTAATAGGTCTATTTTTATATGAGGATTTTTGAAAGATGATATTTTGGCTTGTGTTGAAACTTGAGATTAGTTAGAGTTATAATGTCTTGAAATATTTTGGTTTCTTTTAGAGGATTTTTTGAAGATTATATTTTTGCATGGTGAAATATTTGAGTTTCCATAATTATTTTTTTGCCTTAAGATACTTTTTAATGCAAATAGCAAGGCCACAATGTGATGCCCCCCTTGTTAACCTTAACTTTCAAAATAATATTCGGTGATGTCAGACAACATGGTGGTTGCTTTATTTGCCCTTAGTTTCTTCTATTCATTTGCTTTTCAAATTTTTATCCCCTTTTCTTTATGTTGGTTTTTATGGTCAAAATTTTAGTCATAATAGACAATGAACAAAAATGTCATTAGTTAAAACAAACCAATCATTTGTGACACAATTTATTTTTATTTTTTTTGAATAACATGATTAAAGATGACTAAGATGATTGAAAATACTAATTGATGTGGTAGTAGTTTAAAATGATTAGGATGATTAAAATGACTAGCTGATATTCAACATGAAAAATTGTGTTCACAAAAACTTCAACACCTTGCAATAAGATGTTTGAGACAATTAATTTGTAATTATGTTACAACTATTCCATGGAAATATGAAAAATTAAAAAATTAAATGTCACATAAAGTTTTCATAAAGTTTTATTATAATTGCATGTTAGTTACAAAATGGACCCCTATATGGATTTAGTACACATGCCATATATTTGACTAAGGTCAACCATATTTTGATTTTGTGGGCAAGTTGCAAGAGAATTATAAGTGGCAACCACCATACAACTAGCAAAAATGCAGCACTCAATTTGCAACAACCTTGCAATTAATGTATAATAGGGATGTGTATAGTCATGTCACATTGCCATTGTCAAAAAAATTCAACTCCTTTGCAACTAATTAACAACCACCATGCAACTTTAGAAGTCCATTGCAATTGATGTGCAACCAAATTTCAACTACTTGCACAAATTTGAAATTTTTGTAGATATGCAAAGTCATGTAATGTTTGGATTTAAAGTCTTCATAGATCTTGCAATTTACATTTATAATTATTATGCACAAGTTGTGCCTAATGTCAAAAAAATATAAAATGAGTAAGGAGATGGTTGTTTTCTTTAATTTTAAACTTGTTTGTTTCTTATGGGGCAATTAAGAGACATATTATATAACAATCTTTTGCATCTTGGCTTTTAGTTCAGAGAATGAAACATTAAAGTTAGAAAAAAATCATTTTTATTTAAATAACATGAAATGAAGACATTTGAATTTTTCTGTTCACTTTTTTGTTTGAGCAAAATATTTTTAAAAAAAATTGATTGAAATTATCAAAGTTTTATTTTTTCTAATTGTGTGCAATTATAAGAGGTTTTAATTTTTGAATTAATGAATAGAATTATTCAAGTTCAACACCCATGGTGTTTTGTGCATTTGCAGCATCATTCATTATTCTTGTGCATAAGAATATTATGTTGTTAGGTTGTTAGTTTTTATAAAATGAAAATGGAATATGAAATTATGAACTTTGATGGTGTAGGTCCAAAAACATCAAAGTTCAATAGACTTTTGTGTTAAGACAACAAAATTGAAGGTAAATTTACATTTACATGTGAAAAAATTCAAAACCAATGTATTCCAAAAAAATTTATCGCGTTTTATTTTGAATTTGAATGCTTGTTTATAAATAAGAATTGAAATAATATGTATATTGTATTATCAATGTCATTGTCTTGTACATGTCTAGATCCTCCATAATAAATTTGAATTTCTTCTAGCATGAGTGATGAAAAATTGTGTTTGCCAAGACCAAATTGCCATGCAACTAGATGTCCATTACAATTAATGCACAACTAACTTTCAACTACCCGCAAAAATATCAAATATTCTTGTGAATAAAAATCTTATTTGTTAAGTTGTTAAGTTTTATACAACTAAAATGATATATTGATGATAAATTTTGATGGTGCAGGTCTCAAAACATTCAAGTTCGATAGACTTTTATGCTAAGATAATGAAGATGAAAATAAGTACACATATCTACATTTGAAAAAATTTAACAGCAACATATTTTAGTTTTGCTTATGATGTTTTACTTTGAATTTGAATGGTTGTTTGTAAATGTAATGCTTGTCATTTAATCATTATATTGTTTGATGTGTTGTTTATAATGCATTTCAATGATTAATAAATGATGACACTATGTATGTTGCATTATAGCTATAGATTATATATGTATGTTTTTTTTAGTTACATTATAGTTGTAGAAGATTCCTACTTAGATTTAGAATATGAACATTAAGTTATTTTTCACCTTGCAATAAGGTTATTTCCACATTGATGTGCAAGCATCATTTCATATTCGGTAGTTATCAAAAAATAGCCCAAGTTTTGAGTAAAAAGAAAGTAAACCTCTTAGCATTAAATTATATAGCAATAAAGATTAAGTAGGATATTTGATAACAATAATTTTAGCAAGTTTTAGCTTAACATTAAAGATGTAAATAAAATACATACTATTGGAAGGGACTAGATAACAAAGAAGTTTCATATGAGTTATATTTTTCAACATTAAAATTAATACATAGTACATACAATTGTATTATTGGAGCAAGATGTTTGTCATTATTTATGCAATGGGCTTATGTAATGTGTTTCATGATACAAATTATCATTATCAATTCCAATAGGCACAAAATAATATTATATGTAAATAAACATTAGTTGCAAAATAGTTCCATCAACCAAATAATAAGTTGTAATTTTAAAATACATTAATTGAATTCAACTTACATAATATAGTATCATTGGCAAAATTCAATAGTTGCAAGATACCTAATGTAATTCAGTAATGCATTAATTGTAATGGACATGAATACATTTCATTCATTGATGGATGAATGAAATATTATCCAATATCACGTTCATCCACAACATTTACACAAGAATTTCACATGGATAGTTAATGGCAAGTTAGTTGTAAGTAAGTTGCAAAGGACATGAACAAATTTCATCCATCAATGCATGGATGAAAAGCAATGTTGGCATTCCATTTGTCCATGAGCATTTGTGCAAGAAATTAACGTGGACAACCAATTGTAAAATAATTGCATCTAACTACATTTGAATTGCATGTATGTTTGGTAATATATGGTACAATATATGACCTTTGGGTGTCTAATGTAATTGCTATAATTTGTCCAATTCACATTGTAGAATACCATGAATTATAAATGTTTTCTACAGTTCAAAAATTTAGTTACAAGCCCAATTTGCAAAACCCTTTATGTTTTAATAATGGGGGTAATATTAATTTTTAAAAAATATAAATATTTTAAAAAAATGGATTAGATTAAAAATGAATCGAAAATAATGTCACATTAAAACCCATAATTCCAACACCAATTTAAATTTTTTATTTTTTTCATGTTGACCACAAATAGATCGATGAACCCATGACATGTTGTCATGATCACAACATGTCCAAAGCGAGGTTTGAGCCTGTAGGATACGAATATAGTAAAACAACCTATTCCAAGAATAATTAGAGATTAATTTCACATGTTTTTAAGTGGCACAAAAACTTAATCTTGAAATTTTTTGGTGTAATGCATACAAGTATGTTTTTAATATATTAATGAAACATGTGAATTTTTTGAGACAATTCTAATGAATATAAAACACCCAATTTTTTTATTAAAAAATTGTAACAATTATTTTAAAATAAATTTGAAAGATTTGAAAACGACATATTTGAAAAATTATTCATATCAATCTACACATAATAGTATAAAAATATTCAACATTTTAAAATATTTTAAAAAAAGTTCCAATAAAATTATTAAAATATTTCAAAATAAGCATATGATTTAGCAATTAGTCATGGGTCATTTTATTACATTTTCACCCTAAGGCCTTTACAATCCAACCACCATTTCACGTACTGACATATATTGGTATCGCAAAATATATAAACAAACATATTTTTTGAATATCATGCATTATAATTTTATTACATAATTAAGTAATTTAATGAGATTTATTACATTTAAGTACAATATATGTACTTTTTAATATACTTACTCAATTTAAATAATATTTTTGGTAATTGCATTGAAATTTATAATGCCTTTTAATTTCCAAATTAAAATTTATTATTTTAATTTTCGTGTATATATAATTCCAAATGTTAAACCATTACATCAATTTTTATATTTTGATTAAAAGATTTAAAATTTTAAAATATTAAAATTTATTTTAAGAAATTTCATAATGAAATTTCATTTTGAAATTATGTAATGAAAATTCATATGTTTAAAATTACATTAATTTAGTTTTCTTTTTGGGTTTCTAGTTTGAAAATTAAAGATATTATATTAGTTCAAGCTTCCCATGTACATTAATTATGTTTTTTGTAGTAAATTAAAATATAAACTTTTAGTTTAATCTTACATTTTCTCGCATTTCAATTGAATTATCCCTTATTTTTATTCTTATGTGAATCATTAGAAATAACAAATGAAAACATGACACCCATGATATACTTTCATTTGTATTAGTAATGTAGTTCAAAAAATTTAAATAAATTTTATCATTCCAATAATGCCACATCATCAAAATTAACATTATAGTCATAATCATTCATAATTAAATGACGTTTTTATCATTAGTCAAGTTGGACAATTCCACATTGATGTTGTATACACCACATGTCCCAAATTTTTTTGTTTGGTTTAATAATCAATTAAAAAATCAAAATGAACATATTTAATTTTGATTTCAATCAAATGAAACATAATGATTCATTTTAGACAAATGAACTTGACTAAATATAACATTTTAGTTTTGAAAATATTATTAAAAACCTATGGTTTTTAATTGTGAATTGTAAGCTTTCAAATGTTTACAATTAACATTGTTAATTTCAATGTTTGTTTTCTATTTTTTGGCTATTAATTGGCTTTTAAGCATGTCCACATAATATCCAGGTTGACATTATAATTGTTCATCAATTATTATTCCATGGCTTGTAGTGTTTATTGTTGTCATTATATTGATAAACTTTGTTGTAATATAATGTTATTCCCATTGTAGCTCGTCATCTTCACTTTCATTTTGTTTGCAATCCTTTCCCTTTCCCTTGCCATGTTTTAAGTTATATACAAGTTATGAAATTGAATTTTATTAGCCATGGCCTATTGGTTAATTGACCAAATCCCTATGATTCTAAACCATAATTTTATGTTATTCTTGGACAAAACATGGTTAGGGTTTTTTCTACGTAGCCTACTAAGGTAATCTTATGTGGTTTGTTTTAATATTGATTACATGTTCCCACATTTCTTTCTTTTCTAAAAGTTGTATAACAAGGTTTAAAGCAAATCACATTTAAAGTTAAAGTGCACATGATTATGCGATGTTAATGCGATCATGTTTAACCCAAATTCTTACACTTGTTATAAGGTTTACAGGGTGAGATGACAATCATGGCCATCTAACATCAATAAATGTTTATTAATTATGAAAATCCCAACTAGTATTGACATTTTGAAGAATGACAATAATCTTTTGAAAAGGAAATCGGTCATCCAAGCCTTTCTATGAATAGCCAGCCATACATGTCTCGTTCTGCATGGTTGTATGTAGTTGTTGTGCAACCTTTCTCCCCCAAAGATGTAAAACCCTAGCAAAAATCCTTTAGTTGCATTTAATAACATAGTTGAAAATTAACCATTCTTTGGATTTGGGTATAATGTTGTAAACTAGATGTGACCTTCACTTTGCTAAAACCAATGCACTTGATTGCATGCCTATTTGGATGCTTGTTCTTTTCAAATTATAAATGGGATTAGTATTGTAATTGTGTTTGTTGTACAAGGTTTGCAAGTTGTTGTAGAATGATTGGCAAGATTGTGTGATGAATCCTTACACACTCTATTGATATTCAATCCTTTTATTTGTCATATATTGAATTTAAGGCCTTGATGCTCGAACCAATATCACCAACTATTTCTTAACATTCCATTTTGGAATTGTGCAAGTCTTGTTTGAATTAGGTTAGTAGTTTTCATCTTGAAATGCTATAGAATAATTGAAAGCCCACACTCTTACATCCTTAAAATCCAAGCAACCATGACTACTACATTTTCCTCACACTTATTGATTTGGATTTCTTAGACCATATTAATTTGCCATTCATGTGGTTTGAAAGGGAGGTAAAGAATATGTTTGAAATTCTATTTGCTTTTCTCAATGATGTTGTCCCCCTTTCAACTACATCCATGGCCTTTTCCAAAGCTTTGTTGGTCCATTTCCCTAACCAATTGATTATATTGCATTTGTTAACCATTTGCCATTTTTTGGTTTTTTCTAGTCCAAAAAGAGGTTGGACGTTCTTTTTATCCATTGTTGGTTTGTTTAGCAACCATGTTCGATTATATTATATTTAACGTGACACAAAACCCCCCCTCTCCAAACACAACTTCTCCACAATGTATTTTGAAGGCATTTTGAAGAACCCCCAAATCCATCCCCTTAACCAAACACTAAAAACATTGGCAACCCCTTGACTACAAATTTTATCTCTACTCCCTTACTCATTTCCCTACCCATTTCCAAAATATGCCTCTTCAAGATCCCCCCAAATGCATCTTCCACCATCAAAACTAACCCACCCCCCTTGCAAATTTCCACTTTGTTACCCTCATTTTTATGTTCAATTTCCTACCCTTCTCCGAGCACTATCACTGCAAAGGGGGCACTAATGTTTCTTATAGATGTTTAAAATTACATCTATGGCCAAACACAAAGCTCACAACACTGGTTGGATGCCAAAAAAACTTGAGAAAACAATTTCTCAAAGCTGGTCATTTGGTCATAATAGGCAATGGGCTGATCCCTCAAAAGGGGATGTGTGTTCTATAATGAGCTTATCACTACTTTATTTGGGTGTTTGATGATAGGTCTGCATTTGGTGATGGGTCTGCTTCCGCTAGTTCAAACCACCTGCTCAGGCAACAAAAAATTGCATTGCATATTGAATGTTGCAATTCAAATGTTGCATGTTGAAAATTACATTGTAACCAATTTTAGCTACCAATCAAATCACAGCCCTTCTACTATTAGTGCACGTCGTGTTGGGAATTGTCATTATGAACTAGAAAAGTTGTGGTAAAGTTTGATGCTTGGGAGCCCTATACCATCCCTTCCTTTGGATAATTGCTACAACAGAGAAAGGATCTTAAAAAGCCGATTGATGAGTTTCAATGAGGTTCCTATTGTCTCTAATTTCATAGGGAAAAAAACCCTGTGTTGGTGTAGGATTTGGGCATAAAACTTTCGCTTGAATTTGACGCAATGTGTAAGTGACATTTGAAGCATTGTGTGTGCACTGTGCATGTTCCAATGCAATTAGATGACAAGTTCTAAATCATTGGCATCATCTAAATCTTGTAAGAGAAGTTTTTAGTTTGAACTGATGTTGGGCAGGCATTCATTTACTACAGCAAGAAATAATCTACAGCAAGAAATAATCGTTGATTCCAGTTTTAATAAGTAGTAATCAAACTGGAATTGGGTTTGATTTTTGGAATGAAAATAGGAGTTGGAACCTAATTTTATTTTCTTAAATAACCAGACCTAGAATCAGGTTCTCTCCACTTTATTTTAAGTACAAAACCAAAACCAGAACTCAGATTTTTTGAGAAAAAAAAGTGACAAGAATTGAGATTAACTAATTGCTAATTCTGATCCAAGTTAGTAAAAATCAAATTAGAAACAGGTCTGATTTTTAGAACTGAAACTGCAATCAGATATTGTTTTTGAAAAACCAAACCTAGACTTGAAAATCCTGGAACCAACATGAATATAGTTTAGGGTTTAGGTTTAGGGTTTAAACCCTTTTAAAACCAGACTTTAGGTTCTTTACAAAGTAAAGGACAACCCATCACTGGTTTGAAGTTTGAACCTGCAATATAGGGCAGAGTCATTACATCATGACTAGTGACCTACTTGCTATTATAATCATATGATACAAACCGACATGTCCTTCTGGAACAATCACTAGAATTGGACATGAGACAAAGTCAATTTTAGTGTAGTAATAATTCCCTTAAACAATCATGTGAAAATGTTCTTCACAGTGGAGGTTGGTGTCCCCAAGATGGCCCCAAGCTCAAGAACACACTGAATCTTTTGAGAGCTCTTATCCAAAAATTTGATTATTTTTTTAAAAATGGGTTCAGCAGTTCCAATTCTATTATTTAAAAAGTTGAACCCTTGAATAAGGACATCCTTCCGTTAAGCTGATGTGATCATAATTATGGTCCCAATAACAGCTTTTCATTACTCTTAGAGTTCTATTATTCAAGCGTCAATCGAATGCAAGAGCTATGAGAGCTATACTAAGTCAAATTGTGAAATCGTCATAAAATAACATTTTTCATTTTTCATGAAAACATGTGTTGTTTTAAGATCCTCTAAAAAAGTTTCACATATAAAATGTTATGAGAGTTGCTAACACTGATTACCTACATATTTTCAACCAAGTTACAACTCTCCAATGGAAAGCACCTTTCCCATGTAGGAAGAAACAAGGCCCTATTTTAGTGGCTTTCCATTAGGTTGTTGTGATCACAATACATTGTGTGTAACTATGATAACAACAACCTAATGGAAAACGGCCTTAAGTATGTATGGTACGGTGTTGACTTAATAGTAAGGTACAATGATTTAACTTTGTTTGAGCAACTCCACCCCTTATCTAGGCTTTTAGGAATGTTAGTCACATCCAACATGATGCACAATTGTTTCTCAATCCTCACCAATAAACATGAAAATAAAGACAATATAAGGTGAAAGAATCAACCAATGGAGGCTATTCAATATAGTCCATCTATCCAAAGTGATGATTTCATTTTGCAGTGCCCTTTATAAAGTATTGGATCATGTGCAGATCTATTGACCCAAACCACATTTCTTGATTTAAACTATTGTATAAGTGATGTATTTCATCTGGAATAATAGTGTGCAAGCCATGAGTGGAATTGCTCTTAAGTTGAGTTCATTCCACTTATTTATTTATCATATACAATGGGTTTTTAAAACCAGAATGCTCTCTCACTTCAAATTTTTTTTTTTAATTTTAAATTTAAAAAAAAACTTTAGTCCTGTCAGAGACAGCTGATGACAAAATATATTTTATTTAACTACAATTCCAATTGACACAAGAATGCAATGAGTTGACAATCTCATAAACACAAGTGTCCTCCTCCCCCACCAAATTCCAATGGAGGGAACAGCCCCCCCCCTAGTAGTGGCTCAGTATAAGGCCCAAGGGAACCTGCACCTACAAGTACATCAATGGATGAAACCCTATTATTATCATTCACTGTTCTGGATGAATCCCTTTTCCAGGGTTGGCTGGTAGGGGTGGTACCTATATAGAACAAACTACATACTTATTACTAAATAGTAGTAATTAAGTTGGGTGGTAATTGGATAATGGGTACATGTCAGGGGCTACTAAAATATATATTTGGATTGATCTAAGCATAAGGGTACATAGGATGGTGAGCCACAACTACTAAATGAATGTGCCAGTAAGTTTGAGTACTTGTGGTAATGAGTGAGCAGATCAAATTGTTTTTGTAATGGACTGTTCTCTCTCTTCAGGTCTATGGAGATGGTACATATTTATAGTCTCTAATAAGTTTTTACTTTCCAAGTAGAAAACAATAGAGTCAAACCCTCATAACTTTTCATAGCAATGTAAATTGACATAGCAACTTAACATGTAAAAGATATGATGGAAATTTTACGTGGAATGATGTTTTACATGAGCAAATTAGTAATTTGCAAGGGCTCAACTTATGGGGTTGGTCAAAGTAGGGTTAAACAAATCATATGACCTAAGAAAACAAAAGACTGTTTTGTTTGTTTGTTGGATAATGGAAATAGTTAGAGATCCTCGTCCCTATTGAACGTTTACTTTGTCATTTTCACCATGTATAATGGAAATGACGCATGTATGCATGCATTAAAGAAAAGGATGTCACATACACAATATGTCATGGGAAGGAATTGTGTCATGCATGGCTTAATTGAACATGAGAACAAAATCAAATTAAAAGGAAGGGTTGTTGCCTAGTGCATTTACAAACCCCTTGTTTTTTTCACCTCTAAATTGCACCCTCTGTATTGGCATAAATTCCAGAGTTTCGAAGGTCAAAAAAGTTGAAAATTTCAGATAGATTTTCAGATAGACCTTCAGACACACTAAGGTCAAAGGCTTTTCTTCAGTTTTGAGATGTAGCCACATTGGCAATCATCCACAAGAGGAAATTAGCCAAATTTGACTAGAGGTCAGAGAGGAAAGTAGAATTTTTTAAAGATTCTGCTATACTTTGGTGACCTGCTGGAACCTATTGTCTAGAAATAGCAATTTGATAAAAAAAATTCCTCAAAATCTGGCAACTTTGGCATTTTTTTCACAGAAATCCACTCAAATTTTTGGTTGTCAAGTGACAAAAAATTGTCCAAAAAAAGAAAAAACCATGAACATAACAGTTAACAGAACAACATGGGTTTGAGAATGGCTAACAACTTTAGAATGAATCCTTGGAGAACGAGTGGATTTAGCCCTTGGCCCATAATTGGATTTGAATTGAATTGTACACAAAGTCAGACATGTGATGCGAGGGTATAAATACCCAGGCCAAATGCTATGGCATCAGCATAGTAAAAGTTGTGGAATGCAAATAGTAGCCACAAATAACATGAATTGTCAAGGTGAAAAGAAATGGGAATGTTAGCAAGTACGACCTTTCTAGGCCAAGAGAGTATCCCCAAAAAACCAAGCATTGGTTATGTACAACTTCTGAGCAAGGAAAAAAGGAATGTAGTAGTGTGTTTCAAATTCAATCTATGGATATGTGGAGGAATATATCACCCAATAACTGAGACTACTTGTTTTGCCCTATCCAAAGTCCAAATCGTAAAGGTTCTTGCTTTCTGCTAAACCCTTTTAAGACAAGGCAAGAATTGTTACAAAGTCATCTCAATCGATGAGCTAGAGATCTAATGCTCGAATCTCAATTACATTCTGAAGCAATGACATGTGCACAATCGTCCGGATTTCAAATTGGAGTTGCAATCATGCACTTTTGAGACTCAATGTCTCCACTTATTTCCTTCCATTCATGAGGGATTTGAAATGGGTTTGAAGAAGATCAAACTGCAGTTTAAATCATCTGCCATGGGTGTTGTACAAATCATATGAGGATTGTGAAAAAGGTTTCTTCTTACTCTCCCTGTCCTCAAGAAACACTTAAGAAACACTTGAGGAGTATGCTGTACATAGTCAAATTACCCTTCAAATATCCAATATCATGCATAATTGAAAATTTGGAAATATTAAAAATTTCCATTTATTGCCAATATGTGGCTAACAGAAAGAAAAGTAAAGTAAATGAGATAATTAATTGAGAAAAGTAAAGCCTCCATTTTAGAGTTGGCCACTTTCTAACCCACCATAAGAACAATTGCCAAACTTCCACAATTTTTCAGTCATATCCTTTGTATGCCCTATGAACCCTTACAATAATTGGCTTGCTATAGTAGATGAAATTTAGCATTGGTGTAAATAATGGTGAATGGATACCAGAAAATGTTCATCTACATTCTCTGAATTCATCATACCCAAACAACTTCCCCATTAGCCAACAACAAAACTATTTGAAAACCTGAAATCGTTTGTACAAATAAGCATTAAAAGCCACAAGCTAATGAACAAAATTCACATAGAAGAAGGTACTTAGTATTCAACTACAATTCCAAAAGTCCCAATTTGAAGAGTATGGCATTGGTCTCATGTGCATCTTGATCAAACATCCAAGCTTGTCAAAGAAATGCATCTCTTTGTGCTGATTGTTTTTGTTTGGACAAGCTTCAATTCTTCATAGCAATTTCTTTGATCTCTTTCATACATTTGCACATGTAAAAATTCACATTAATCTTTTTGGTCATGTTTGTAGTGTTCATCATAACTTTCCTCCAAGCATGTTTATGCAACCAAAAAAACAGCCCAGTATGTGCAAAGAAGCTTGGTTGAGATCTTGTGTGAAAAACTCTCATCACGAAAGCAATAACAAGCTTTGCCAACCAAACTAGAACACACACACACACACTAGTAATGCATATCTGGATCACCCCACTATTTGCATAATCTCTTGTCTGATATTAATCCCAGTTTGTACCCTTGACACTAGGTAAAGTTATCACAATAGAGAGCTTCTTCCCACGTTCATTGTTCATGTTATCTCTGAAGAAGATACAATCCATTTCGTTCAACAATAAATTTGTCACACATGTATGCCAGTCATTTTGTTTTCCAATGAAGCATTCAAATGTCCAAAGGTATTGTGGATTCAGTGCCTTGTAGCTTCACCCATCACTGCACCTATATCAAGCATTCACAAACCATATCCTTCACCTCTTTTTGTTGTTCATTGTAGTGTGCAGTGCACCCAGAGGCTCCTGGAAACAATGCGATGTACCTGGCACAGAAATTTAAGTGGAGAATTTTGCGGTACATCAAAACATTAAATGGTAGATAATCATGTATATATATACATTGGGGAAGGCCTGTTCCCTTGGCCCTCACATGCTTCTCAGGCAGGAGAACTCAGGCTACTACAATTAGAAGTTCTCAGGCAGGGAAACTCAGGCTACCACACTTTTGTTTCCCTCTAACCACAAACGGGCCTTGAGAGGAGGCCTTTCCTCTCAAGGTTCTCACATAATTCATCTCTCATCCATAGCACTGATGCAAGAGCATCATGTTCCAGAACTCAATGTGCAATAGACAGTGCTGAAATCACTCTCCTTCTTGATGAATGTACGTTGGAGAGATGGGGAACAGCTTCCATCTATGCAGTCAACTCCTCTTCTACAAGATGCAATAATGGATTGTAACTTTGCCCACAGACAGATGGCTGAATCAGCAATGAAAAACATGGCATTGCGAGTTGCAGGATCCAGGTACAAACATGCTCTTAACCACTTGGTCAATTTTGTTTGGCCCAACACTTTTGAGAATCTTTCTATGGACTCAAACAACATGAACACAAGCTGAGCAGATTGGTTGGTTAGATCCCACAACAAGAGGGGTGAAGTTGGTTGCTGAGAGAAACCCAGCACATCAGCAAAAATATGATGCAACCCCATGGAAATCCTGGAGATTCCCTTGCAAAGAAAAACCTTACAATCCAAGCAGGAAAACAGACACTCTAGGGTTCGCTCTTGGGTTCTGCATTTGACAATCTGAGTTCACAATACCTGCATTTTCCAATAGAGCAGCATTGCTGATCTGCCTCAAACTGCTCCCCCAACAGGCCATACCTGAGTTTGTTGTTTCGAAATGGTCACCTATTAAAGCCTCATCCAGGATCCTGCAATGATTTATAGCTGCATGCAAGGGGCTTAATATTCACTGGGCACAGAGGAATGGTTAAAACACTTGGTCCGGTCTTTATCAAAAGGTTTTCTTCTGTCATTGTTGAAAATTTGGAGAGATCAAAGGGGTTGAATTCAGTTCTTTAGCTAGATGGCATCATGAGCTAAGCCTGTTCCTTCTTGCCAAAAGAACTATGATGTATGCGTTTCAGCTTTAGATGGAGGATAGGTTGAGGGTTTAGGGGCAGATCTGTTTCCAAACCTGATGAAATTCTTCAACATGTTGCTACAACACACTCAACCTAAATTTTACAACAGCCCTCAAGAGTGCCAGCTTATTCTCGTTGTGTTAGGCATAGCCGCAGCATTATTATTATCTCAGGAAAATACGAGAAAACATCAAGTCGGCGGTGGCTGCTCCATCGCTCCTTCGTCAGCGGACCAGAATAGAACCCAAATTGATAGCACGAGCGAAAGTCCAGTGAGTAGCACCAATCGGATGTTACACCTCTGGCGCGATACGTACCTTCCTTCCTTGTCAGAAGAGAAATGCGCTCTCGCCATGGTTTCCACCGGCTCCACCTCCGCTTCGGGCTCTGCCGTAGTTTCTATACCTCTGAGGAAAGTTTCCGTACATCGTTTAGGAGAAGGAATGGCCTCCAAGGAGACTGCCTCGCCCTGTTTCAGGAGGTCTTTGTCTGGCAAATGGCAGGCTGTGTAGTCGTGAGTCTCAACATGGGTTGCCGTAACAGCAAGAGTCGGTGATACTGACATCTTGTTAACATTCAGGACCTCCAAGGCAGAGTTTGCGAATTCGGAAATATCACTGCTAACAGGTCCGGTGTTCGTGCAAACTGTGGTGGATATAACTGGCTTGATCTGTTCTAGAAGAGGATTGGAGAGATCAGGGACGCCTTCTTCTTCTTCTTGAGCAATATAGTCACTGCCGCTTCCATTGCAAGCGATTGTTATAGCATTTGGCTGATATGTCTTCTGTTCCCAAAAAATTGCAACAAAGAACATGGAAAGGAAGATGAGCCATATTGTCACTGCCGCTTCCATTGCAAGCAATTGTCATAGCATTTGGCTGAGAGGTCTTCTGTTCGCAGAAAAATTGTAACAAAGAACACGGACAGGAAGGTTTCAAGATCGGCAACTACGAATTACAGAAGAAACACCATCCTGTGCAAGCAATGAAGATAGATACATATCTGGAATCCGGATCCAGGGGGAGACGTAAATGCTGTGTGGAATCTGAAACCAGGGATAGAGCAATTTCTCTCATTTGCTACATCTTTCGCAGGTCAGTGCAATTATTTCAAAACTTTGTTTGACGACGATTCCGTACCTCATGCGCTTGGCACAACATGAAAATCGTGTCCTGATTTGTACGTAAATCGACGGAAGACTTGAGGAAAGTTCTTTACCTTTCCGCCTTTGAGCGCCTTCTTTTCACCGGTTTCTTCTGTGATGCTCGAAGTCGAAGTAATAGTTGAGCTCCGCATATTCTTTGACGCCAGCGCTGATGCCTGCTTTGAAGGACTTGCCTTTTTCTGATTCAGAAACCGCGCAATATCGGTGCCAGTCACTGGAACTATGTGGCGCTCGCTCCTCATAGCCATCAGCTAGTAGCAGCCAAAGCAGACAACCCTGCTCGCATTCCACTCCTTCAGTTCTCTGCAAAGTATCAATTTCAAGATTGTCAAAATGATCCAACAACTATAAGCACAGTCCGGATTCCAGAATAGATTTATTCTGAAGAAAAAACCAAGTCTATTAGTTTCGCGATCATGAAGCTTACGCACACAAAAAACTGCACAGATTGCAAAATTTACTGAAACAACCAGAAAACCGAGGGGAAAAAAAATCAGCAATCCTCCTTAGTTTCGAGATCATGAAGCTTTATGCGCACATAAAACTCCACAGATCGCATTACCGCAACAACCAGAAAACGAGGGAAACACGAAAAAAAAAAAAAAAAAAAAAAAAAAAAAAAAAAAAAAAAAAAAAAAAAAAAAAAAAAAAAAAAAAAAAAAAAAAAAAAAAAAAAAAAAAAAAAAAAAAAAA
>Ga0116227_10007385_pt1 | contig 21513 bp, 19 predicted proteins | sample S1TSphgellanicum_FD_89693 | JGI IMG/M metagenome (GOLD analysis project Ga0116227, IMG submission 89693) | Host-associated microbial communities from peat moss isolated from Minnesota, USA - S1T2_Fb - Sphagnum magellanicum MG | ecosystem: Host-associated > Plants > Peat moss > Unclassified...
ACATGCGCCACCGTGGCGCGTAGCCGTTGCAACTGCAGGCCGTGCAATTCAACCCCGGCTTCAAAACGGCCCGCCATCAACCCCTCCTCGAAACACGCCACAACTAACGGCATTATAAATTTGCTGTAATCTGGGCGCCTTGCCGGACAAATACACACCGCGCGGCGCCTTTGGCAATTCAATGGACTTTCTTTGAAGCGCCCGCCGCCGGGGCAGACAAAATACACGTTTTGTGTGTCAATAAATGGATAATCTTCAACCTTCGGTTATATATTAGTTAATTCTGGTGATTTAATCCTGGACAAACCGGCCGATAGCAGCGACATATGGGCTGTCGTCTTGAGCAAGGTTTTCAGTTTCGCGGCGGATAAGGAGTGCGAATGCGAAGCCAGTCTCGTTTGTCGGACGTTTCGGGATCGGACGGAAAAACGCCGGCTCTGAAGTTGCCGGCGGCGGAGAGCGACTTCCGGGCTAACGGCAAACCCCGCCGGGCCGGCCGTGAAGGCCCGAATATTCTCAAAACCCGCTTCATGCCGGTCCGCAAAGCCGAGTTTGCGCTACCGGAGGATTTCAATGCCCAAAACTACTTGATCGCCAATCCGGACCTGTGGGAAGCGGTGGCCGAAAGCGAGGCCGGCGAGCATTACGCAACCACAGGGCGGGCGCAGAACCGCCCCTACCTTCTGCCCTTCGTCTCAAATTTCTACAAAGAGTTGTATCTTTCGTCGGCAAAAAACTTGACCGACAAGCAGCTGGAACAAGTTTGGCGCGCCGCAAAAGGCGATAGATACGGTTCGCTGCATGAGGTGCTGTTCCGCTCCGGCTTCCGGCCGCCGAACTGGCTGAACCATTTTTCGCCGGATTCCTATATTTCGTATAATTATCTCTGGCATACGGTGCGTAACACAACGCAGGCACTGGTGCATTTCATCACCATCGGCGTGCCGCAGATGTTTGCGATCTCCGCGGATTTGGAATTCGAGCCAGCGTTTGTCCGCGCGACACTGGGCCCGCCGGAAGGGCTGGATGATGCCGCCCTGTACAAGCACTGGGTGGAGCACATGCTCAGCCCGCATATGCGGAGCAAGAAATTTCCCCCGAACGAGGCGGAAATGCTGCGCCGGCTCAACCTAAAATTATCATCCGTGCCCGAAGGGTTCGACTGGCGCCGTTATATAGCCGAACGGCCTGGTATCGATGGACTACACGACCGCTGGTCGGCGATTGAGCATTTCATCAACGAGGGCGTGCTGCAACCGCACCCCTTGCCGATGCCCGTACGCATGGCCGAGCCGCTGCTGCGCGCCGCGGCGGACCGCTTTGCCGAACGCAACGAGTTTGAAAACGGCAACGCCGCCTATGAGCGCTACCTGCTATGCCCCAACGCCACCGGCCGCGGCATACAGCACGCCGCCGATCTTGCCTTGCGCGAGAATAAGTTTACCCGCGCGCTGTTGCTGTACAACCGTGTTCGCGCGCTCGGCCAGGCCAATTTATGGACCTATGTGAACGGTGCTACCTGCGCGCTGGAGATTGGCGAATTCGAAACGGCGCGCGAGATCATTTTCGAAGGGCTGAAGGATTTTCCGCGCAACGCCCGTCTGCAAAAATCTTTCCTGGACGTACAGAACTCGATTTTTAACCTGGCCGTGACAAGGCATGTGGAAATTCTGAAAGCGGGTGGGGAGTCCCGTTTGGCAGAGGATATTGAGGAGATCTATCGTTCGTTTCAAGCCTGTTACGCAATCCAGTACGGCGGCGAACCGGCCGCGCGCAAGCCCGGTGGCACGGGCAAGCTTGTGGTCGCCATTCTCGCAAATTGCGATCTGGCGCAATGCACCTATTACCGCATCAGCCAGAAACTTGAACATCTGAGCGCCGCCGGCGTTGATATCCGGGTATTCCCGCTCGGCCAGGAGCAAAAATTTCTCAGCGCGGCCGCAACCGCGGATATCGCGATTTTCTACCGCACCGCCGCATCGGCAGTGACACTGCAATGCGCCGCCTATTGCAAGCTGATCAATCTGCCGGTGATCTACGAGATCGACGATCTGGTTTTTGATGGGGAAAATTTTCCCGACACCTTCGAATCCTACGCCGGCGCGATCAGCCGGGAGAAGCATTTTGAATTGCGCTGCGGTGTGGCACTCGTGCGCGGCTTCATCGCGCTATGCGATTACGGAATTGCATCGACAGAGGCATTGCGGAGCGAGCTTGCGAAGGTGGTGAAGACCGGCAAAGTGATCGTGCATCGCAATCTGCTCTCTCGGGAGCTTGCCGCTGTGGCCGCAAAATCCAGCGCTTCGACGAGGCCGAAATACACTGCAGGCTCATCTGTCACCATCTTCTACGGCAGCGGCACGCTGGCCCATGCGCGCGATTTTCACGAGCTGGTCGAGCCCGCGCTGTTCAGGCTGATGACGGAAAACCCGGAAGTCCGTTTCATGGCCTGCGGCCATGTGGATGTAACTGCGTTGGAAACCGCTTTTCCCGCGCGCGTCGCCCTGGTTGAATTTTTGCCGGATCGCGATGCATATTTGAAGCTTTTATCCGGCGCCGATGTCAACATCGCGGTGCTGCAGGCGAACCGGTTCAACGATTGCAAAAGCGAAATTAAGTGGCTGGAGGCGGCGGCTTTCGGAATCCCTTCCGTGGTGTCGGATGTCGCTGTCTACCACGAGACTTTGCGCCCTAACGAAGACCTTATCATTGCGGCACCCGATCCCGCCTCCTGGTACAAGGCGCTGCGCGCGTTGGTCGTTCGGCCAGGGAAGCGCCAAGAAATCGGCACCCGCGCCCGCGCCAAGGCGCTCGATCTCTACGAGCCGAAACAGGCCGCAAAACGCCTTGCCGCGAGCCTTTCCGAACTCGCGGCCTCCGTCCATGTAAAGGCGCCCGCGGCCCGGCGGCAGCGCATCCTCATCGTCAATGTTTTTTTTCCGCCGCAGGCGATTGGTGGCGCGACCCGCATCGTTGCCGGGCAGGTTGCGGAAATGTGCGAGTCATACGCGAGCCAGTACGAAGTTGCGGTGTTCTGCGGCAATGATGAAGACGCCCATCCGTATGAGGTGACCGCCTATGCGTGGAACGGCGTGCCGGTGTACTCCGTCAACACACCCTTGCGGGAAGGCAATGACTGGATCTACGCCGACCCCGAAATCAGGCCCGCCTTCGAATCGGTTCTCGACAGGTTCAAACCGGATCTCGTGCATTTCCACGCCATCCAGCGGCTTACCACCGTGATGATTGATGCTGTTCAAGCTCGCTCCATTCCCTTTGTGGTGACGGTGCACGATGCCTGGTGGATTTCCGACCACCAGTTCCTTATCGACTCACGCGACCGTCTCGAACTCCCCTGGGAGCGGCCGGCCAGCGGCGCCGGCAACGCGCCGGCCGGCTCCGCCGTCCGCCTGGCGGTTCTTGCCTCCCGGCTTGCCCAGGCCAAGGCCGTGCTTGCGGTTTCGGAAAGTTTTGCCGCGCTGTACCGGCGCGCCGGTATCCCGAATGTGAAGGCGCTGGTGAACGGCATGGCGGAGCTGCCGCCGATTGAAAACGGGCCGCGGCCGGAGAAGAAATTGCGGATTGGCCATTTCGGCGGCATGGGCTATATCAAGGGTCTTTTCCTCCTCAAGCGCGCTTTATCGCGCGGCCAGTTTCCGGATCTGGAACTCGTCACCGTCGATCTTGCCAAAACCTATGGCGAGGAATCGCATGAGATGTGGGGCGCAACCCCGGTTAGAATCATCGGCCGTGTGCCGCAGGACAATATCGGCTGGCTGTACGGCCAGATTGATGTGCTGATCGCACCTTCCGTTTGGCCCGAAAGTTTTGGCCTGTGCGTGCGCGAGGCTGTGACTTACGGCAAATGGATTGTCGTTTCGGACCGTGGCGCCCTGCCGGAAGCCGTGCTGCCGGACGTGAATGGCTTCGTCATCGATTTGAACGACCCGCAAGCCCTGCCTGAAATGCTTAACAAACTGCAAGGCGAAATGCCGAGATTTTTGCAACCCCCGGCGGCGGCGCCGCATATTGCCACAATGCGGGAAAACACCGCGGCACTTTGCGGCATTTTCAACGAGATCCTGGCCGCGCCACAAGCCGCCAAACCAAAGGAGCGCCCGCAGCCTTCCGCCCGGCGCCGGAACGAAGTGCCGGCCGAACTGGCTTTATAGCGGCGGTGGCGCAAATACATCCGGCAGATAGCGGCTCCCTTCCTCGATAAAAAACGACCGTATCGCCGCCGCCGCAGGCATCAAGCGCCGCTGCCGTAAATGCGCCACGCACCATTTCCGCACAATCGGCAGCCCCTCCACATCCAGAATCGTCAGGCTTTTGGTCGCAAGTGCTGAATCGATGGTATGGCCTGAGATAAACGCAATCCCCAGCCCGGCGATGACCGCCTGTTTGATCGTCTCATTGCTGCCGATCTGCATGCCGATTCTGGGTGCTATTCCGGCCTCGGTGAAAAAACGCTCCATCAGCCCGCGTGTGCCGCTGCCTGGCTCGCGCACCAGAAATGTCTCGCCCGCCAGATCCGCCGGCGCGATGGCGGCGCGCCGCGCCAGGGGATGGTCCGGTGGCGCAATGATAACATGCGGATGATCGCCGATCACGTTCACGTCCACATCCAGTTGGTCGGGTGGGCGGCCCATCACGGCGATGTCGATAGCGTAACGGTTCAGCCCCTCGATCATTTCCGCGCGGTTGCCTATGGTGATCCGCAGATCGATCCCCGGATGCGCCCGCGCAAATGCCCCCAGCACGCGCGGCGCAAAATATTTCGCGGTGCTTATCACGCCCACGGAAACCATGCCGCTTTTGGTGCCCGCAATAGCGGCCAGCGCCGCGCTGCAGTCCGCCAAAATCGTTTCGATCTGTTCAACCGCCCGCAGAATTTCCGCACCTGCATCAGTTGCGGTGGTGCCGGCGGCGTTGCGCTCCACCAGCGGCAGCCCGGCCTGGTCCTGCAACAGCTGCATTTGCAGCGTGACGGCCGGCGGCGACACATTCAACTGCTGCGCCGCACCGGTGACGGAACCGGTACGGACCACGGCGGCCAGAACGCGAAGCTGTTTGAAAGTGACGTTCCGCATCGTTTTCATATTTTCTGAAGCCAATGTTAGCCCCATTCAGAAAACAGGACTAGCCAAAAACCGTTTTCAAAAGCGCAATCAAAGGTTGAGGTGCGATGCCGAAGCCAACGACAGCAAAACTCACCGCCGCCATTGTCAGCCGGCCGGGCAGCGAAATTCTGGAAACCGCACGGTGTTCATCAGGTTTCTGCGACATCACGATGATGATGTTGAGATAGTAAAACAGTCCAATCACGCTGCTTGCCACCATCGTGCCGATGAGCACCCACAACTCCGTGTGGATACCCGCGGCCATGATGTACATTTTGGCGATGAAGCCGATGGCCGGCGGAATGCCGGCCAGGGAGAGCAGCATCAGTGTCATCACCGCTGCCAGCCCTGGCCGCGTCCAGAACATTCCGCGCAGGTCGGCAATGCGGTCCGCGTCGCGCGGCGCATCGGCATCCGAAAGCACCGAAACAACGCCAAACGCGCCGGCCATGGTGATGGCGTAGGTCACCAGGTAAAACACTACAGCAACGCGGGCGATGGCGCCGACCGCGAGGATGGCCACAAGCAAATAGCCAAGATGCGCGATGGAGGAATAGCCAAGCACGCGCTTGAGATTATCCTGCATCAGCGCCAGCAGATTGCCAACGAGCATGGAGAGAATTGCAACCACCGTCATCGCATCCGTAACACCCGAAGACATTTCTGCTCCCGGCAGTGACATTACACGGATCAACACCGCCAGAACGGCGATTTTAGCGATCACCGCGACATAGGCGCCGCTGGGCGCAGGCGCGCCGGCGTAAATATCCGGCACCCAGAAATGAAAGGGGACAACCGACAATTTGAACCCGGCGCCGACGCCCAACATGGCAAGCCCGGCGATCATCATGGGGCTGCCGGCGGCGCTGAGGGCGGCGGAAAAATCCAGGCTGCCGCAGGAGAGTTCGATAAGCCCAATGCCGAATAGAACGAAGGCGGAGGACATGCCGGAAAGGACCAGGTATTTCAGCCCCGCCTCCTCCGCCTGGCCGCGGTAGCGCGGATAGGCTATCATGCCGATCATCGCCAGCGTCATTGTCTCCAGGCCAAGGAACAGTGTGACAAAATTGTTGGCAGCCGCAAGTGCCGTAGCGCCCAGCGTGGCGAGAAGGAGGAGGAGCAGAAACTCCTCGCGCGGGAGCTTCGTGCAGCCGTTCCAATACGGATACGCAATCACCAGAATCACGAAACTCGCGGCCAGAATAAGCCCGATAAAGCCGAGGGATTCGCCGTTGAACACAAACAAGCCAGGCGAAGTATGCGCGCCGATGACCGATGGAATTACGCCCAGAGCCGACAACAACCCGGCGCTGGTGATGGCGGCGGAAAGAAAATACGAGCGGCGGATGGCGATGGCCGCGAGCAGCACGGCCACCGCGCCAGCGAGTATCATGAGCGGCGCGGCGGCGTTCATTGTGGCGGCGCCGTCAAATTTTGCAACGCGGGAGCGGCTACATTCAGGATCGGCTGGGGATAAACCCCCAGCCAGATGATCGCCGCGGCCAGAGCCAGCATCATCGCGTTTTCCCTAACGCCAAAATCCGGTTGAACGCGGCTTGCATCCGCCGGGCCATGAAACGCCCGCTGGATGGCAATCAATGAATATAGCGCTGCCGGTATCAGCCCAACCGCCGCCGCTATCGCCACCTCCGGCGCCACGGCATATGTTCCCCGCAGTATCAAAAACTCGCCCACGAAATTGCCAAGGCCGGGCAGGCCCATCGCCGCCAGGATGAAGAACGTGCCGAACGAGGACAGCTTCGGCATATCCGTCCACATTCCGCCCATTTTGCCAAGGTCCCGCGTGTGCAGCCGGTGCTGCACGGAGCCCACGATGATGAACAGCGCCCCGGTGCTGACCCCATGTGCTATAAGCAGGAAAACAACCCCCTGCCAGGCCAAATTGTTGATCACGAACACGCCGATGAGAATGAAGCCCATGTGGCTGATGCTGGTATAGGCGATAAGCTTCTTGAAATCGGACTGCCCATAGGCCAGAACGGCACCGTAAAAAATGCTGGCCACACCTAGCCATAATGCCACCGGCGCAATTTCATGCGCTGCCACCGGCACCAGCGGCACAACAAAGCGCAGCAACCCATAAGCGCCGGTCTTTAACAGAATGCTAGCCAAAATGACTGATCCGGCTGTCGGCGCTTCGGTATGTGTCTCCGGCAGCCAGATGTGCACCGGGAAACCAGCCAGCTTTACCACAAACGCGATGAACAGCCCGAGCATGACGAGAAACCCGAATGTGCCACCCGGCTGCGTGCCTAGCAGAGCAAAATAATCGAAACTCAAAACGCCCGTCTGCCGCTCATGCAGAAACGCCAGCGCCAGAATCGAAATGAGAATTAACAGCCCGGAACCTTGGGTGAATAGAAAAAATTTTATCGCCGCGCGCCGCCGGTTTTCATGCCCCCAGATGGCGATGACGAAATACATTGGCACCAGCATCAGCTCCCAAAAATAGAAGAACAGGAAAAGATCAAGCGCTAGAAATACACCGATCGTACCTGCCAGCGACCACATGAGGTTGGCATGGAAAAACCCAACGCCATCCTCAATCTCTCGCCAGGAGACCACGATTGAAAACATGCCCAGTAGCAATGTGAGTACCGTAAGCAGCCAGCTCATCCCATCCAGCCCGAGGCGAAAACTCATGCCGAAGGCCGGAATCCATGGCGCATTGAACGCCGCCAACCAGTTGCCTTGTTGCGGAACCGCGCCGTGTAGCAGGGGCAGGGCGATGACCAGATCAAGCCCCAGCGAAGCCAGGCAGACGATGCGGGTAAGCAACGGATAAGCGCGCCCGAGCGGCCAAGCGAAGACGCCGCCAAGGAGCGGAATCACGATCAGCCAGACCAGGCTCATCCGAACACCAGAATGGCAATGGTGGCGACGGAGCCTGCCATCAGCCAGGCGGCGTAGCGGCGAATCCGCCCGTTCTGGCTGCCGCGCAGCCGGCGGTGCAGGGTGAGCGCCAATTTCTCCAGCGCGACCGCGAACATATCCACGGGATCATGCCGCAACGCGCGCACGCAGGCCAGAAACGGCTGCACCAGTAGCAAATCATACAACGCATCGAAACCGAAAGCCGAGCGCAGCGCGCCCGCCAAAAACCCCGGGGCGCGCGCCGCTTGCGCGTGCCAGTACCCGCGACGGTACAGCAAATAGGCAATGGCAATGCCCAAAAACGGCGCCGCAATTCCCGCCAGTGGCACAATGGCGCTAACGCCCCGTTCGCCGGAATCACCAACGGCCGGCGCCAGCATCTCGGACAGCATAGCATGGCCGCCAAGAAACCAGGGGGTTTCCAGCCAGCCGATCGTCAGCGCCGCCGCCGCCAACACCGCAAGTGGCAGGACAATCCGTACACCGTAAGCTCCGGAAATTTCGCTATGTGCCGGGCCCAGAAACACCACGAAAACCGCGCGAAAAATATAAATCGCCGTCAGCACCGCGCCGAGAATCCCAGCCGCCCACAGCGCGGGACTCAAGTTCCACGCCGCCCCCAGCACCATTTCCTTGCTGAAAAACCCGGCACTTATCAATGGAAGTGCAGCCAGCGAGGCGCTGCCGATTAAAAATCCCCAGAAGGCCACCGGCAGTTTCGTCCGCAACCCGCCCATGGCGAAAATATTCTGTTCATGATGCAGCCGCATGGTGATTGCGCCGGCGGAGAGAAACAGCAGCGCCTTGAACACCGCATGGGTGAGAAAATGGAACAGCGCGGCAGACCATGCGCCCGCGCCCAAGGCCAAAAACATATAGCCAATCTGGCTCATTGTAGAATAAGCCAGCACGCGTTTGATATCCGTCTGCACCAGCCCGGCGAACGCGGCAATCAGCAGCGTTGCGGCTGCACCTATCGCAATCGCCTCCATCACCACGGGTGCCAGCAGAAACAGCACATGCGTGCGCACCACCAGATACACCCCGGCGGTTACCATCGTCGCGGCATGAATCAGCGCGCTCACCGGCGTTGGCCCCGCCATCGCGTCCGGCAGCCAGGTGTGCAGCGGCGCCTGGGCGGATTTGCCCAGCCCGCCAATGAGTAACAATGCCGCGGCCGTCTCCGGCCAAACCCCGCCATGCGGCCAGGCTGCCGCGGCATACGCAAGTAAAGGTTGTATGGACAGCGTACCGAATTTTACAGCAAGCAGCAAAAGCCCAGCCAGCATCGCAATATCTGCAATCCGAGTAACGACAAAAGACTTTTGGGCCGCATAGCCGTTGGCGGATTCCTGAAACCAGAAACCAACCAACAGATAGCTGCAAACCCCCACACCTTCCCAGCCGACAAACATCACCAACAAATCATCCGCCAGCACCAGCAGCAGCATGGAAGCTACAAACAGATTGAGGTACGCAAAATACCGGCTGTAACCATCCTCCCCGGCCATGTATTCAGTCGAAAACAAATGGATGAAGAAACCGACGATGGTGATCACCAGCATCATCAATAGCGAAATAGGGTCGAGATAAAGCGAGATTTTTGCTGAAAATCCCGGCAAGCTTATCCAGCACCATAAATTCTGCACAAACACATGCCCAGGTGGCACGTGGTTGAGCCAACTGATGCCGATGGCCGAAGCGATGATGGCGGACGCACCCACGCTGCCCGCGCCGATAACGGCACTCACGCGCGGACCGGGTGCAAGCAACCCGAGCAATGCAGCGCCCAGCAGTGGCAGCGTGGGGACGAGCCAGAGGAGAGAAACCATCACGCGTCACGCAATAAATTTGCCGCGTCGCCATCCAGCGTCGTCAACCGCGCGCGCAGACGGAGCAGAAAAATCAACCCTAGCGCAAGCTCGGCTCCAGCCAGGTTGAGAACAAAAATGAACATAATCTGCCCATCCGCCGTGTGCCAGCGCATGCCGGCCGCGATGAACAAAAGGCCCGCTGCATTCAACATAATTTCAATGCTCATCAGCACGAATACCAGGCTGCGGCGTGCCAGTAGCCCCAGCAGCCCCATCAGAAACAGCGCGATTGCCAGCCCCGCGGGCATCTGCCAGCTGATCATTTCCGCCCCATGTGAAACGCGCCGATCAACCCCGCCAGTAGCAGCATGGAAGCAAGTTCCACCGCGCCGATACCGCCGGAGAAAAGGTGCGCGCCAACTTCTTGCGGCGTGATGACGGTTGGCGCGCTGTCATCACCTGGCGAGAAAAACATTACGCGTGCCAGAACGCCGCCCAGAACCGCCACTAACACGATGGGCAACACCCATACCGTTTTCACCATCCACTCCCGCTCGCGCCGCGCCGCGCGTGTGTCCAGGCTTAGCATCATCACCACGAACAAAAACAGCACCACCACGGCGCCGGCGTAAACCATCACCTCCAGCGCCGCCGCAAAGGGTGCGCCCAGGGTGAAGAAAATCACCGCCATGCTCAACAGCGAGAGCACGAAGTTCAACAGCCCATGCACCGGGTTCGCGCGCGTAATGGCGAGCGCCGTGGTGATCAGCGTAATCACGGCGGCAACGAAAAACACCGCCGTCATGGCAGCAATCCGCGCGGGTCGACCGGTGCCGCATTTGCCCCGGCGCCCTTGACACCCGCCACCCGGTAAAAATTGTAATCCGGCACCTTGCCGGTGCCGGCGATGAGAAGGTTTTCCTTCTCATACACCAGGCTCTGGCGGTTGTATTCGCTCATTTCAAAATCCGGAATCAGTTGTATCGCCGAGGTTGGACAGGCTTCCTCGCAAAACCCGCAGAAAATGCATCGGGAGAAATTGATACGAAAGTATTCCGGAATCCATTTGTCCGGCTCGCTGGTCTTCTGCAAATCGATACAATCGCACGGGCAAACCGCCGCGCAAAGGTAGCAGGAAACGCAGCGTTCCTCGCCATCGGGGTCGCGCGTGAGAACAATGCGGCCCCGATAGCGGGGGGAAAGCTTCGGCTTTTGCTCCGGGTACTGCACGGTTTCCGTTGCATGGAACAGATGCAGAAACGTCAGCCAGGCGGTGCGCAGGGCGGAATAAATATACATCGCTCAGCCCAATATGACCGCGCCGGTGACGGCGAGATTCACAATCGCCAACGGCAGCATCAGCTTCCAGCCATAGGACATAAGCTGGTCATAGCGCGGCCGCGGCAGGGCCGCGCGCAACAGGATGAAAAACGCGATAAACACGCTCACCTTAAGTGCAAACCACAAGCCCGGCGGCAGAAACTGGCCCTGCCAGCCGCCGAAATACAGCACCACCGTCATCGCGGAAATCAACACAATGCCGGCATATTCACCCACGAAAAACATCCCGAATTTCATACTGGAATATTCAGTATGGAACCCTGCGCCCAGCTCGTTCTCACCCTCCGGCAGGTCAAATGGCAGCCTGTGCGCTTCGGCAATCCCCGCAATCAGAAATAGCACAAACCCAAAAAACTGCGGCACCACAAACCACAGCCCCGCCTGCGCCTTCACGATATCCACCATGTCAAAACTGCCAGTCAGCATCACCACGCCAATGAGAGCGAGGCCCATGAACACCTCATAGCTGATCATCTGTGCGGCCGCTCGCATCCCGCCAAGGAGAGAAAACTTGCTGTTAGAGGCCCAACCGGCGAGCACCACGCCATAAACGGAAAGCGACGTCATGCCAAGAAAGAACAGCACGCCGATGTTCAAATCCGCCGCAATCCCAATACTTGGCGTAAACGGAATAATCGCAAAGCCCAGTAGCAGTGTCGCCATCACAATCACCGGCGCCAGGATAAAAAGTTTTTTCTCAGCAAACGGCGGCGTCCAATCCTCCTTGAAGAAAATTTTGACCATATCAGCAACAACCTGCAGCGTGCCTTCCCACCCCACGCGGTTAGGCCCCAACCGGTCTTGCCAAAAACCAAGCAGCCGGCGTTCCACCCAGGTGAGTAGTGCGGCCAGAATCACGATGCCCAGCAGAATGCAAATCGCCTGAATAAGGCTAAGGAGAATCGTCATGCGTTGCGCCTCGCGACGATTGCGGACGAGAGCGCGCTTAACTCCTCCGGCCGGTCAGGCTGGCGCTCCGGCCACGGCAGGGGTGGCATGGCAAAAAACGGTGCATCAGGAACAGGATTTTCAAACAAAAAGACATCCGGTGCACCGCTTGGCAATTTGTTTACAGCCTGCCCAGAATTCCACCCCGGCGCCCAGACCAGCGGCGCGAGCTGGGTCTGCGCCGCACCTTCCATCGTTGTGCCCAAAGGCGAATCCGCATGCGCGGGTGGCGCCGGTTCGCGCACATCAAATTGCGCGTCCATCGCTGTCCGCCCGCTGAATCTGTGCGGTTGGGTCGGCAGTTGCTCACCGTGCGGGGGCGGCAAATTGCATAACGCCAGCGCTGGAATTTCCGCCGCCAGTGCATCCAGCAATGCGCCATGCGTCGCCCACGCGTCCGCCGGCACAAACCCGGCGGCAATGCCGGCATCCCGCAGCACGGCCCAACTTGCCGGCGTGTCATCCTTGCCGAAGATCGCCTTGTAAAACGTCTGCGCCCGGCCTTCCATGTTAACAAACGTGCCATCAGTATCCGCGAAGCACCCAACCGCTATTGCCAAATCCGCCGCCTGCACTGCCGGCGTGTCTATGTGGTCAAGAACCACCAACGCCTTCACCGCAGCTATTTCTGCTCCGGCGCCGCGCCGAAAAACATCATTCTCCAGCACCACAACCTGCGCGTCCTCAATCAAAGGCCACGCATCCCGCAGCGGCCTGGCCTGCATCAATGCGAGCCCAACGCTGTTCGCCTCCGGCAACAACACGCACAACCGCGCCGCAACGCCTAGTCGGCGCAACGCCAGCACAATATTCGCCGCCCCCAGCACCAGCGCCGCACTGCCACCTGCAACCACCACCGGCGCTTTCGCATCTCGCAACGTGCTTGCAATTTCATTCGTTCCATCCTGGGCCGACACGCAATCCGCCACCGCAAATGCCAGCCGCGCAACCGCCTCAGCCGTATCCCGCACCGTCACACGCGCCACATCATCCAGCCATGTTGGCGCCACTGATACGACCATAACCGCGTTCCGCCGGCCCGCCGCCGCCGTCCGCGCTGCGCCATCGTGCCACGCCGGAATTTGGCGTTCCGCAAGCAACTCAGCTGGCGGCCGCTCCGCCGCCTGCCGCAGCGCCAGCGCCAGGCGCGGCGCCACCGGCAGCGGGTCGTCGCCCAGCAGCAGAATCGCATCCGCCCGCTCTGAGTCTTGCAAAGTCGCAACAGGTGTCACCCGCATCGCCGCAACCGCCGCGTCCATTACCGCGCCGTCATAATCTGAAACGCCGGCGTAGAAATTTGCTGCCCCCACTAGTTGCCGCAGCGCGTAATTGGATTCAACGGAAGCCCGCGGCGAACCAATCCCTATCACCCGCTCCTGCTGCAACACCGCAGCCAGGGCGTCAACCGCCGCACCATGCGACATTACCTGCCCGGCGCGGTTGCGCGACTTGCGCAGCCGTCGTTCACTTTCAATAAACCCGGTCCCAAACCGCCCACGGTCGCATAAAAAATACCCGTTCAACGTCGCATTATAGCGGTTCACAACGCGCCGGAATTTTCCGCCCCGTTCCTGTACCGTAATATTGCAGCCCACCGCGCAATGCGGGCAAACGGAGGGTGTGGACCGCATATCCCATTTGCGGCGGAACACCGTGGAAAACGGCTTGTCCACAAACACGCCCGTCGGGCAAACCTCTACCAAATTCCCGGCGAATTCACTTTCCAGCGCACCATCCGCCGCGCGCCCGAAATAAACCTGTCTGTTCGCGCCGAACACCCCAAAATCATCGCCGCCTGCATAATCACGGTAAAATCGCACGCATCTGTAACAGCCGATGCAGCGGTTCATTTCATGTTTTATGAACGGCCCAAGATTCTGGTTCAAATGCGTCCGTTTGGCAAACCTGTCACGCCGCGTTGTGTGGCCGGTCAACGCCGTCATATCCTGCAAATGGCATTCGCCACCCACTTCGCAAACTGGGCAATCATGCGGGTGGTTGGTCAGTACCAGCTCCACGACGGATTCGCGAAACGCGGCGGCCCGCTCATCAGCAATCGAAACGCGCAGCCCCGCCGTCACCGGCGTCATGCACGCCATCACAATCTGCCCGGCTTCATCGCCCGGCCCGCGGAACGTTTTAACGGCGCATTGCCGGCAGGACCCCACGGACCCGAGTGCCGGATGCCAGCAGAAATATGGCACATCCAGCCCCGCCGAGAGACATGTCTCCAGCAAATTCGCATCCGCCCGCGCCGGCACAACAACGCCATCCACCACAATATTCAGTTCCATGGGCACGCCCGCGCATGGATATGCGATTCGAACGCCTCACGGAAAAACGCAAGCCCGGTCTGCAAAGATGCCATCGCCCCCGGCGCCAGCGCGCAGAACGTGCGCCCCGGCCCAAGGTTTTCCGTCATCTCGGAGAGCAGTTCGAGATCGCCAGCCACACCCCGCCCTGCTTCAATCGCCTTCAGCGTCTGCTCCACCCACGGCAGCCCATCCCGGCAAGGCGCGCACCAGCCGCAGGATTCTTGCGCGAAAAAATGTTGCAAGTTAGCAAGAAACCCAATCGGGCAAGTCCGGTCATCCAGCACAATCGCTGTGCCGGTGCCCAGACGATTCCCCAGCGCTGCCATTGCCGGAAAGCTCATTTTTACGTCAATATCACGCTCCATGATAAACCCGGTGGAAGCGCCGCCCGGCAGCACCGCGCGGAGCGCATAGCCGGATTTCATTCCGCCTGCGTGTTCATCAATCATCTCCCGCATCGGCGTGCCCATCGGTAACTCGAACGCCCCTGGCAGCTTCACCCGGCCGCTCACCCCAAAAATTTTTGTTCCCGCCTCGCCATCCCGCCCTAGGCCGCGATACCAATCCGCGCCGTTCCTTACGATATGCGGGATGTTGCAGACAGTCTCGACATTATTCACAACCGTCGGGCAACCCCATAACCCGGTTGTCATCGGCAGCGGCGGCTTAGCGCGCGGAATTGCCCGCTTGCCTTCGAGCGAGTTCAATAGCGCCGTTTCTTCTCCGCAGATATACCGCCCGGCGCCAGCATGAACGTGAATCGAAAGATCAAAGCCTGAAGCTAGAATATTCTCACCCAGCAAGCCCGCCGCTTGCGTCTCCGCCACGGCTTGCTCCAAAAGCGCAATCGCCTTCACATACTCGCCACGCACAAAAATATACGCGGTGTCGGCTTCCACGGCATAGGCGCTCAGGATAATGCCCTCGATCAACTGGTGCGGATCGCCCTCGAGTAGCAAACGGTCCTTGAATGTGCCAGGCTCCATTTCATCCGCATTCACAATGAAATATCGCGGGCCAGGCCGCGCCGCGCGGCTTGGCATGGCCTGCCACTTCCGCCCGGTGGGAAACCCGCCGCCGCCGCAACCGCCAAGCCCGGATTCCGCCACCTCCCGCACCACATCCGCGGGTGCCCGCCGCCCCAGCGTCTCCCGCACGGCCGCGTAGCCGCCGGCGCGCACATACCCCGCAAAATCCAGCGGCGCCTCACCTTTGCGAATGTTGCGCGTCAGCGGTAGTTCCATCAAACCCGCTCCACGGCCAGCAAATCGTCAAGCAGCGCGAAGTCCACATCACCGAAAAACTCGTCTCCAATCATCATCGCCGGCGCATGGTCGCACGCCCCCAGGCACACAATCGGCAGTAGCGTAAACCGCCCGTCCTTCGTCGTCTCGCCCGCCGCAATCCCCAGGCGCTCGCCAATATGTGCCGCCAGCGCATCGCGCCCGAGCATCCAGCAAGTAATGCTGTCGCACAATAGAATCACTTTCTCGCCAACCGGTTTTCGGAAAATCAAATTGTAAAACGTCGCCACCTCATCCAGCTCGGCGCATGACATCCCCAGCGCCGCCGCCAGTTCCCCTAACACAGCATCGGAAATCCACCGCCGCCTTGCCTGCAAATATTTCATCGCATCAATACATGCTGCCCGCGGCGCCGGGTAATGCGAGACCATTTCGGCAATCGCCTCGTGCTCTTCAACGGTCAACATCGGCCATCACAAAATCAATGCTACCGATAATCGCAATCAAATCCGCCAGAAAAACGCCTTTGCACAAAAACGGAATCATCTGCAAATGCGCGAAAGACGGCGTGCGAATCCGCGCCCGGTACGGCCCGGTGCCGCCATCGCTCACCAGGTAGTATGTATTCAACCCCTTCGCCGCCTCAATCGTGACCGCCGCCTCACCGGCCGGCATTACTGGCCCCCAGGTCGCATTCAAAAAATGCGGAATCAGCGAATCAATGTCATGCAGCACTTTCTCTCTCGGCATCGGCATCGCCAGCGGGTGCATCGCCTTCACCGGCCCAGCAGGCATATTTGCCACGCACTGGCGTATAATCCGCAAACTCTCCCGCATCTCGTCCAGCCGCATCTGAACGCGGGTGTAACAATCGCTGCGTGCCGCCACCGGCACATCAAATTCAAATTCGTCATAGCCGGAGTATGGTTTTTTCTTCCGATAGTCGAAATCCACGCCGCATGCGCGCAAGCCCGGTCCCGTCACACCCCATTCCAGCGCCTCGGCCACCGCATATTCTCCAACGCCCATAGTGCGCGCCTTAAAAATGCGGTTCTTCATCACCATCGTCTCATATTCATCCAGCCGCTTAGGCAGATAAGCCAGAAACTCCCGCACCAGCGCATCCCAGCCTTCCGGCAAATCCCCCGCTACGCCGCCGATTCTGAACCACGCCGGATGCATCCGAAATCCGCAAATCGCCTCGATAATCTCCAGCGCCCGCTCACGGTCGGTAAACGCATAAAACACCGGCGAGAGCTGCCCCACATCCTGCACCATCGTGCCGAAAAACACGAGATGGCTTATAATTCGAAACATTTCTGCCAGCAGCACGCGGATCATTTGTGCTCGCGCCGGCACGGCAATGCCGGCCAGTTTCTCCACAGCCATCACATACGGAAAGTTATTCATCACGCCAGCGACATAATCGATCCGGTCGGTATAAGGAATAAAGCTATGCCAGGATTGCCTTTCCCCCATCTTCTCGGCGCCGCGATGGTGAAACCCGATCTCTGGCAAAACGCCCAGAATTTCCTCGCCCTTCATCTTCACCACCAGCCGCAACACGCCGTGCAGGCTCGGGTGGTTCGGCCCAAGGTTTAGAATCATCGTCTCTGGGTCTTCATCTTCGGCGTCCATCAGCCCGCCGGCCATCGGCAGGTTCTGCATCGCCGCCAGCTCCGCCTGTACCATGGCATCGGGCATCACGAACGGGCCTTTTTCCGTCGCCCGGGAATAATGGTCTTTGCGCAGCGGGTGGCCCTCCCAGCTTTCGGGCATCAAAATCCGCCGCAAATCCGGGTGCCTCTCAAACCGCACCCCGAACATGTCCCACACTTCGCGCTCATACCAGTTCGCATTTGCCCACAGCCCACACAGGCTCGGCGCGTTCAACGCCCCATCCCGCAGCGGCAGTTTTATCCGAATCTCCCCGCCATCCTCATGCCGCAGCAAATGATAAACCAGCGTAACATCCTGGCAGCGCGCATGCGGCTTGCCATTCCGCCGCGTTTCATCAACCGCTGAAATATCTAGGAGAAGAAGATAGCCCTGCGACTTCACCCCCGCCATAAACGCGGCCAGCCGCGCCGGCTCAACCCACACCGTTTCGATGCCGTCCTTCGTCGCCTGCCGGTCATCCCCGGCAACAAAAGCGCGCGACACATCATCCGGCATGGCTACAGCCGGTCAGGCGATGGCAGGGTGGTCATCCCCATTCTGCCATTCTGTTTAGCATCGCGCTGGCTCGGCTTCGCATAAGGCTGCGCGCCATCATCGCCGATCATCCAGCTCAACGGCCGCCTTGTCGCCCCAATTTGTTGTTGCAGCAGCAACAACCCTTCAAACAACGCTTCCGGCCGCGGCGGGCACCCCGGCACATATACATCCACCGGCAAAATACTGTCTACCCCCTGCACGACGCTATAAACATCATACATCCCGCCGGAATTCGCGCAGGACCCCATGGAAATCACCCAGCGCGGCTCCAGCATCTGTTCGTAAAGCAGTTTTACGACCGGCGCCATTTTGAGAAACACCGTGCCCGCTATGACCATCACATCCGCCTGCCTGGGCGTGGCTCGTAAAACTTCCGCGCCATATCTCGCAATGTCAAATTTCGAGGTGAACGAGGTGGCCATTTCCACATAGCAGCAGGAAAGCCCAAAATTAAACGGCCATAGAGAATTTTTGCGCCCCCAGGAAACCATATCCTCCAGCTTGCCGAGCAAAAACTTCTGGTTTCCCCCGTCTTTCATCGTTTACCAGGCCCCCACTCCAACCCGCCGGACCGCCACAAATACGCCAGCGCCAACAACAACAACGCCAAAAACGCCAGCATCCCGCCATAGCCCGCCCAGCCCGCCGCCTTTACCGCAACCGCCCAGGCAAACACAAAAACCATTTCGAGGTCAAAAATAACAAAAAACATCGCCACGAGGTAAAACTGGCTGGGAAAGCGAATATGCGTGTCATGCGCCGGCAAAATGCCGGATTCGAACGGGTTCACATCCGCCACGCGCCGCCGCGGCCCCAGTGCGGCGGAGGCGCCCAGCATGACCCCCACCATCGCGCAAATCGCCAGCGCGTAGCAGCCAAGGCCCAGCATTTCGTTCAACGGGCCGGCCCCCGCAGCGCCGCAATATTCGCCGCATACATTTCCGCGCCGCCCTTAAACACCGCGGAACCAGCGACCAAAACATCCGCACCGGCGGCCACGCATTCCGCCGCGTTCTCCGCCGTCACACCGCCATCCAGTTCCAGCCGAATATCGCGGTCCCCAATCATCTCCCTTACCCGCCGTATTTTCGGCAGCTGTGAGCGCAAAAATTTCTGGCCCCCAAACCCCGGGTTCACCGTCATAATCAGCACCAGATCAATCTCATCCAGCACATAGCGCAATACATCCTCCGGCGTGGAGGGGCACAGCGAAACCCCAGCCATTCGGTCCAGCGCCTTTATCGCCTGGATCGAGCGGTCCAGATGCACCCCGGCTTCGGCATGAACGGTAATAATATCCGCCCCCGCATCGGCAAACGCGGCCAAAAACGGGTCGGCCGGACTTATCATCAGATGCACATCGAAAATCGCATCCGTATGCTGCCGTAGCGCCTTCACCACCGCCGGGCCAATGGTGATGTTCGGCACAAAATGCCCGTCCATCACATCCACGTGCACCCAGTCCGCCCCGGCCGCGATAATCGCCCGCGTTTCCTCGCCCAAAGCGGCAAAATCCGCCGAGAGAATGGAAGGCGCTATCAACGGCACCCTATCCATGCTCCGGCCCCGCGCTGTCCGGCACGCCTTTAAACACCCGGCTCGTGAGAATATCTTCCGGCGCAATCTCCATCAGCATTTCGCTCCGCACCGGCCCCTCATGCGCAATTAATCGGCCCGCCTGGCGCAGCCGGGCGCGGTCCAGCGTATTGCGAATAGACCGCGCATTGGAAAAATAGGGCTGCGCCCGCCGCCGCGCGATATAATCCTGCATCGCGGCACGCGCCGGCGGAGCAAAACAGTAATTCTGCCGCGCCGGCATGGTTTCGCTGATCGATAGCAACTCCCCATCATCATAATCCGGAAAATCTATGTGGTGTGCGATGCGCGAGCGAAACCCCGGATTCATGGTGAAAAACTTATCCATCCGGTCGCCATAGCCCGCCAGAATCACCACCATATCCTCGCGCTGATTCTCCATAACCTGCAGCAGAATCTCAATCGCCTCCTGCCCGTAATCCCGCTCATTATCCGGCCGGTACAAGTAATACGCCTCGTCGATGAACAGCACCCCGCCGATCGCCTTTTTCAAAATCTCCTTGGTCTTCGGCGCCGTGTGGCCGATATACTGCCCTACCAGGTCATCCCGCGTCACGGAAATCAGCTGTCCCTGGCGGATAAACCCCAGCGCCTTCAAAATCCCGGCCATCCGGAGCGCCACCGTGGTCTTGCCCGTCCCTGGGTTGCCGGTAAACGACATATGCAGCGTCGGCGTATCGGTGGTGAACCCTAGCCGCTGCCGTACCCGCTCTATCAGCAGTAGCGACGCAATTTCGCGTATCCGCGCTTTTACCGGCTTCAGCCCGACAAGGTCGCGGTCCAGGGCGGCCAGAAAATCCTCAATCCCGGCGGCGGAAAACTCTGCCCGCAGATCAATCAGGGTCGCCCCATCCGTCTTCTCAGCCGTGGCTGACATTCCTTATATTCTCCCAGCCCAAGCGCAATTTCACTTCAGCTACCCGTAGTCTAGCGTAAAGTTTTGCTTAACGACAAGCCTAGCTGTAGCGGGTGCCCTCCGGCTTCTCCATCACATAGGCCCGGGTCTCGTAGCCAATACTCCGGCCGCCTTTCTCGTGCCGCGCCAGCATAAAGCCCGGCTCATTGGTTGGGCGCTGCACAATAAACGACATCCGCAGCGACTCCCAGGTGTGGGTCGAATCAAACGCGCAAAGCCGAATGTAAACCTCGCCGTGCATCCGCCGGCATTCCGCCAACTCGCCCATAATCGCCTTGGCGTCCCGAATATCAAACATCGGGTGCCCCCACATGTCCCAATAAGTGTTTCTGGGGTGCGGGTCATCGGTATATTCCAGGCTCACCGCCCAGCCATTGTCCAGGCAGTATTGCACCTGCTTGGAAATTTGGTCGTCCGTCAGGTCGGGCAGGAATGAAAAGCAACCTTGGGTAACACGCATGTTCTTGGTCCTTAATAAGCGGGGGGCTGGTCATGCGAAAGTTTGCCCTCCGCCCCATGCCCATCCTCCGCATCGCCCATGCCGGTTTCCAGGCTCCCGAGCACGCCAAGCTCACCCTCAACCGAGACCCCGACGCTATGCGCCATCTCGGTCACCCGCGCGGTGATCGCAACATTATATTCATACGAGGCCGGAGTCTTCGCATCAGCCTTCAGCGAGCCATCCATCATCACGCTGGTAAACCCATATTGGATCGCGGAAAGACACGTCCCTTGATCATTCCCATGGTCCTGGTGCAAACAGATCGGCACGCGCGGATACATCGCTTCCGCCGCCTCGATCATTTTTGCCAACATGATGTCACCGACGTATGAGCGTGCGCCGCGCGAGGCCTGCAAAATCACCGGCGAATCACAAGCGGATGCCGCCGCCATAATCCCCAGCACCTGCTCCATATTATTAATGTTGAACGCCGGCACGCCGTAGCCGCGCTCCGCCGCATGGTCCAGCAGCTGCCGCAAGCTTATCCGTGCCATTTTTTGTTCCTCTCATCGCATCGCGCGGCGCTTGCGCTCCACCAGCTGCATAATCACCGGCGTCAAAATCAGCTGCATCGCCAGATCGAATTTGTTCCCAGGCACCGC
>Ga0116227_10007388_pt1 | contig 21504 bp, 17 predicted proteins | sample S1TSphgellanicum_FD_89693 | JGI IMG/M metagenome (GOLD analysis project Ga0116227, IMG submission 89693) | Host-associated microbial communities from peat moss isolated from Minnesota, USA - S1T2_Fb - Sphagnum magellanicum MG | ecosystem: Host-associated > Plants > Peat moss > Unclassified...
CGCCATCGTGCAGCTGTCGATAGACCTCACCCTGCGGCCCGAGCAGTTCGGTGCAGCACAGTTGCAGGCCGTGCGCGCAGTGGGCCTGTCGGACCTGGAGGTGCTGGACCTGGTCCACGCCGTAGCCATCTTCGCCTGGGCCAACCGGCTGATGTTGAACCTGGGCGAGCCGGTGTACGGCGCGGAATAAGAGGTGGCACGGCCGGCCGGCGGCCCACCCTGTGTCGCTGTTTCCATGGCCGTACGGCCGAGGGTGATTCCTGGCGCTGTCCGACAGGCCGTGCGCGGCTTGTCCCACGCGAGAGGCACAGGCCGCATCGCAGCATGGAAGCCATCGCAATAGCAGGATGGGAGTGCATCGCCGCGCAGGCTTGCGTGACGAGTCGACCGTCAACCGCCCCATGAACCCTTCCCGCATTTCCGGGTTTCCACGCCGCCATCCGTTAGTGACCACCATCGTGGTCGCGCTGTTGCTGCTGTGCGTGCTGTTCGACTGGAACTGGTTCAGGCGGCCGCTGGAGCGCTATGTCTCCCAGAAGACGGAGCGCACCTTCCGTATCTCGGACCTGCACGTGAAGCTCGGCTTCACGCCCACCATCCGCATGCGCGATGTGTACTTCAGCAATGCCCCCTGGTCCAAGGAAGAGGCCATGGCGCGCATCAAGGAGCTGGAGTTCTCAGTGTCGCTGCGCGACCTGCCCGAGAAGATCCTGGTGCCGCGCGTAGCCCTGACCGAACCCGACCTGGTGTTCGAACGCCTGAAGGATGACCGCCGGAACTGGACCCTGTCCCCGCCGTCGGACACCTCGCCCAGCCGGCTGCGCATCAGCACCCTGTCGGTGAACAAGGGCCACCTGCGCTACCTTGACCACGGCGAGCCGCTCACGCTCGATGTGCATGCCGACACCTTCGATCCGGCCCGCCAGGACAAGGTCCGCGATGCCGACGCCAAGCCGGTCAACAACCGCTACAGCACGCGCTACACCTTCAGCGGCAGCTACCACGGCGCCGGCTTCTCGGGCAACGCCCTGACTGGCGAGGTGCTGAGCTTCCAGGAGTCGGGTGTGCCGTTCCCGCTCAAGGGCAGCCTGGCCGCAGGCACCACGCGCCTGGAGGTGGAAGGCACCATCGCCGACACCGTGAAGATCTCGGCCATCGACGCCAGCGTGAAGATCGAGGGGCGTACCCTGGCCAACCTCTACCCCTTCCTGCTGCTGCCCCTGCCGGCTTCGCCGCCGTACCGGCTGCAGGGACAACTGGTGCTCAATGGCAACCGCTACGCCGTGGACAACCTGAGCGGGCGCATCGGCTCGACCGACCTGCACGGCAGCGCGGCCTACGTGTCCCGGCAGCCGCGGCCGCTGCTCACGGCCGACCTGCACAGCAAGCTGCTGAAGGTCGAGGACCTGGGGCCGCTGGTCGGCGTGCAGACCAAGGAGTCGGGCGGCAAGCCGGCGGCCTCGCAGGCCCAGACCCGGGACCGGCCCAGTGCCAAGGCCACCAGCCAGGCGACCGATCCCGAGCACCTGCTGCCCTCCGGCAGCTTCGATGGCAGCCGGCTCCAGAAGATCGATGCCGAGGTCGACCTGCAGGTCGCCAAGCTTCAGGGGCCGACAGCGCTGCCGCTGGAGGGGCTGCGCGCCTCGCTGCGGCTGCAGGACTCGGTGCTGCGGCTGTCGCCGCTCGACTTCGGCTTCGCAGGGGGCACCGTGGCCTCCAAGGTGTTGCTGGATGCACGCCAGCCCACGCTCAAGTCCGAGGTGCAGGTCGACTTCCGGCGCATCCGCATGGACCAGCTGGTGCCGGCGCAATCGGACATTGCCAAGGGCGCGGGCACGCTCGGCGCGAGCATCCAGCTCAAGGGCAGCGGCAACTCCATCGCCGACGCGGCGGCCGGTGCCAACGGCAGGGTGTCCGCGGCCATCGCCAACGGCCGCGTCTCCAACCTGCTGGACGCGGCCAGCGGCCTGAACGGCGGCAAGGTGCTGCGCCTGCTGGCCGGCGGCGACCGCACCATCGACGTGAACTGCGGCGGCATTGCGTTCGACGTGCAGAACGGCCAGGGCCGCTCCACGCTGTTCGTGGTGGATACGGCGCAGACGCAGATACTGGGCTCGGGCACCTTCGACCTTGCACGCGAACGCTTCGACATGACCATCAAGCCCCGGCCCAAGCGCATGGGCATCCTGTCGCTGCGTACGCCGGTGCGCGTCTTCGGCAGCTTCCGGCACCCGGACTATGCGCTCGAGAAGGTGCCGCTGGTGGCGCGCGCCGGTGGCGCCCTGGCACTGGCAGCGGTCGCGCCGCTGGCGGCGGTACTGCCGCTGATCGAGACCGGGCCTGGCGAGAACACCGACTGCGCACGGGTGCAGCAGGAGGTGGCCGCTGCCGAGAAGCAGGCCGCGCCGGCGGGCAAGAAGAAGTGAAAGGGCGGGCCTCCAGGCGCTAGTCGGTGGTCGGCCGCCCGCGCAGCGCCTTGGTCTCCGACCTGCGCGCCTTGGCTTCCACGCGGCGGCGTACCGATGCGCGCGTGGGCTTGGTGGGTTTGCGCACGATCTGCACCTGCGCGGCTTCATCGACCAGCGCTTGCAAGCGCTCCAGCGCATCGGCCCGGTTCTGCTCCTGCGTGCGATGGCGCTGCGCCTTGATGATGACCACGCCGGCTGCGGTGATGCGCCGGTCGGGCAAGGCGCGCAGGCGCTCCTTCAGCTCGTCGGGCATGGACGAGGCCGCAACGTCGAAGCGCAGATGGATGGCGCTGGAGACCTTGTTGACGTTCTGCCCGCCCGCGCCCTGGGCGCGTATGGCCGTGACCTCGATTTCGTCTTCGGGGATAGGCCACGCAGGCGGGGAAGAGGCCATGGGTTCAGTGCCGGTTCACGCGAGAAGGTCGCGCAAGGTGCGGGCGACTACCTTGGTGGCACGGCGCAGGTCTTCCAGCAGCAGGCGCTCATCGGCGCGCTTGGCGTGCGACTCCAGCACGGTGCGCGGTCCGGCGCCATAGATCACGCCGGGAATGCCTGCCTCTGCGTACAGGCGCACGTCGGTGTAGAGCGGCGTGCCCATGGCCGCGATCGGCTGGCCAAACAGTTGCTGGCCGTGCTTCTGGATCGCGTCCACCAGCGGCTGGTTGCCGGGCAGCGGCCGCATGGAGCGCGCCAGCAGCAGGCGGCGGATATCCACGCTGATGCCGGCCACGCCGGCTGCGGCATCGGCGATCACCTGGCGGATGGTGGCCTCGACCTCGGCCGGGTTTTCTTCCGGGATCATGCGGCGGTCCAGCTTGAACACCACCTTGCCGGGCACGACATTGGTGTTGGTGCCGCCTTCGATGCGGCCCACGTTCAGGTACGGATGGTTGATGCCTTCGACCTGCGAGCGGACCTGCTTGTAGAGGGCGTTCTGTGCATACAGCGCATTCAGGATCGCGACCGCACCCTGCAGCGCATCGACGCCGCTGTCGGGGATGGCGGCATGCGCCATCTTGCCGTGCACCGTCACCTCCATCTGCAGGCAGCCGTTGTGCGCGGTGACGACTTCGTAAGAGAAGCCGGCGGCGATCAGCAGGTCGGGCCTGGTCAGGCCGTGCTTCAGCAGCCAGCCCGGGCCCAGCTCGCCGCCAAACTCCTCGTCGTAAGTGAAGTGCAGCTCCACGCCGCCCTTGAGCGGCGCACCCAGGGATTCGAGCGCGCGCACGGCAAAGGTGAAGCTCGCGAAGTCGCTCTTGCTGACGGCGGCGGCGCGGCCGTAGAGGCTGCCGTCTTTGATCTCGGCGCCGTAGGGGTCATGCGTCCAACCTTCGCCGGGCGGCACCACGTCGCCGTGGGCGTTGAGGGCCACGGTGCGGCCTTCGCCATAGCGGCGGCGCACGATCAGGTTGGTGATGGATTCCATGCCGTAGGCACGCACCTCGGTTTCGGGCACGGGGTGCTTCTCGGCGTCAAAGCCAAAGCCCTGCAGCAGCGCGGCGGTGCGCTCGGCATGCGGCGCGTTGTTGCCGGGCGGCGTGTCGGTGGGCACGCGCACCAGCTCCTGCAGAAAGCGTACTTCTTCGTCGAAGTGCGCGTCGATCCAGGCGTCGAGGCGGTCGTAGTCGGTGGTGGATGCGGTCATGGGTCAGGTCGGGGTGTCGGCGGCCAACTGGGCCAGCAGGTTCTGGAAGGCATGGACGGCCAGGTCCATGTCGGCGCTGGTGGAGCTCTCCAGCGGGTTGTGGCTGATGCCCGAGTTCTCGCCGCGCACGAACAGCATGGCCTGCGGCATCCGCTGGTGCAGCTTCATCGCGTCGTGGCCGGCGCCGCTGGGCATGCGGTAGAGCGGCAGGCCGAGCGCGGCCACGGCCTGCTCCCAGCGCTGTTGCCAGGCGGGCGCGCTGGGCGCGGCGGCGGCGCGCTCGGTTTCCTCCAGCGTGTAGTGCACGCCACGGCGCGCGCATATGTCGGCCAGGGCCGTGCGCACGTCGGCCTCCAGCGCATCGCGCTGCGGGTCGTGGGGAGCGCGCATGTCCAGCGTGAAGCGGCAGCGCCCGGGCACCACGTTGATCGAGCCATTGGGCACCTGCAGGATGCCGATGGTGCCGACCGAGTCGCCGTCCTGCGCGGCGCGCTGCTCCAGGTACAGCGCCAGCTCGGCCACGGCGGCGGCGGCGTCGCGGCGCCGCGCCATGGGTGTGGTGCCGGCATGGCTGGCGGTGCCGATCACCTCGCACACGTAGCGCACGCTGCCATTGATCGAGGTGACGATGCCCAGCGGCAGGTCCAGCTCGTTGAGCACCGGGCCCTGCTCGATATGCACTTCCACGAAGCCCAGGTAGCGGGCCGCGTCGCGCTGCAGTGCGGCGATGGCCTCCAGCGTGCCCGGCAGGCCGGCGGCCTGCATGGCGGCGCGCATGCTGATGCCTTCGGCGTCCTGCTGGTCCAGCCAGGCCGGCTTGAAGTCGCCGATCAGCGCGCCGGAACCGAGGAAGGTGGCCTTGTAACGCTGGCCTTCTTCTTCGGCAAAGCCTACCAGCTCGATGGCAAAGGGCAGGCGCCTGCCTTGCCGGTGCAGCGCCTGCACGCAGGCCATGGGCACGTAGATGCCCAGGCGCCCGTCGTACTTGCCGCCGTTGCGCACCGTGTCGTAGTGCGAGCCGGTAAGCAAGGCCTTGGCGGCGGGGTCGCTGCCGTGGTAGCGGCCGACCACATTGCCGACCGCGTCGATGCTGACTTCATCGAAGCCGCAGTCGCGCATCTGCTGGGCGATGTGCCGGGCGCAGGCGCGGTGCGCCTCGGTCAGGTAGGTGACGGTGAGCTGGCCCTGCTCGGCAAAGCCGGGGTCGCTGAACTGGGCCAGTTCTTCCTGCCAGTCCCACACCGTGTCGCCCAACACGGGCACCACGCCAAATTTATCGCCCAGCCGGATCTCGGCGATGCGGTGGATGTTGCGCAGCGCCTCGGCGCGCTCGAAGTCCGGGTGGTTCTGCAGACGCCGCGCAAAGGTCTCGATGATCTGCTGCTTGCCAAGGCCGGTGCCGCGCGGCCCACGCACCGCCAGGATGAAGGGGAAGCCAAAGCGTGCGTTGTAGTCGGCGTTGAGCTGCTGGATGCGCGCAAACTCTTCCGGCGTGCATTGGGTGAGGCCGGCCTTGCTCTGCTCGTTGGTCGACTCCGCCGTGAGTGCCTTGGCCACCATGGCCTTGCCGGCCAGCTCCGGGTGGGCGCGGATAAGGCCCAGCTGCGCCTCGGCCGGCGCGGCGGCCACCGTGCGCGCCAGCGCATGCTTGAAGTGCGCCAGCGAGGCAAAGGGCGCGGCTGCGGCCACGGTCTGCTCGACGATCCAGGGCGAATGCTCGTACAGGCCGTCGAGCAGCCGCGCAGCCTCTGCCGGCGTGGCGGCGTTGAGTTGGTCCAGGGTGAGTGCCATGGTCAGGCTCTTTCGGAATAGGGGTGAACGGCCTGCCAGTGCCGCGCGATGTCGATGCGGCGGCACACCCACACGCGCTCATGCCGCGCGATATGGTCGAGGAACTTCTGCAGGGCCACGATGCGCCCCGGCCGCCCCAGCAGGCGGCAGTGCATGCCCACGCTGAGCATCTTGGGCGACTCGGCGCCTTCTGCATAGAGCGCGTCGAAGCTGTCGCGCAGGTAGGTGAAGAAATCCTCGCCCTGGCTGAAGCCCTGCGGCAGCGCGAAGCGCATGTCGTTGGTGTCCAGCGTGTAGGGCACGACCAGGCGCGGCACGGTGGTGCCGTCGCTCTTGTGCACCTTCATCCAGAAGGGCAGGTCGTCGCCGTAGTAGTCGCTGTCGTAGAGCGTGCTGCCCTCGTCGGCCACCAGGCGGCGGGTGCGCGGGCTGTCGCGGCCGGTGTACCAGCCGAGCGGGCGGGTGCCTGTCATCTTCTCGATCGTGTCCAGGCCCAGCAGCAGGTGCTCGCGCTCGGTGGCCTCGTCCACACCCTGGTAGTGGATCCAGCGCCAGCTGTGGCAGGCGATCTCGTGGCCCAGCTCGACAAAGGCCTGCGTCAGCTCGGGGTGCCGTTGCAGCGCCATGCCCACGCCGAATACGGTCAGCGGCAGGCCGCGCTTCTCGAATTCCCGCAGGATGCGCCAGACGCCCACGCGCGAGCCGTATTCGTAGATGCCTTCCATGCTCAGGTGCCGGTCGGGGAAGCTGGGCGGGTTTGCCATCTCCGACAGGAACTGCTCGGAGCCGGCGTCGCCATGCAGCGTGGCGTTCTCGCCGCCTTCCTCGTAGTTGAGGACAAACTGCACCGCAATGCGCGCCTGGCCGGGCCACTGCGCCTGCGGCGGGTTGCGGCCGTAGCCCACCAGGTCGCGGGGGTAGGGAAGGGTGGTGTCGTAGACGGTCATGGTGGAAGGGCCTGGGGGATTCAGGCCAGTGCTTTTGCCAGGTCGTTGCTGGGGAGTTTGCGGTCGAATACCAGGCTTTGCTCGACGTGCAGCAGGTGCTCGTCCATGAGCCGCACCGCGCGTTCCTCGTCGCGCGCGGCCAGCGCCTTGACGATCTCGGCGTGCTCGGCGTACGAATGCGCGGCGGCGCTGGAGGACTGGTACATCAGCGTGATCAGCGCGCAGCGCGAGATCAAATCGCCCAGCAGCTGGGCCAGCACCTCGTTGCCCATCAGCTCGGCCATGCGCACGTGGAAGTCGCCCAGCAGCTCGGTGCGGCCGGAGACGTCCTCGCGGTCCACCGCTGCCTTCTCCAGTGCCACGTGGGCGCGCAGCGCCTTCAGCCGCGCGGGGGTGGCGCCACGCGCGAACTCGCGTGCCATGCCGGCCTCGACCATGCGGCGCACGGCGAAGACCTGGCGGGCTTCCTCGGCCGAGGGCGCAGCCACGAAGGCGCCGCGTGCGGGCTCCAGCGTGACCAGCCGGTTTTGCGACAACTGGAACAGTGCCTGCCGCACCAGCGTGCGCGAGACGCCAAAGTGGTCGGCCAGCTTTTGCTCCGCCAGCTTGGTGCCCGGGTGCAGCCGGTGCTCGACGATGGCCCGGGTCAGGGCGTCGACGATGGTGCTGGTGGAAGAGGTCTCCATGGCGGAAATGATAGTGGTAGCGCCAGAAAGTGTATACACTTTTGGTTCACCAAATTGCGCTGCGGCGCTCTCCATCTTCTCGCCAAGGAACCGCCATGGGCCTCAGCACCCACGTCCTCGACACCATGCACGGCTGCCCCGCGGCCGGCATGGCCGTTGCGCTCTACACCACGCAGGGCGACAGCGCCACGCTGGTCAAGCGCCTGGTCCTCAACAAGGACGGCCGCACCGACGGCCCGCTCTACAGCGACGGCGACCTGCGTGCCGGCACCTACCGCCTGGAGTTCGACGTAGAGGCCTACTTCGCCGCGCGCGGCGTGGCGCTGCCGCAGCCCAACTTCCTGGGCAAGGTAAAGCTTGACTTTGGAGTGGCTGACACGCGGCAGCACTACCACGTGCCGCTGCTGGTGAGCCCCTGGGCCTACTCCACCTATCGGGGCTCCTGACCTAGTCCTGGCCCTCTGTCAGCGTGTCGAGCTGGAAGCGGCCGCTCTTGTCCCAGAGCCAGGTGTCGGTGTAGACCACCTTGCCCAGGCGGGTCGGCGCGGGGAAGGGCGAGGCCTGGCGCACGGTGCGTTCGATCTCGGCCACCACCTCGGGTGCGTGGCGCGGGGCGCGCATCCAGTCCAGGCGCGTGACGCGGCCGCCGGCATCGAGGTAGACCTGCAGCGTGCCGATGGCGTAGAGCAGCGGCGGCAGCCGGCCCTGGTAGATGCGGTGGGCGTTGAGTGCGTAGATGTGCGCGGCGCCGTCCTGCCGGTAGGCACGCGGCGTGGTGGCGGTGGACGCCGGGGCCGGGTTGGTCGCGGGCGTGTTCGGTACGCCGCCGCCCGGCGTGGTGGGCTGTGCGGGGGCCTCCACCGGGGCTTCGCGCCGCGGCGCGCAGGCGGCGACGACGGCGGCCACGGCGCCGGACAGGACGGTGAGCAGCCAGGGGCGGCGCGGGGATGGGGACGGCATGGGGCGAAAGCCTTCGGATCAGAATGCGGGCAGAGGAAACACGCTTGGACACATTGCAACGGATGCTCGAACGCCTGGCCCGCGAGCCCGCGGTGCTGGTGTGCGTGGAGTCTACCCAAGGCTCGGCGCCGCGCGAGGCCGGTACCTGGATGGCTGTGTTTGCAGACAGCCTGGTGGGCACCATCGGCGGCGGTCGGCTGGAGTTCGATGCCATCGAGGAGGCGCGGGCGCGCCTGCGCACGGCGCAGCCCGCCGGGTCGCGCCGCTATGCGCTGGGCCCGAGCCTGGGCCAATGCTGCGGCGGCGTGGTGCATCTGCGCTACCAGGGCGTGGCCGCGTCCGATGCGGCGGCGCTGCGCCAGCAGTTGCGCGTGCCCCGCCACCCGCTGGCGCTGTTCGGCGGCGGCCACGTGGGGGCAGCGCTGACCCGCGTGCTGGCGCCCCTGCCGTTCGCGCTGACCTGGATCGACAGCCGCGACGGCATCTTCCCGGCGGACACGCCCGAGGACGTGGCCTGCGAACATTCCGACCCGGTGCAGGCGGCCGTCCCCGCCCTGGCGGCGGGCTCGCGCGTGCTGGTGATGAGCTTCAGCCACGCAGAGGACCTGGACATCGTCGCTGCCTGCCTGGCGCGCCAGCGGGAACTGGGCGACCTGCCCTTCATCGGCCTGATCGGCAGCAGGACCAAGTGGGCGACCTTCCGCCGGCGGCTGCAGATGCGGGGCTTCTCCGATGCCGAGCTGGCCGGCATCACCTGCCCGATAGGCGTCCCCGGCATCACCGGCAAGGAGCCGGAGGTGATTGCCGTGGCCGTGGCGGCACAATTATTGCAATCGGTTTCTGCCAGGAGCGAGGGTTGATCGGGGCGCCGGCGGCACCCAGGATTGCATACACTCGCGTGTACAGGTCGCAGCGGAGCAGGGGATGGCAGGAGGCCGTCCCGGGTTCGCGGCCATTGCTGCTCAGAGCGCCCGCAGTGGTGAGCAGGCTCCACAACGTGCCATGCCCTGCATGGCCATGGGAACATGGAAAGCTATCTTCTCGACTGGGCCAACCTGCTGCTGCGCTGGGTCCACGTCATCACCGCAATCGCCTGGGTCGGCTCGTCCTTCTACTTCGTTTTCCTCGACAGCAGCCTGACCCCGCCGGAAGACCCGGAGCTCAAGCGCCAGGGCGCCACGGGCGAACTCTGGGCCGTGCACGGCGGCGGCTTCTACCACCCGGTGAAGTTCGCGGTGAAGCCGCCGCAACTGCCGCCGCACCTGCACTGGTTCTTCTGGGAAAGCTACAGCACCTGGATCACCGGCTTCTTGCTGTTCACCGTCACCTATCTCTGGAACGCCAGCACCTATCTCATCGACAAGTCCCTGATGGACTGGTCGCCCGGTGCGGCCATCGGCGTGGCGGTGTCCTTCCTGGCGGTGTTCTGGATCCTCTACGACGGCATCTGCCAGCTGTTTGGCCATCGCAAGAATGGCGACGCCATCGTTGGCGCCCTGGTGCTGGTGCTGGTCTGCGTGGCGTCGTGGCTGGCCTGCCACTGGTTCGCCGGGCGGGCGGCCTTCCTGCTGGTGGGGGCCATGATCGCCACCAGCATGAGCGCCAACGTGCTGTTCTGGATCATTCCGGGCCAGAAGAAGGTGATCGCCGCGATCAAGGCCGGCCAGCCGGTGGACCCGGTGCACGGCCAGCGCGGCAAGCAGCGCAGCGTGCACAACACCTACTTCACGCTGCCGGTGCTGTTCGCCATGCTCAGCAACCACTACAGCTTCACCTACAGCCATCCGCAGAACTGGCTGGTGCTGATCCTGATGATGTTCGCGGGCGCGGCGATCCGCCAGTTCTTCGTCATGCGCCACGGCTGGAAGCTCGGCCGCAACCGCCATCCGCTGCCCTATGCGCTGGTGGGCGTAGCCGTGATCGTGGGCACCATCGTCTGGATGAAGCCGCCGCCGTCTGCTGCGGTTTCAATAGCGGGTAGCCAAGGTGCAGAAAGGGCTGTACCCGTTTCCTATGCGCAAGTGCAGAAGGTGCTGGAGCAGCGCTGCTACCTGTGCCACGGCGCCGCCATGCAGATGAAGAACGTGCGCCTGGATTCGCCCGAGCAGCTGAAGCTGCATGCACCTGCCGTCTACCAGCAGGCGGTGGTGGCCAAGGCCATGCCCATGAACAATGCCACGCACATCACGGACGAAGAACGGGCGCTGATAGGCCGCTGGTTCCTGGGTGGCGCCAACACGCAATGAGCACCCTGCTGGTCCGCAACGCGAGCTGCGTTGCCAGCATGGACGACGCCCGCCGCGAGTGGAAGGACGCCTCGGTCTTCATACGCGGCAACGTGGTGGAGGCGATCGGCCCCGCCGCCGACCTGCCGCAGAGTGCGGACGAGGTGATCGATGCGCGCGGCCACCTGGTGGTGCCGGGGCTGGTCAACACCCACCACCACATGTACCAGTCGCTCACGCGGGCGATCCCTGCGGTGCAGGATGCCGAGCTGTTCTCCTGGCTGCGCGGGCTGTACCCGGTCTGGGCCGGGCTCACGCCCGAGATGGTGCGGGTGTCCACCCAGGTGGCCATGGCCGAGTTGCTGCTGTCGGGCTGCACCACCAGCAGCGACCACCTGTACCTCTATCCCAACGGCGTGCGGCTGGACGACAGCATCGAGGCGGCCGCCGCCATCGGCATGCGCTTTACCGCCAGCCGCGGCAGCATGAGCGTGGGCCAGAGCCAGGGCGGCCTGCCGCCCGACGCGCTGGTGGAGCCGGAGGACGCCATCCTGCGCGATTCGCAGCGCCTGATCGGTCAGTACCACGACGCCGCGCATGGCGCGATGCTGCAGATCGCGCTGGCGCCGTGCTCGCCCTTCAGCGTCAGCCGTGACCTGATGCGCGAATCCGCCGCGCTGGCGCGGGCTCAAGGCGTGCGCCTGCACACGCACCTGGCCGAGAACGACCACGACATCGCCTACAGCCGCGAGAAGTTCGGCTGCACCCCGGCCGAGTACGCCGAGGAACTGGGCTGGGTCGGCCCCGACGTCTGGCATGCGCACTGCGTCAAGCTCGACGAGGCCGGCATCCGCCTGTTTGCGCGCACCCGAACGGGTGTTGCCCACTGCCCCTGCAGCAACATGCGCCTGGCCTCCGGCATTGCGCCGGTGCGGCGCATGCTGGATGCGGGCGTGCCGGTGGGCCTGGGCGTGGACGGCAGCGCCAGCAACGACGGCGCCCACATGCTGGGCGAGGCGCGCCAGGCCATGCTGCTGGCGCGCGTGGGCCGCGCACTGGAGCCCTTCGGCTGCGACCACGGCCCGGCCGAGATGACGGCGCGCGACGCCCTGGCGCTGGCCACCCGCGGCGGTGCCGAGGTGCTGGGTCGCAGCGACATCGGCCACCTGGCGCCCGGCATGTGCGCGGACCTGGCGCTGTTCGACCTGCGCACCCTGTCGTTTGCCGGTGGCGCGGTGCACGACCCGGTCGGCGCGCTCATGCTGTGCGCGAGCCCGCAGGCCGCCTGGACCCTGGTCAACGGCCGCGTCGTCGTGCGCGAAGGGCAGTTGGCCACGCTGGAGCTGGCACCGCTGGTGGAGCGGCACAACGCGCTGGCCCTGCAGCTGGCACGGGGCTGATGTAAGCACCGCCGGTGTGCCGCGCAGCGCAGCGGGTGGGTGTAATGCGCTGCAATCGACCCTGGGGAAGCAAGTTCTTACAACTTGAGCGGTGTGCTGCCAGCCGGCGGACCCATGGGCCGCCTGCGGCGCCCCGGGAATGCCATGGCGGCTGCGGCCGTAGCCCAAGGAGCATTCCCCATGTCGCCTGAGTCCGTGTCCCCGACCTCGACTTCTTCCGCCGGCGAGGTGGCCCTGCGCGCCATCGGCCGCCGCGCAGACCAGCTGTTGCTGGCAGTGATCGTGCTGGGCAGCCTGGTGGCGCTGTGGCTGGGCATTGTCTATGGCCGGCCGGGCACGGCACTGGCCTGCGGGTTGCCGCTGCTGGGAATTGCGTTGCTGGCCTACCTGCTGGCCCCGGGGCGGCTGGTGTCGCGCATGGCCATGGCCCTGGCCGGCATCGGACTGGTGGGCCTGCACATCCAGCTGTCGATGGGGGCAACCGAATTCCACTTCGGCGCCTTCGTGCTGCTGGCCTTCCTGCTGGCCTACCGCGACTGGAGGCCCATCGTCTTTGCGGCGGCCCTGGTGGCCGTGCACCACATCGTGTTCGACCGCCTGCAGCTCGCAGGGCTGCCGTTCTACTGCCTGACCCAGCCGGACTTCGAGCGCGTGCTGGTCCACGCCGCCTTCGTGGTGGTGCAGACCTCGGTCGAGGTCTTCATCGCGCTGCGCATGCGGGCCGACGCGCTGGAGTCGGCCGAGCTGCAGGCGCTCTGTGCGCTGGACGCCAGCGGCGAGCTGTCGCTCGACGTGCACGCCGTGGCGGTGTGCAGCCCGGCCGGCGTGGCGCTGCGCCGGGCGCTGCTGCAGCTCGACGACGCGGTGGCCGCAGTGCAGCAGGCGGCCGAGAGCGTATCGGCCGCAAGCCAGCAGATCGCGACCGGCAACCAGGACCTGAGCCGGCGCACCGAGCAGACGGCGTCGCACCTGCAGGAGGCGGCGGCCTCGATGGAGCAGCTCGACGGCGCCGTCCAGCACAGTGCGCAGGAGGCCACCGTGGCGCGCGAGCTGGCCGCCGCCGCCTCGCAGATGGCCGGGCAGTGCGGCGACGTGGTGGCCCAGGTAGTCTCGACCATGGACGCGATCCACGAGAGCGCCCGGCGCATCTCCGACATCGTCGGTGTGATCGACGGCATTGCCTTCCAGACCAACATCCTCGCGCTCAACGCTGCGGTGGAGGCGGCCCGTGCCGGCACCCAGGGGCGCGGCTTTGCCGTGGTCGCGAGCGAGGTACGCGCGCTGGCGCAGCGCAGCGCCGAAGCCGCGAAGGAGGTGCGCAGCCTGATCGCGGCTTCGCTGGAGCGGGCCGACCGCGGCACGCAGCTGGTGGCCGACGCCGGCCGCAGCATGGGCGAAGTGGTCGGCAGCGCGCAGCGCGTCTCCGACATGGTGGGCGGCATCAGCCAGGCCGTGGCCGGCCAGTCCGGCGATATCGGACGGGTGAGCCATTCGGTGCTGGAGCTCGACCGCATGACGCAGCAGAACGCCGCGCTGGTCGAGCAGTCCTCGGCCGCGGCCGAGAGCCTGATGCAGCAGGCCGCGCGGCTGCTGCAGGTGGTGGGGCGCTTCAAGTTCCGCCAGCTGCATGCCGGCGCGGCGCAGGTCGCCACGGTCGCCGAGATCCGTCCCCGGTCCCTGCCGGCGCTGGCGCTTATGCGATAGCGCGGCGCGAAGCCGCAGGACGCGCGGCACCCGGCTCGCGCACGAAGAGCCGCTGCCGGGTGGCCTTGGCGTCATGCTTGGCCAGCGCGGCCAGGCTGGCCACCTCGTCGGCATGGCGGAATGCGCCGCAGCCGACCTGCACCGCCCCTATGGACAGGGTGGTGCACGGGAAGAAGCGCGGCTGGCCCTCGCGGTCCTCGCCCTGGATGCCGCCGGCGGCGCGGGCCACCGGGTCGAACAGCGCCAGCGCCTGCTCCGCGAAGTCGTCCACGATGCGCTCGCAGCGCCGGCGCCAGTCCACGCTCTGGAACAGCACCATGAAGTCATCGCCGCCCACATGGCCGACGAAGTCGCGCTGCGGATCGGCATGCGCCACCGCCAGTCGCGCCGCCAGGCGGATCATCTCGTCGCCGCGCCAGTAGCCGTAGTGGTCGTTGAAGGGCTTGAAGTCGTTCAGGTCCGCATGGCAGGCGACGAAGGGCGTGCCGCTGCCCAGCAGCCGGTCGATGTGCAGGTTGATCGGGATGTTGCCCGGCAGGAAGGTCAGCGGGTTGGCATGCCGGGCCGCCTCGATGCGAGCCTCGGTCACCGAGCGCACCAGCTGCTCGCCCGTGCCCAGGCCGACGTAGCGGCCCTGCTCGGTGACGATGAAGCCATCGTTCAGGTAGCGCTGGTCGTGCGAGGTCAGGATGGCGATCAGGTCGTCGATGTCGTCGTCCAGCTCGATCACGCGCGGCGAGCGGTTGGCGTGCGTGATGCACGGCTTCTTCCCGTGCACCTCGCGGAAGTACAGCGTGGCGTAGTGGTCCATGAACTGCTGGCGGTTGACCAGCGCCACCGGGCGGTCTCCGTCCACCAGCGCCACCGCGTGCAGGTCGTGGCGGGCGTGGAACAGGCCGGCCAGTTCGTTGTGCGAGGTGCCGGGTGCCAGCGCCGGCGCGTCGATCAGCGTCAGGCCGCGCAGCACGCCCGGCCGGGCCGGGCGCTGCGGCAAAGCCGGCGGCATGGCCGGGCCGGTCGCCAGGGCGGCCGTGGCGGCGGCCTCCAGCCGCAGGCGGGGCGCCATGGCCGGGCGGCCCAGCAGATAGCCCTGGCCGTGCGATATGCCCAGCTCGCGCAGGGCGCACAGCTCCTGCACCGTCTCTATGCCCTCGGCCACCAGCCGGGTGCCGAAGATGTCGGCAATGCCCTGGATCGCCCGCAGCACCTGCATCTTCTCGGGGCCGCCGTGCAGCGCGGAGCCGCCCTCCTGCAGCCCGATGCCGCGGGTGAAGTACTTGTCGATCTTGACGAAGTCGGGGCGCAGCTCGGACCACAGTCGCAGGCTGGAATGGCCGTCGCCGAAATCGTCCAGTGCCAGCATGGCGCCGCAGGCGTGTACCTGCCGCGCCACCTCGCGCAATGCCTCCAGGTCGGGGACGCGCTCGTGCTCGGTGATCTCCAGCACCAGCTGGCGCGGGTCCACGTGTGCCGCGCGCAGCGCCTGCATCAGCGCCTCGGGGCCATGCCGGCGCACGGCCTGCACCAGCGCGTCGGCCCCGATGTTGACGAACAGCCGGCCGGTGCCGCAGGCGCGGTGCCAGTCGGCCAGCACCGTCCTCAGGCAGAACAGCTCGAACGCCTGCGGGATACCGGCGCGCCGCGCCAGGGCCAGCAGCGCATCGGGCGCGTGCAGCGGCGTGTCGACCGGCCCGCGTATCAGCGCCTCGTGGCCGTAGACGGCGCCTGTGCGCAGGTCGGCCAGCGGCTGGAACACGGCGTGCAGCTGGTGGTAGCGCATCAGCCGGGCCACCACACGCAGCTCGCGCCGGGCCTGCGGGTCTGCCGTCGGCACGGGGTCGGTGGGGTAGGCGGCGGCAGGCAGCATGGCTCGCCCGATGCTGCCGCGCCTGCATGACGGGCCGGTGACAGTGGCGTGGCACGGTAGCCGGCCCGGGCAGAATGCGGGGCTTCTTTCCTGCGTCGAGACAACCCGCCCCATGACAGATTTTGCCGCCGACCCGCGCGCGTTCCTGCGCCACCTCTTCGACGTGGCCGTGCGCCGCGCCCAGCCCTTGCACACGCTGGGGCCGTTTCTGCCCACGCCGCCCAAGGGCCGCACCGTGGTCATCGGCGCGGGCAAGGCCGGCGGCGCCATGGTGCAGGCGCTGGAGGCGCTGTGGCCGGCCGACGCGCCGCTGTCGGGGCTGGTCGTCACCCGCTACCACCACATTCCTGAGCGCCCGGCCGGCCTGCCCGAGCGCATAGAGCTGGTCGAGGCCGCGCACCCGGTGCCCGACGCGGCCGGGCTGGCTGCGGCCGAGCGCATGCTGCAGCTGGTGCAGGGGCTGACGGCCGACGACCTGGTGCTGTGCCTGATCTCCGGTGGCGGCTCATCATTGCTGACCCTGCCGGCCGAGGGCCTGACGCTGGAAGACAAGCAGCGCATCAACCGCGCGCTGCTGGAATCGGGTGCGCACATCGGCGAGATGAACTGCGTGCGCAAGCACCTCTCGCGCATCAAGGGCGGGCGCCTGGCGGCGGCCTGCGCGCCGGCGCGCGTGGTGACGCTGGCGATCAGTGACGTGCCGGGCGACGACCCGTCCATCATCGCCAGCGGCCCCACCGTGCCCGACGCCAGCACCTGCGCAGAGGCGCTGGCCATCCTGGCGCGCTACGGCATCGAGGTGCCGGCCGCCGTGCGCGCGCGCCTGCAAGACGGCACGCTGGAAACGCCCAAGCCCGGCGACGCCTTGTTCGACGGCCATGTGGTGCAGCTGATCGCCGCGCCCCAGCAGTCGCTGGAGGCGGCCGCCGAGGCGGCGCGCGCCGCGGGCCTGCTCGCGCACATCCTGAGCGACGAGATCGAGGGCGAGTCGCGCGAGGTCGGCAAGGTGCATGCCGCGCTGGCACGCGCCGTGGCGCAGCGCGGCCAGCCGTTCGCGCGGCCCTGCGTGATCCTGTCGGGCGGCGAGACCACCGTCACCATCCGTCCGCGCCAGCCCGGCGCCGCCAAGGGCCGCGGTGGCCGCGCCGGCGAGTTCTGCATGGGCCTGGCGCAGGCGCTGCAAGGTCAGCCCAATGTCTGGGCGCTGGCGGCCGATACCGACGGCATCGACGGCGTGGAAGACAACGCCGGCGCCTTCGTGCAGCCCGACACGCTGGCGCGCGGTCTGGCCGCCGGGCGCAAGGTGGCCGAGCACCTGGAGCGCAACGACGCTTATGGCTACTTCGAGGCGCTGGGCGATTTGTTGGTGACCGGGCCTACGAATACCAACGTGAACGATTTTCGGGCGCTGCTGGTGTTGTGATTTTGGAGGAGTAGCGCCTTTACACGCCGGGCGAACCTCTGTGGAAATGAAATCCCTCCACGGTTGCCTGGCGGATTTTCCAGCTCGGGCGCGAGGGCCTGGGCCTAAAACATGGTCGAGCGGTGCGCGGCGACCCCGGCCATGGCGCCATCCGCGACCGCCATGGCGACATTGCCAGCCGCGCGCGCGGCATCGCCGCAGGCAAAGACGTTCGGCACGGAAGTCTGCTGCATGGCATCCACCTGGATGAACACCCCCATGGGGCCCTGCACCAGCGTGCACCCCAGTTGGGCCGCGATGGGGCTGGCCATGTGCATGCGCGGCTGGGTGAAAAGCCCGTTCATCGGCAGCGTTCGGCCGTCTGCGAGCACCACATCGGCGACGCCTTCGATGCGCACAATGCTCGCCGCCTCCACCGTCGTGCCGCGACGCGCAAAAGCAGCAATGTCGTCGGCGGTCGGGTGGTAGGAGTCGTTGAGGAATAGCGTGGGTGTTCCCCAGTCGGGCAGCATGATTGCGTGATGGTGGGCCACTTCGGAGGACGCAATGATGCCGATGGGGCCAGCCCCCAGCTCGTACCCATGGCAATAGGGGCAGTGGAAGATGCTGCGGCCCCAGCGCTCGGCCAGACCCTCAACAGCCGGCAACTCATCCCGCACGCCGGTGGCCAACACGAGCCTTGCCGCCGTCACGAATTCTTCGCCGACACGAAAGATGAAGCGCCGGTCCTCACCATGCGCGGCCTGCTCCGCGATGCCATCCAGCCACCGCACGGTCGGATAGCGCAGCAACTGCCGCCGGGCTTCCGCCGCGATGGCGCCTGGTGCCACCCCATCGCGGGACAGGAATCCGTGCGATGTGCCGCCGGCCTCGTCGACGAAGCGGTTGCGGCGCAGGCCGGCATCCACGACGGTGACGTCTCGACGCGCCCTGGCCAGTTGCAGGGCAGCCGACAGGCCTGCATAGCTGCCACCGATGACAGCGAACTCAGTCGTGACCATGGTGGTCCTCCAAACGATGAATGGCGGAACCGTCCGCCAGACGGTGCGCCTTCAGGCGGATGTTGAAACCCTCCGACAGTTCGGCCAGCGTGATGCCATCCAGGCGTGCCAGCAAGGAGGCCTCTGCCTGTTCCACCGCGCTCCGAAGCGATTCGTTAACCACCTGCGCGACCAGGCACTCTGGTCGGTCTTCCCGAAATCCCAGGGACACCAGCGCGGGGGCTCCCAGCGCCATATGGACATCGTGGAGCGTGACGCTTTCCAGTGGCGCGGCCATCACCCAGCCACCGCCATGCCCCTTCTCGGACGTGATGAATCCTGCATCGCGCAGACCGGCCATCAGTCGGCGGAGGACCACAGGGTTGGTGGTCATCGCAACAGCGAGCACCTCCGAGGTGACCGGAGCGTCGGCGTGCGCCAGGTGCAGAAGGACGTGCAGAACGTCGGAGAGTCGGCTGCTTGATTTCATGCACCTATCATAGTTGCATGATATTCGCCTGCGAATCATGTGGCCATTGGTACGGCCGCTTTGGGCACAAAGCAGCCATTGGCTGTTTCCTCATTCCTGGTCAGCAGCAGGTTGAAAATGGGTGAACAGCTCCACCGAAGCGTCTTACCGGACGGCCATTGACCCATGACCGATAACCATAAACACGATCCCCATCTCGTCCCCACCCACACCACCGCAGCCGCCGACTCCATCGCAAACTGGGTAACGCAGCACCATGGCATTGCGGTGCAGCAGTGCCACCTGATCCGTCGCGGCCTGAACGACAACTATGCGTTGCGGGCAATCGACGGAACCCGGTACGTGGCACGGCTGTGCTCGATCCGGCCGCGAGGCGGCTTCAACGTGGATTTCGAAGTTGCACTGCTGGCGCACTTGGCGGCCCAGGGCGCGGAGGTGGCGGCGCCGGTGCTGGCAGCCGACAGGCGCACGCACGTCCAACTGCAGTTCCCCGAAGGCCCGCGCGCGTTGCTGCTGTTTCGCCATGCCGAAGGCGTCACGCCCGAATCCTTGGACGAGTTCGAACTGACCGGCCGTGCGTTGGCGCGGGTGCATGCCGCGGCGCGGGGCTACGCTGGGCCGCCTAGTCTTTACACGCTGGACGGCCACCACCTTGCCGGCAGGACCTTGATGTACCTGAAGGCGCACCCGGAAATGACCACTGGGTTGCTGGAGACATACAGCCAACTGGTGGCCCGCCTGCTTGCAGAGCTGATTGCAGCCGAAGAGGGGCTCACGCGTGTCCTGTGCCACGGTGACATGCATGGCTTCAACAACCATGTGGCGACGGACGCGGCCGGCGCCAAGAAGACGGTGCTCTTCGACTTCGACGATGCAGGCCCGGGCTTCCTGGCATACGACCTGAGCGTGCTGCCATGGTCGTACCTGAGTCGCAAGAGCCTCAAGCAGCCCGACGACGCCTTGCGGGAGCGCTGGGTGCACTACCTGCGCGGCTACCGGGCGGGCGGCGGCGAGGTGAGCGACTGCGACCTGGCTGCGCTACCGCTTTTTGTACAGCTGCGGCACCTGTGGAACATCGGCGAGGCGGCGGGCCGCCTGCACCATTGGGGAACGAGCAACGTGTCTGCGGATTGGCTGCAGAAGCAGGTCGAGGTCTTCAAGGCGTGGAGCGCGCTGGATCTGCGCGCGTGATGCCGCGCTGCGAGGCCAGCCCAACGTCTGGGCGCTGGCGGCCGATACCGATGGCATCGACGGGGTAGAAGACAACGCCGGCGCCTTCGTGCAGCCCGACACGCTGGCGCGCGGTCTGGCCGCCGGGCGCAAGGTGGCCGAGCACCTGGAGCGCAACGATGCCTATGGCTACTTCGAGGCGCAGGGTGATCTGCTGGTGACCGGGCCGACCAATACCAACGTCAATGATTTCCGTGTGCTACTGATTTTGTAGCTTATGGCCACTGATTCCTCTTCATTTCAGGTGCTTTTGTATCTGAAATTCAGGATCTACCAGGGGCTTCTGCTATCTTTTTGTGAAAGCAGAAATCGCCGCCCGCTCAGCCCGGCGGGCGTGCCTGCAAGCCGGGCGCCTACCGCCGCCGCAGCCCGCGCGCGCCCAGCACGGCCAGTGCCAGGCTCATGGCTGCCAGCATCCAGGGCTGCAGCAGGGGGATGGCCGTTGGGTTTGGCCCGGCCGCAGCCATGATGGCAATGCCGCCAGGGTCGACGATGCGGCCGTCTGCCGCCAGGTCGCTGTCGCCAGGGCCGCCGTCGGTGATGCTCAGCGTCACGGTGTTGCCCGTGATCTGCACCTGGCTGGCGTCCAGCGCATACCAGTGGTCCTGCGGCTGCTGCGCCGTGGGGCCGTACTTCCAGTACTGCGCGTTGGCCGGCAGGGCATTGCCGGGGTAGCTCAGGCGCAGCGACAGCGTGCGGCCGGCCTGGTCGCAGGTGGCCTGGAAGCTCAGCAGGCCATAGGGCATGGCCGTGGCGCCCGGCGGCAGCGTGGCTGGTGCCGCCGGGTAGCTCACCGTGTCGAAGGCGCAAGTGTTGCCCTGGATATCGGTGGTGAGCGTGCCCTGTCCGCCGGGGCTGGGCGCGCTGTAGCCCGACTGTGCAAACTGCGCCACCACCGTGCAGTCCTGCGCCAGCGCGGCCGTGGTGTAGGTGCTGCCCACCAGCGTCCCGCCGCAGGTACCGCCAACACTGGCTATGCGCCAGCCGCTGGCGGGCTGCAGGGTGAACTGCTGCACGCTGCCCAGGTCCAGCACTTGTGGCGTGGCCGGGCTGATCTGCCCACCGGCACCGCTCACGCTGGGCGTGACGGTGGGGGCGGCCAGATAGACCTGGCGCACCGAGCGGTGAAGTGAGGTCGATCCATTGAAGTAGCCGCCGCTGGCCAGGCCCTCGGCGCGCAGCCACAGGTTGCGGTTGCGCGGCAGCGCGGCGGCATCCAGGCCATCCAGGGCCCAGCCGCCGGGCACGTAGGTGGCGGCGCCCAGGTTGGTCCAGCTGGCCTGGTCTTGCGACACCGCAAAGCGCACCTGCGCCAGCTCGGGCCCGCTGCCGCTGCGCCACCAGCGCAGGCGGGCGCGGTCTGGCAACAGCTCCAGCGCCTGCAAGGCAGCCTCGGGCACGCTCAACCGGCCGATGCGGTTGCGCGTCTGGCCGCCCAGCTGGGTGAAATCGCCCCCAGCCAGTACCTTGCCGTCGGGCTGCACGGCCAGGCTGTACACCAGGTAGTTGGTACCGGGATTGAAGCCCGTGTCCAGCGATCCATCGGCGTTGAGGCGGGCCAGGTAGTTGCGCGTCTGGCCGCCCAGCTGGGTGAAAGCGCCCCCCACCAGTACCTTGCCGTCGGGCTGCACGGCCAGGCCGTACACCGGGCCGTTGGCGCCGGGATTGAAGCCCGTGTCCAGCGATCC
>Ga0116227_10007390_pt1 | contig 21497 bp, 20 predicted proteins | sample S1TSphgellanicum_FD_89693 | JGI IMG/M metagenome (GOLD analysis project Ga0116227, IMG submission 89693) | Host-associated microbial communities from peat moss isolated from Minnesota, USA - S1T2_Fb - Sphagnum magellanicum MG | ecosystem: Host-associated > Plants > Peat moss > Unclassified...
ATTTTATAGATCAACCAGTGTAATTTGGTAAACATTCGCGGGTAAAGAATGTTATGACAAGGTGCTAAATGAAGAATTTTAAAGAATTTTAATGTGCAAAATGAAGAATGTCATCACTAGGGTAAAAAACACCTTCAATCATCCTTTCCCTAAAAAACAACCATGCTCTAATATTATGTTGAAAATTAACAATGGATTGATAAGAAAATAGAGCTGATAAAAAGATTGATTTATCATGAGCTTTCCACCCAACCTTAAGATCACACAAATATAGTTGCGACAAACTTATGATCCACCCTCAAACTCTTGCCTAATCTAAATAGGTGGTGAACACCCCATGCAGATGTTATTTATTTTAGAAGGCACATGGATAAAGCCATCATCTCTTGCATTAATATATTTCACACTAAACCTAACTAGAGATATTTAAGTAAACTTATTTAACATATCTCATAGTCCCAGAAGTATGTGCATGTAACACAAATATCTGAAGTAAGTATACTTAAGTAACTTGGCATGAAGTTGATATCCAACAAGAAATCTGACAACACCCTCCCAAGAAAACTGTTTTCCATTAATTTTCAAGTGATTTTTCCCATTAAATAGCAATTTACGACAGAAAATTCTATCACCCACTCTGTCACCCACTCACATTTGAAATTCCAAGAAAAATCACTTTTGCCTGACCAAATGTTCAGGGGTGAATATCTACATATCAAGAGTAAAGTGTTTCTTTGTTTGGATGCAATCACACCAAAGCCCTGCCAAGACCCTTTTGGTGATGTTAGAAAGCCCTCAAACAAGGTGGTGTGCATGTTCATCATTTCACAATTTTTGAACCAACAGAACAAAAGCTGTCATATTTAGAGTTACTTTCCTCTGAAAATTATTTAAAAGGAAGGGTTTCTCACAACAAGTGTGAAGTTAAGTCCATTTTGACTGGAATAGTATTGGGAGTGGGGATTTGACACGAGCAGAATTTGACAGAGAAGTAATCACACTCTGGTGCGTAATAGTGTTCAACATACAAGTCAAGCAAAGAAAAACGGACTGTTGTACTCAAGGAACAGTCACAAAACTGTTCTGGTGTGTGCCATTGTAGTGCTTGATGCTATCACTATACAAGAATCAGAGCAAAACAAAGTCCCACCAGTTGCAAGCAAATATTTGGGAGTTCATTTTGTATATGAGTCATTCGTTACTTTGCTCTTTACTTGGAGTTAGCCTTTGAATCATTTCAACAAACCAGTCCTGCACCTGAAGCCCTTTGAGGTCAGAATCCTCACTGAGATCCTTAGCAGATATGGCATCAACTTGTGCTAACTGATGTAATGCCTTGGAAGCATTGTCTTGTTGACCAGCAAGTGCAGCTGCACATGCCAGATTGTATAATGCATCACATTGCTCTTCAAAGCTCAAAGTGTACTCTCCCTCTGTGTCTGCAATAGCAAACAAACCCACCATTACCCAGATAAGACAGCCATTCAGTAACCGATTGGTTAACCAACACACCACAACTCTGAAATATCCCAGTGGTCTCCTTATGATTATTTCCACATCCAATACAAAGCTGGTCCTTAAGAGGGTACTAAAAACATTCACCAAAAATAGAAGGAACTACAAAGATGACCTGCTGAAAGGAGCTTTACAGCTTGCAAGAATGCATCAGAACTTTGCCCCCAGTGAAGCATTGCATTTCCAGGGTTCCCTGACTCATGCAGAAGCTTTCCTGCAGCCAGATGTGCATCACCTAACCCCAAAAGTGCCTCAATGTTTGATGAATTTATTTTCAGCGCTGCACCAAAACCATCATTCACTGCTTCCTCCAGAAGTTTCAGTACCTGGAATCAAAGAACCAAAGAAGAATTAGGGTTTGATGAAATTTTTCAAATAACTGCTAAGGTTTGTTTTAATCATTGAAATCATCTTCTCACACTGGGATTTTTGGGGTTGTTAACGATGACAACAAGAACACAGATATCACACTCTAAAGAATGAGACCTCAGGTTGGAGAGCTGGGTGGTTTCCAAAACGCTCAGCTTGACTGCAAAGAGTTTCTCCAAGTGCAATGGGGAGGCTTGCATCAGTAGGTCGGAAGCTAATGGCAGACCGGAGCTTCTCTTGCGCTCCCTTGTATGCCTCCTTGGATTCTTCCAAGTCTGGTGTTCGCTGAAACCCAGAGCTCAGAAAGTCAGGTGACTACAAAAAAAAGACTGAAGATACAAAACAATAGCAAGTTCCAAGAAGATAGGCTTTACCTCTGCCAGTGACAATAGACCAGCACCCCAGTTCTGAAGCAAGCCAGCCACATCATCACCCACCCGGGCATCAGCATGGGCACATGCAGCAGCATATGCCTGCAACCCTCGCTCATACAGTGCTCTTACTGCAGCCCAGGTTTCTTGTGAGCCACTAGGAGCCCCACTTTGCTGCACTGACATGGTAGTCAGCTCTGCACGTTGCACACAGATGTCTCCCACATTTGTCAGAAGCTCCACATCTTCAGGAGTACTTGTCAAGGCCTCTGCATATCTGTTCTGTACAATACAACAAGAGTTATGGAATAAGCATACTGTGGGTGAATTTCATTAGACTAATCGGGACCTTGAGACAGGCAACCTGTGTCAGGGATACTTGAAGCCTATGTGATATCCTCAACAACACATTTAGCCACATCCTTGGACTAAAGAGATTTGTCACAACATCAAATTCGACCTAATCTCTTACCATTAGATCTTACCTCTTTGTCTGCCTCACTGTATCACTCTGCAGCAGCAGCAGCAGCAGGAACACCACCTCCATTCTCCTCAGGAATGCATGCTAGAAGAGAAGCCCAAATCACACAGAGATCTTACCTCTTGTCTGCCTCATTGTATCGCTCTGCAGCAGCAGCAATACCACCTCCGTTCTCCTCAGAAATGCTTGCTAGAAGAGAAGCCCAATCACACAGAGAATTGCCAGAGTTAACAAGAGCTTCCTGCTTCAGCTCTCCGCGACCCTCCAAAGCCCACACCCTCTCATACATCTCAAAGCTTTGCCTGCATGATTCGTACATATGGAAAAACCATGTATAAAAATTCCAATTCAGAGACAGACTTTGAGATATAAAAATTCTTTCTTTGGTGTCTATGGACAACCATCCACCATCTTGAGAAAAACTGAAAAAATTCCACAGATATGATGCTCAAAAGACAAATACTTGCAGATTCAATGAAACTATGTCTCTCTCACCTGCTGAGATTTGCTGCATTAATAGAGATCTGATGTTGCAGGTCCAGAGCTTGATCTTTCTTGATCTTCCCTCTAAAAGGGCTACCTGCCTCAATAGCCCTCCTGGCCTGCAACGAGCTTGACCATAGTAGGTAGACCTCACCCTGATCATCAAAGACACAACACAGATCTTATGAAATAATGAATGCCTAAAAGATCAAGCTCTAAACCCTTAACCTCTGGCTTGGAAGCTGCATTTGAAACCCCAAACCCTAATAACCAGCTTTCCCACACAGAAGAAACTGCTCCTAGGGATTGAATTACGAGGTCAAAGAGACTTCGTCTTGGATGGGCAGAGAGAAGAAACTGCTCATAGAGAGATTGGGCTTACGAGGTCAAAGAGAGCTTCTTCTTGGATGGGCAGGGACAGAGGCAAATTGAGGGCATTTTGGAAAAGTCGAGCACTTTGCTCCAATGTTGCCTGCTTGCTGACTACCCCATCTGGCTTCCTTTCTGCTGCCTGCTTCAACCTCCTGGCCTCTGCATGTGCAACCAAAACCCCCCAATTCCCCCATCAATGCCCACATTCTACTACTCCGTCTCTATTGCCGAAATCACCAAACAACCACTAAAGATGTTGAAAAAAACATTTCAGGGAATGAAGAGAACACCTGCGAGAATGGCAGTTGCTGTTGCTGGAGCAGCAGCGGCAGAATTTGACGAATTTCGGGGTCGTGCTCCACTTCTAGAGCCATGGTTGGGTGCCATCCAGCTGCAGCGCCAATGCAACGTCCGCACATAAGCGCACGCCAGCCCACACGGCGGGCGTGAAGGCGCGGCAGCAGCAGCAGCAGCAGCAGAATGGGTCACTCCTGTCGATTCTACCATCAGAATTGGTCACCCTAATTCTGTGGACGTAAAACATCAAGAACATTCAAAATGGGTCGCTCTTGTCGATTCTACCACAGAATTTTTCACCCTAATTCTGTGGATGTAAAACATCAGGAACAATTCTAAAATCATTAGTAGGAAAATCCCGGAACATCCAAAACAAAACCTCTGGTTATCTGATACCCTCTGACAAGAAATTCCATATATCCAAAAATTACCCTCCGGTTCTCAAAAGTATGTGACCAATTTGCTATTTGTTAGGAGAGAACCTTGGGATGCTTGTTGCTTACTCCTACTTAGGAAGCTTGCAAAAACAACAATGGTTGGGTTGGGTGGGGTTGGGTCCCAAAATTTTCAATCTTAGTTTAACCTTTGACATATAAATAAATCTCTATAATAAAAATATTGTTTATTTATTTGTTTATAATGTCCTTTATACCTACCTTTTTTCCAAGCCTAAATATTTCACTCTTTTCCTAATAACCACCTCATTCTTTTCTCCTACCCACTTACATGAATTAGGAAAAAATAAATTAATATGTGGCTTTTTCCTTTTTCATGTCCGTGTTATGAATATTAAAATAAATCAAAACCCTAAACCTCTTTCAATCCTATCTACATACATACTTCCATAGAAACGAACAATTTACTAAATAAAAGTTTGATCCCTTTTTATTCAATTTGAAACCCTAGACCAATAGGGTTTTTTGCCTTTCAAATCTCTCACTCATATGCAATACTTGAGTGAGAAGCACCTAATCTCTTCACCACACTTTCAATAATCCATTCAATACTTGAGTGAGAAGCACCTAATCTCTCTCACCACACTTTCAATAATCCATTTCAACTCACTTGATAATCTTACCTTTAAAAATTTTCTACAATCAAATATCTAAAAATTTGGGGTTTTTTTCACAATTGTATGTAAAATAATATGTTTAAATTAACTTGGTAATCTTACCTTCAAACTTTTTTCCACAATCTAACATCTAAATATTTGATGGGTTTTTCCCCCCACTTTGAATGGAAATGAATAGAACCCCCTTTCTTTTTCTTTTTTCTCGATTTGTATGTAAAAAAGTAATCTAGTTCAACTCACTTGATAAGCTCACCCTAAAAGTTTTTTTGCAATCTAATAATAATATCTAAATATTTGGTGCCTTTTTTTCCCCTTGTATGTAAATGACTAGAACCTCCTTGGTTTTTTTCATTTACAAAATAATCCATTTCAACTACCTAACTTGAAAATCATACCCTAAAGGTATTCAACAATGTAAATGTAAGCCAAAAAAATTGCCCCAAAATTTGCATTTATGTGCCACTTAAAAATTAAAAAAACCTTTTAGTTCATCACAACATAGCAGGATTTTAGAAAATGTTTACTGCCTTGTCCGACCAACCTATAGCCAAATTTGGCTCTTTCCCTCTTGTGAATGGTCGCCAAATTGTGGAGTAACCCACAAAATTGGAGAAGGAAAAAAAAAAACCCTTAATGTAATAATAATAATTTGGTGTCTTTTTTTTTTCCCTACATATTTGTAAGTAAATAAATAAACCCATTTCACATCACGTGATAATTGACTTAACCCTAAAAAAAGTTCCTACGAATTACGAGATGTGAAACATGGGGTTCACTTTCAAATACTTTCCTCCTTCATTGCAATCTGCAGTGAGGGAGGTGCTGCAGAAGAAGAAGAAGACAACAACAGGACAGTTTTGGGCACATAGAATGGATTTTGAGTGTTGGGTGATGAAGATTCTTGGACCAAAGTTGCATCAGATGCTTGCTTGTCTTTGAAGACACCAATTTGGAGTCAGATCTCAACTTATCTAGAGCTTGGAGGAGGAGGAGGAGGAGGAGCAGGAGGAGAAGGGACGAGTGAGGAGAAGGGACGAGTGGGTGGGTGGAGTTGGAGACTGTGACCATAATCTCATCATCATGGTGCAAATCACAGAGTTGTATCTTTCTTCTCTTAAAAGCCTTTTGCAATTGCACAGAAGAAGGAAATCAATCAGTAACAACAACAGCACACCCAATGAAAGATGTTCATGATGATGATGCCCAACCCACTTAATGAATTTTTTTTTTGCCTTCAATTAGATTTCTCTTTCTTGGTTGGGAATTCTGATTCTGTTTCTTGGGTAGTGAGAGATGATTTTTTTTCAGAACAGAAGGCTAGTAGCATTTGAGAGACAGAGACAGTGACAGAGACAGAGACAGAGAGAGAAAAAACATAAGTATGGTGGTAGAGTGCATAAAGAAGAATCAAAACTATTGAGTGTGAAAAACTTGACAAGGATTTTACTGGTGTGGTTGTGCTGGTACCTGTGAAGTCGGGTGGTGATGCCATTGTCAGTGGAGGAGGTTAGCTTTCTTTGAGACTTCTTTCATTTTCTGGATCAATTTGTGGGTGGTGGTTTTTTGGTCCACCGATGGGTTTTTTTGTAAATCAACAAGACTAAAACATGCAGAGGGATGAAAAAGAAACACTTGCAAAGACATTCAGGGTAAGGTATTTTCTGTTTTCAGTTTTTGCCAGAGGAGTACAGAAACAGAGAAATGAGAGGACTCAGTTGGACTTAGGGTTTTTAGGGTTTGGGGGATTTTTGCCTGCAGTACAAGATAGCCCAAATGTACATGGTTACCAAAATGCAGCAGCAGCAGACAAGTGGTGGTGCAGATGAGGGTGTTGAAGTATTGGTGAATGAACCTTTTGAAAACGAAGAATTTGGGAAGGGTCAGTTCACCTCCAAGATCTACCATTTGCAAAGGTACCAGCAATAAGGGCAATTCCATCATATCAAAGAAAATGTTTTTTCTGTCTTCTGTGGAGCAGGATTTGATGCTTCGAATTTAGGGTTGGGATTTGATTTTCTGCAAAACAATTGGTGGGATTCTTTTTTGGTTTCCGCTGCAGCAAACTTCCTTCATGGCTGGCTGCATTTGCGCCCTTGAATTCTATGTTAATAGAGGAAGAAGCGTGGAATGCATATCCCAAGTGCAAAACAGGTTGCATCTCCTTCCATGTCCCTTTTGAAGATCAGCTTCTTAAGAAATGTATGTAGTTTCTGAACTCATTCAATTGGTACAAATGAGAACAGGGATTTGTGATCTCATGCTGTGTCATCTGACTGAGGCAAAAATATGTTTGTGGTTTTTCATTTTTTGCATGTGCTGGCAATTTTTTCACAATCCATCGCTGATGACTATCCAGTTCTCAAGGTTTGGCCATCCCCCCTGCTGGTTTATCTTTCTGCTTCTTTAGGGAATCATGCATAGCAACAAAAGATAGACTGTCAGAAGTACAGGGTAGACAAGCCCATCAAAAGCTAGTCAAGTACCTTAGAAAACTGTAGAAAACCATAGAAAACCCAACTACAGAAGCTTTTGACAGGTGTTAAGATTTTGAGAAGCGGCTCTGACATGGTATTGTGTAGTGTCCATACTTTGGCAGGTTCAAGCTTACAATTGAGAGCATCCATCTCTCTGACAATGGCTGTTCTCCCAATGTGTGTAAAAATCTGTCTATTGATGCATGTTTTGCTGTAATTTTTGTTCCACTTACTGTTCACCACACTTTCACAGTTGGGCTTCTGTCTTGGGTGATAAAATATTAAGCTTATTAATCTGCAGTTTTATTTCCACTCTAAGAAAATGGGTTTGTGCACAGGTGCACAATCTGGATGCTGATGCTTTAGCATTAAGGAAAGTGGAGACACTGGACATTGGCACAAATGCAAGGGACTATTGGACCTATGTTGTTGGGGGTCCAGAAATTGATCTCACAAATTTCTGTTCAGCAAAGAAACAATGTGGGCCCCTAACTCAGGGCTGGCAGGTCTGATCTTTTTCACTTATTTCACACACATAGGATTTGTTTCTCGCCATTTTATATCACAAAATGTCAGTGGGTGCAGTGTTGTTCGGTTATTTGAATTTTTAAAGAACTGCTGGTTCTGGTTCTTCAACTATTCCAGAATCTAAAGAACCACTGGTTCCAGTTAGTTCAAAAACCTTACAGAACCAGTGGGTTTCATGAAAGAACCCGAAAAGAACTGTTGGTTCTTTGACTTTTTCATATTTTTTGAGAACTGTGTTATGTACCAAACCAATTCTTTGAATTTTTTGAGAACTGGTGGGTAAGTGCATGCATACCCGGGCTGATAACTGGAGGGTATCTACCCCTAATTCTAGGAACCACCAATAGGTGTGTCTCAGCATTTCTTGAACAATGGATCCAGAGAAGGTGTGTACTTATGTGGGGGTTCAGGTATGCAGGAAACATGTGATCCTGTTATGACAGCTTACAAACTAGTTACTGTTGATGCACCATACTGGGGTTTTGGCTACCGTCTTGAACAGGCAGCCTTAGCAGTATGTTCTCAAACTTTGTTTGTGTTTTTATCTTAAGATTCACTCCTGGAGCACTGTTTCAGCGGTGCCAGAAAACAACCTTGGTTTTTTTTTTGGTTTCCACTGGTCTTGAGAGGTATTGGTTGTTTGCAGGGGGAGAGATCTCTGTTCCTTGAGAGTCATAAACAATGTATTTATTGGCTTGATGAGTGGTGTGACCTCACATTTGATGATGTAAGGCAACTAGAAGTTGCAACTGATGCGGCACTGAATGAGGTTTGTTGCATCAACCCACCACCCAATTTTTGAAAGTTCAAAAATTCAGGTTTGTTTGCATCAACCTGTTACCCAAATTTTGAAAGTTAATTGCATGACTGGGTTCTGAGTTTCCTTCTCTGAAGTGTTATGAAGATTGAGGTGCATTGGATCTGCAGAGGTTCAACAAAAAGCACACAATGTCTCCATCAGCAAAAAGCAGTGATACAAATGGCCTGATTGTGGAAACATCAAATCAACAAGCCATGGATGAGGCCAACCTCTCCAGCTCACTGGTGGTTAGAAGTTAGAACATTGAATTGGCAAAGTGCTCTGTGCAAGCAGGTCACAATCATCCAGTGTCTTCTATTTATCATCATCAGCAAATAAGTGAACTTGATGCTAACACTGACATCCTTTTCAGTCTCATTGAACCAAAATATAAAGTGTTGATAGTTTCAATTGGGTTTGTGTTGGGAGACGGTTTTAGAAGATCATCATCAAAGTTCTCTTGTAAATCTTTGGACAAACACAATTATGATCTCCTTGACACATTTGTTCTTTGCTTCTTTCTGGGCTTTGCTGCTACCTAAATGAAAAAGGCTTAATCTTTTGGTCAAATTTTCCAGATCTGCTGGAATGGTGAAAGTAACCTTCCCAAGAAATTTTCAGAATCAAAGAACCTAGCGGCAACTAGCTTGAAGAAGTTGTTTAGGGGTTACATTTTTTTCATCCATCTTGTGCAAGGAAAAAGAAAAAAATGAGAATTTGGGAAAAGAATTGAACCTTGGACCTTCTAATTTAAGGGAGATTCTAACCATTGCATCAGACCTTTTTTTAAAATTATTATTATTATTAATTTTTTATAATGTTTTGGGGTTTGTTCAAGGATTGTGCAAGAGAAATAGTTAAATCATTAATATTGCTTTGGGTATAGTAAAAAAAAACTTGAAAAAATAAAATGTTTTTCCTGTTGAGCAATGTTGTGCAACTGTGTTGAACTTGTTGCAACTCTTAAGAAGTAGTGCTTGTCGATTTGTAATTAGACAGATGAAGAAGAAAAACCTTGTATATTAAAAAAATTAAAATGCAGACCCATTCACAAGAAGCACAGGCAAATAAAAGCATGAGAACACATGCCATGAAAGAACATAACAATTGGATATTGCTAATACATTAATAAAATAAAAAATCGTAAACTAAAAAAGCATTGTCTATCACAAATTGACTAACACATGTCATGAAAGAACATAACAATCAGTATATGGCTAAAACACTAATAAAATAGAAATTTGTAAACTATTGCTAATACATTAATAAAATAAAAAATCATAAACTAAAAAAGGCATCGTCTATCACAAATTGACTAACACATGTCATGAAAGAACAAACAATCAGTATATCACTAAAACACTAATGAAATAAAAATTTGTAAACTACAAAAGCATTGTCTATCACAAATTCACTAAGAGCATGAAGGTGCACTGATTGCAATGTGTGGACTGAAGGCAGCTTGTACCCGAGTAGATGCATGTACTTAGACGCGTGTAAAGAGTAGCGCAAAGGTAAGGGCTAGTGGGTTGTTATTACAGAGGCAGCAAAAACAGAAACTTAGTTGACCACCATGGTTAGTTACTTAGTTAGGGAACTGAATCCAATAGAAATGTGTTTGGTGTCCACTTATCATTCAACCCTCTTAGGGTGCATTGGTAGCTGTTGGGTTCCCTCGGACCCTCTTTTAATTACAAGTGATGTAAAAAGTTCCAGATCATTTTTTTCTTGGGTCCAATTGTTCAAACCTAAGGTTGAATGAAGAAGAAGAAGAAGAAGATAATTACACTGTTCTGCAATAACTGGAATTTTGAGATCTTGGGTGTCAAGTACTATTAGCAGGTAGGTACCTAGCATAAACCATGATCATGTAACCTCAGGATTAATTTAAGGTTTGAATTTTGAATCCATCTGATATTATGATTTAAATTCTTACTATACACTTTTCCAGGTAGGGTAAACTGGCCGGTCATAGTACACTTAAAAATGGAGAGGAACTTTGTGATCTGGGAAGACCTCCTTGCCTCTGGGGTCCAAAGATGAGTTATAGAGGAGCTCTGGGCACACCTAGTGCGCTTTAGATTATTGGATTTGGAGTAGAGATGCAAAAGATATGGGCTCTGGAAGTTCTTGGTCTCATTGTCACCCAAAAAAAAAGTCACCAAACATTTTTTCTATCTATGTTCAAGCAATTGAAATCCTATCAATGAACACCTTTGCACTAACACGTGTCAGAAATCCACCCTATCACCAAACACTCTCATGCTCAAACTAATCATGTTCTTTGAAAAAACTAAACACCTTTATTCAAGGGTTGATATTAAAACCTTAAAACAAGGCAAAACAATGTTTGGTTATCAAACCCTAAATTAGTTGCCGCTCTCCCATGTGGTGCCGACCCAAAAACCCCCTACCCCTTTCCCACTTCTGTCTCCTTTCCGCGTGTGGGTCAAATTCCCACAATTGTGCTACTTGTCACCTCTTTGAGCTTTCCTCCCGTTTGTTTCCTTTCTGCGCGTAACCCTTGCAGTTCAATTCCATTGTCGATCTCCTTTTTATGCAAGTCAAGTTCCCCTAACTTCACGCTCACTCCCCTTTTTGTCTCTTCTTTGCGCACCGGTTGAGTTCCTCCCAACTCGATTTTCGTTGCGTTGTTTATCTCTTATTCATGCATCGGTCGGGTTTTCCCCAATTTGACTTTCGTTGCCTTATTTGTTTCCTTTCAGCACACAAGTTGGGCTCCTCTTGACTCAATTCCCAGTCACCTTTCTATGCTGCAAGTACATGAGCATGAAGCTCTAGCATGTGCACGAATTTCCTACAAGTTGGCAAGGCCTAGTTTTAGAGATTGAAAGGAATTCAAACTTCCTTGCTTCAAACTTCTTGTTCAAGTTTTTCTATAACAACAAGAGTGCACAACTTGATGTTTGGTTCTTCTGTTCTAATATCCCTTTGCCAATTTGGAGATCAATGAGGTGGAATGAAATCAAAGCACATTGCAGTAATAAACATTTTTGTTAAAACTTTTGCATTTGTAATTGTGGATCAAGCAACATTAAATTGTTTTTCAATTTTGATGGTGTGCTTTTTGATAAGTAGTTCAACAATGGATGATCTTGGTTGTTGCTTGCTACATGTTTAGTTTTCCCATTTCATTTGTTGTAGCTTAGTGCACTGTTTTAAGTAGGTTCTTCTACATTTTCCAAATTGGTGGCAATTGAACTTCAGCTTGCTCTTCATTGATCTTAGCTGAAGTGTTACTCTTTAGCTCAAATTTCATCTTCATTGGTTGAAAATGTTTATTATCTGTTGTAGTGTACTTACATTTGGGTTGAAGATGAACATAGATGTAATGGAGAAAATACATTTCTATAATGGGGATTGTTGTGATGATTTGGATTGTACATAATGTTAGTGGTTTAGCTTTCAAGTAAGTGACTAGAATGATTTCCACGAATGTATAAATAAGTTTCTTTATTATTGAATCAAATTGTTGGGGCTGTCAACGGTGCTATTTTGATTACTTCAATGTAAGAAAATGCATTGAAATTCATTTGACATTCTTGAGTTATAGGATTGGAAATCCTTCAGTTTTGACATAATCAAAAAACGCACAACTATTGATCCAATTTACTATGTTTACAGTGAGAGATTTGTAAAACAATCATTTTTATATGGAAATTTGCATCACATATGCAGTTACAAGATCATTATAGATCATTAAATCTTAACATCACCAACGAACATTGTTCATCATTAGTAGTAGCTACCATTACTCTTGTTCTACCTTAGCAACAACTGTTCCTAATGATTTCTTGTTCATCCTCAACTACACCTGCTCTTTCTTTTAGCTATTCCAACCCAATAGAAGTTGTTCCTTTTCCTAGTTCTTCCATCTTAACAAATGTTGTTCTTTCTCTTAACCATTCCACCTTAACACTAACTACTCTTCTTGATATCTTATTCATCTTCAATTATAGTTGTTCCACCCCTTAGCTATTCCACCCTAGTAGTTCAGTTGTCCATTTGTGGTTGTTACAAGGATGCTGCAATTTCCTTTCTAGTTCAAATTTGAGCCAAGGCTTGTTGCTAAACTTGTTTTTGCTCTTGTGTTATTTCACCAAGATTCACACCCTTGTATCTAAAAGGGTGAGCTCACAAACCTGCCTTGAAATTGGAATGAAATATGTTTCCTACCTCTCTAATTGTTGAGGATGACCAAGCTGCAATGAAATTAGCTTGTTGTTTTACAAGTTTTTAAAAACTAATTGTTCAACTGCAGTCAACACTATAAGTGTTTTTCTTGCTTGTTTAGGTTTGCTGCTTCACTATCCATTGCCTTTTGTCACATAATCCTCAAATATTTTTTTGATGTTACAACATGGTTTTGAGAATAATCGATTAATGGTTATTTTCCATTGGTCTTTCTTGTAGGCAGATGTGGCAATGACAACAAACTGTGACACCCTTGTGCTAATGCCACTTGAGTTGAACTTTCAAAATTTCTGAGCTCTGTAGTTTCATCCAATGAAGGTTGTGCCAAATTTTCAACCGTGTTTTCTAATTCTATTACAGATGCATGGTTAGTGACTTTAAGAATTATAGGCATGTTCACATAATACCTAGGTTGATATTCAAATAAACTAACAATATTTGAAACTTCCATTGTTGAGCCTATGTTGATGAACTCCTCTACAATTGTCTGTTTTATCTAGTCTTCTTCACCATCCTCCTATTCTAATTATTCTTCTTCTTCCTTAGCTTGATTTTGTAATGTGTATAGAGTACTAAAAATAGTTTTTTAATCCATAGCCTTAAGGTTAAGTGGCCAAATCCATTACAAGAAATCCTTAACCTTTTTGATTGGGAATTTTGGTAAAAAAAACCCCCCATATGGTTTTTTTGCCCCCATGTCCAATTTGACCAAAGTGCCATTTTGGACAAGTCAATTTGGATTCAACCATTTTGATTAAGTCTTTTTGGTTGGTCTTTTTTATTGGGTTTTTTTTACTAAGTTTTTTGATTGAACCATTGTGACACTAATATAATTTGGGTAGCAACCAAAAATATATATTATTTAAAATTAATATGAAAATATTAATTAATTACCTTGCTTACCTTCTTACCTTACCCTAACCTACCTACCTACCTACCTACCTACCTAATTAATAAACCTAAATTAATGTCAAAAATAATTTATTTACCTACCAATGTCTTAGGCTTAGGTTAGGCCATTTAGTTTAGCCATTTGTGAGCCATACCGACACAACCATGTGCGGTAATTTCAATTTTTAAAAATTACATCAGGGATATTTGAGTATGCTAAGGCTATTATGGGTTTTTAGCAATTTCATGTTAGAATAAAGAATGATGAGTGTGCACAGTTGCATGGGGTTTTTTTTTTTCAAAATTTGATATTAGATGAATGAACTATAGGTAAATTTTTTTCTTCAACAAAAGTTGGTAATCATAGTTTTAGAACTTCAATTGTGTGATCAGGGGTGAGAAATTTTTAAAAGGTTGGGGTTAGAAACAGACACCAGATTTGTAATGTTTGGCAAAACATGGGCCTTGTTATGGTATTTAGTGGGTAGTCATGTAAATAAGGATGTGAAATTTGTGAAACACTTGAGGGGGTGTCAATGAAAGGTCTAATGGAGATAAAATAATTTTCAAGCCTTCTAAACATAAGATTAATTTAAGACAATTTAACGATTAAATAAATAATGTGATAGGGTGGCAATGGCAACATGAATTTCATAATGAATGAAACATTTATTCAGATTATGAATAAACTCAACGAGAAGTTGCAATTACATGTTGAGTCCTGGGTTATGCCACAATGATAGTTCATAACTACAGGACATTTAGGATGCGTTGAATGGTGCGAATTAAGTAGTCCACCTTGTTATTAAGAGGTAGTCGACGGATCGGACCATGCAACCAACGATAATGTCTAACATCAGGAATTGAAGATCATGTGAAGATAAATGTGTTTTTAGTTTTGTAACAACCTTCATAGATGGCTTCAAGTTCATCACTAGAAGTGGGGTCAATTTGCAACAAAATCATCAAGGTGTGAGAGTTTGGAAAAATGCGATAATACCAAGCTTGAAGGGGTTCAACTTCAAGATGAGGGCACATTGTGGTTCGAGATTTTCATCACGAGGATGTTGTGTTAATGTTAAATTTAGGGATGATTCCAGAGGTGGTTCTTCATTCACTTGTGCAATTTGAGGCCCGTTAGAAGTGGTGATGCGCGACACCATGAATTCAAGGAAAGGAAAAAAAAACTCTTCAATCAAAATCAATTCAACGATGAATGTGTGAAGACTTGGTACATCACGATGCATGGTTATAGTTTATAGGTCAAGGAAAAAAAAAGAAAGGTATAAGGTAATAATTTAGAACCATGGTAAAGTAAAACCTTAAGATCAATGGAAAATTGTTCAAATAAAATTATTGGGGGGGAAAGTGAAAAGAGGTGAAAAGGATGTTTTTCCTTTTCCTTTCAAAGACCACTAAACATTAGAACCTTCCAAAGACCACCAAACATTGGAACCTTCCAAAAACCACCAAACATTGGAACTTTCCATTGACTTCCAAACATTAGAACCTTCCATAGGCCACCGAATTGGGGTCTTCTTTCACCTCCTTCCTCCTTCTCTTTAAAGGCATGAATTTGGGTCATTTGGGTTTTTTTTTTCTGGACATAATTTTTGACTTGAATTTTAAAAAAACTTGTTCTTATAACTTTTTTTGGGAGGAGAAGAATGATTAGTTTTAGTAGATGGTGGAAAGAGGGAGAATAGATTGGATGATTGTGGTACTTTTGAAAGAATGGGAATGAGTAGGGATAGTTTTGGGAATTTGAAGTTTTAGAAAAATTTCACAAACGTTTTCGATTTTGTAACACAACTTTTTATTGATTTGGGTGCAGAACTTGGAATTTGATAAACAAATGCGCCTTGTAGCTAACTTTCCAATGAGCTAAGGTAATCTAGATTTGGATAACATATGTGATTGGTCTGCTGCCTAGTTAAACTTTCTACCTTCATGACACCCTTTTGGGTTTGGTAGCACAAGTTTCTTGGACAACATATTGTAATAAACATGATTTTGGATTAACATATTGTAATAAACTTCCATGAATTTTTTTCAAAATATTGCACTAAATGACATTATTTACATAAATAGGTAGGTTAACCTAGGTAGGTAGGAGGTTCCTATTAATAAATGCATGTACTTAAGTAACATGTAAATTAAAGTTTATTTAATTTTATAGGTACCTACTAAGTTTATGCTTATACCTACCTACACCTATGCTATTTAATAGGTTATGTAGGTATTTACTAGCCTATAATGAATAGATTTAACCTAGGCATAATAGGTAGGTAGCCTAGCCTATTAAATAGGTCTAGGGTTAAATTACTTATCTAATATTAAGCTAGGCTACCTATCTAGTAGCCTAGGTAGCCTAGCCTAGGTTAGTTACATACCTACTTAGTAGGCCTAGGTTAGGTTAATTTAGTTTACCTAAGCTATGTACCTATCTAGTAAGCCTGGGTTAGGCTAATTTAGGTTACCTAAGCTATGTACCTACCTAGGTAGTTTAAGTTAAGCTATGTACCTACCTCTTAGGCCTAGGTAGCCTAGGTTAGGCTACATACTTACCTAGTAGGCCTAGGTTAGGCTACCTACCATGTAGGCCTAGGTGGTTTAACCTAGGTTACATATGTACCTAATAGGTTTAAATGGCCTAGGTTAAATTACTTACCTTGTAGCCTAAGTTAAACTACCTTATACTTTGTAGGCCTAGGTGGCTTAAGCTATTTACTTAGCTAATAGGATAGACTACCTACCCACTAAGCTTAGGTGGCCTATGTTATTTACTTAGTAGGCCTTGCTTAGTAGGCTACCTACATGGCTAATAGGTTTACTTAGTAAGCCTAGGTCACCTAGGATACTTACCTAGAAGGCTTACACTACATAGTTATAGGCTACTTAGTTATATGCTACTTAGTTATATGCTACTTAATAGTCCTAAACTACATCTTAAGTATCTTATAAAATAGGTTTAAACTAGTCTACCTAGCTAAGTTATTAGTTAGGTTATTACTTAACAAATAACATACTAGCCTATTAATTATGCTAGGTTAGATAGGTAATCTAAGCTTAGCCTAACCTACTAGTTATGCTAGATTAGGTAAATAGTTTAGGCTTAACAAGTAGGCTAAGTCATCAAATGAATATGGTTCATTTGATTAAGTGTCAAATCATAATGGTTAATTTGACTAAGGGTCAAATCAGGATGGTCAATTTGATTAAACCTTATCCATTCAGTATGGCTAATTTGACTAAGCCATGGCCATTTTGATGGACATTTGTCCATTTTGACTAGATCTTCAGCTTGACATTTAGTCAAGAAGGTCATTTCAATCAAATGTATTGGTCAAATGTAACATGTGTTTTTCATGCCCCAAACCTTTAATCACAATGGACATACTATTGGGTCAATGTGGACATTTTGGTCAAGTTGGCTTTCTAAAAAATTGCATTTTCTTGTAATGATCCCTGTACCTTGGAACCCTAACATGATATTTTGTCTTGTAAGTTCTAGGTCTAGTGTTTTGTCTACCCACCCTACCAATGTTATTTGATCTAGTTATGTGTAATTCCTCCTAACCATTGTTATGTCTCTTTCCTTTTCTAAAAGCAATTTTGGAAGGCTTAAAGCAAGCCACAACAAAGGGTTGAAGTGCATGAGATGTATGCGAAGGTAGAGTAATCATATCCAACCCAAACTCTTAAGCTTGTTCAATGGCTTCAAGGGTGACATGGGATCCATGCCCATCCAAGATGAGTAGATGTCTATTTGTTATGGATATTCCACTTAGTATATACCTTTTGAAAAAAGACAGAAACTCTTTGAAAAGGAAGGTAGTCATCCATGCTTTTGATTGCATAGCCATATAAGTCCTTAGTTTGTAAAGTTGTATGTAATTGTCATGTATCCTTTCTCCTCTAAATATGTAGAACCTTGGTAGTGTTATTCATGTTACATTGACCACATAGTTAACAATAAACCACGCCCTAGATTTTGGGATAGTGTTGTACAATTGATGTGAATTTCATTTTGCAAGAACCCTTGCTCCTAATTGTCTTCTTGCTTGGATGTTTATTTCATCATAATTCTAAATATGGTTTGCAACATAGTTGTGTTTATTATAAAGGGACTATAAGTTTTGATAGAAGCTTTAGCAAGATTGAATTGTCAACCCTTGTGTTTGGCTAATATCCAATCCCTCAACTTGACGAATGATGAGCTCAAGATGTCTCCTTTTAAACCAATACCACCAAGAGCTCCTTAGTACCTTTCCTCAAAAAGGTGCTGGCCTTGTTTGAGTTAGTTCTGCCATTTTCATTTTTAATTGTTGTAGGCTAATTGATAGCCCAACTTCCTGCATAGAAAAAACCCAAGTAACCATAGCCTGATCTTCTTTTACTGTTAGTACACCTACTTTTCTAAGTTTCCTAGATCTTGTTTTCCCATACAAATGATCGGACAATGAGGTAAGAGGTATGTTGCACTACCTATTTGCCTTTCTTGATGAAGTTGTCCCATTTTCAATTGCATCCATGGCCTCCTCCAATGCTTCATTGGTCCATTTGCCTCTAGTGATTAGAGGATTGCATCTATTAACTTTCCTTTGTTTTCTTGCTAGTTCCTATCCACAAGATGGTGGGACATTCTCCTTATCTTGGCTTAGCTCCTCTTACAGTCCACTTTGCTTCCTATGAGGTACATTGATCACCATGATTTAGATTCCCCTAGTCCCAACCTCCAACATGTTAGGGGTGTGTTATTTGGCTTTACAAGAGGTATAAACTTGAATTTTTTATATTTTGCCCAACTCTCAAAGAAGGATGACAAGTCATGATATGTCTAAAATGCATATGTTTCTAGTTGTTGGGAAGAATTTATTAATGCATAGAACTGTTCAAAGTCATCCCAAAACAAATCTTGGTTTGTTATTTTTATATAGGTAGTAGGTGTGTACAACAAATTATGATTTCTTGGAACTGAATAAAATCTACATTTCTTATGACTACCTAGATTTTATCTACAAATTATGGGACTTTGCACCCAGTGGTAACATAGAAACTTCTTGAACTTTTGGTTGTAAAGTTGATGTATTGCAAGCTTTTTTAGTTGTCCCTCTACATCCACATTTGAATCCTAAGTTCCTATTTCTTTTTTGATAGCACTAGGATTTGATCCTTGATGTTCAAGTTGTTGTAGATCTTTAATGGCTATTCTATTATTTAGATTTTATTGATATACCTCTAGTTTTTGTAGTTATTCTTTGGCTACTCTAAGATGCCCCCCTTGCTTTGATTGATATGTTAAGACTTATGTTGTTGATTTAGAACTCTCTACAACTCCTATGTTACTTTCCCTTTGCTGGTTTCGCCCATATGCTCTCAAAATGTTGATGAAAGATTTCAGACTGTCTCTCTCACAATTTGGAAGCTCTAACATGTTGAATTAATTTTGCTTGTGAATTTGAAAGATAGGATTATGAATCCAAACCTTGCCTTGTGAATTTGGTAAATTAATTTTGGTGGGAATTGGATGTCCTTGAATTTGGGGGGAAATTGGAAGTCTTAATTAATGTGTATCTATTATTCTTGCATTGGATTCATGTAAACCTTAATCCTTGTTTATGGTCAGTTATGTGCTATTTAACATGACCTTTGCACCCTGTCACCATGGTGATATTCATTTTAGTCTGCACCCCAATTGCTTATGACTAAACACTCATTCCCACTCCAAACTTGGGGCTAGTGTAAAATGGGACCATTTTTTTCCCATGACCAAACATTAAAAGTACCCCTCATGTTCCCCCCCTTGCATAATGAAAATCAATTCATGGTCCATCACTAAATTAATCCCTTGTACTATTGTTCAATTTTTTTACAAATGTGCCCAGCTAAACCCTTAATACCAAACATTAAAAATTGATGGTTGCTCACCAATATGAAAAATTAGAACAATTTTCTTCTAAACCAAGCATTTGGTAATGGGTTAAAAAGATAGTGCCCATAAACAATTTTTTGTCCTAACATAGGTTAGTTCTTGCACTACATGGGTGTTCGGTGACCAGCCTTTATTTGGTGATGGGCAAATTTACTTTAAGTCTTCACTTATGTAAATGAAAACTTCATTTGACAATTTCCATTTATCAAATCCATAAATTGTCCAAACATACAAACAAAACTTGAACCTTCTATGTAGAATCTAGTTGCTAATTTGGGGTTAATTTAGGATAACTTTATTATGTGAGATTTAGCACAAACTTTTATTGATACTCCCCATTGTAAGTTCACTAATAGGGGAATTTTGAGATAACTCCACCACAAGTAGGGATGGGATTTACCAATCCCACATAGATACCAATCCTAATCCCATAGTTGCAAAACCTTGTTTCATAATGTGCACCATTTGTTCAATGATATGTGAGCACCTTACCAAAAATAAGGACTCGATAAGAAAAAAAGATATGCAAAATGCCTTGTTGCTCTTGTTTTTTTATGTGTTTTTTTTTAATAGGTAGTGTACCCATTCAAGTCACTTTGATAAATGTTCAATCATGATCAAAAAATTTGATGGTGTTGAACTGACCAATAAAGACTAAGCTCCAAATGTATTGAATTCCCATATTTAGCAATGGATGCAATTGAGGAACATGTGTTTTAATCGATGCAAATACTTGGTCACATACCCCAAGTCACATTAGTTGAATTTGAAGCAACATGCCTTTCCACTAATATTGATTTTGAAGCAAATTAGGTGTTCGTAGGACTCCAAAATGGCCAAACTTTTCATCAACATATATGTCATATCATACCCCAATTGTTGTTATAAGTTTTTGGTGCCCTATTCACATTCACCCATATATCCATAATGGAATTATGGATATAAAGGCAATTACTATTTCACTAAAATCCATGGAAAATTTTATCTCATCTTTGGGTATGGTTTAAAAAATACATCATCATGACAACTATAACACCACATTACCCTTTAGATCACCTGTTATGTCTATATTACACAAAACTCTAGTTACCCAAAGTAATTTAAGGTGTAAAGTTTTTGAATTTTTTGGAATTTTTTGGAATATTAGGCACAAATAAATATTGAATTCCAATTAAACATTGTCATTATGCCATTGAAAACTCAATGGAGTTTGTGTAAATTTCATTCAATTCATGAACATTCAGCTAATCATAGCAACTTTCTACACTTTTGTGGATTTCATGTCACAATTTGATGCTTACTTTATGGTAGTTCATTTACTTTGGTAATTGATAACCAATAACTAGAAACTTTCAATGATCATTGTTGTTTTGGATGAACACAACTTGTAACTTAAAGCTGCTCCAATTAGTGTGCAACTGAAATGATAACCATTGAATTAGTTGTTTAGAAATGGGAACTAATGAACTTTGCCATAAATCGTTACAAGACATACAAGTTTTGTGCCTCCCCTAGACATAATTTTGATCAATCTCACTTAATGTTACCAAAACCATTGGTAAATTATTGATCATAATTGACAAGCAAAACAAAATTCCAAATCAACTTATAATATTACCCACACAAATAATTCTTGAAGTAATTTCAAATTTGGCCTTTGGGCCTTTAATCATCATGTGAAAATCATATGAGCCA
>Ga0116227_10007391_pt1 | contig 21493 bp, 18 predicted proteins | sample S1TSphgellanicum_FD_89693 | JGI IMG/M metagenome (GOLD analysis project Ga0116227, IMG submission 89693) | Host-associated microbial communities from peat moss isolated from Minnesota, USA - S1T2_Fb - Sphagnum magellanicum MG | ecosystem: Host-associated > Plants > Peat moss > Unclassified...
GTTAGTTTAGCATTCGGGACACCCTTGGGTGTTGGGACTTGCCACGGGCACTTGGACACACAAGACTCACCACGGCCCGGACTCGGGGGAAGCCACCACCTTCCCCCATATAGTATTCTTTGCAGCTGGTTGCGGAGGCTACATCTGAATGGCACAAATTCTCGGGACTCCCGAAATGGAATCCCGAAATTGTCCCGGCGAGACTCCCGGGACTTTGAACCACCATAACTCCCGACTGCAGAATTGGATCGCGACGAGGTCTAAACCAAAGTTGTAGCCCTCATCGAGATCTTTTCAACACCATGTCGCACACTCAAATCGGACGTCGGGAAGAGGTCGATTCCCGACTTTTACTGGTCGGGAGTCAAACTGGCAGCCCTTCTTTTGCCCATAACTTGAGCTGCAGATCTTCGAATTGCCAATGCGAGGGCATTTTCGATATTTACGTTTCAAGACCTTTCCAATGACACCAAGAACACCCCAATGCGAGGTGTTTTTCCCCTTGCTGTCGAGCCCTGAACATTCGAGAGTCCCGGAAGACTCCCAACCTCCAACTTTTCCAAGTGTTGGGCTTCACCCCCACACTTGGCCAAAGTGGGGTTGCGACACTCCCGAGACTTTGCACAATCATAACCTTTTTGTTCAAACCTTCGATTGGGTTGAGGTCTAAAAAAAAGCTATAGCTCTCCTTGAGAGCTTTCCAACGATGTGTCGCACTTTTCTGCACGCACCAAGGTCAGGTCGATTCTTGATTTTTAGTGGTCGGGAGTCAAATTGCAAGTTTGACTCTCGGCCTTTCTTTTTGCCATAACTTGTGCTGAAGATATTCAAATGGCCAATGTCAGGCCATTTTCGACATTTACACTTCAATAGTTTTCCAATGATATAAAGAACACCCCAATGTGGGGTGTTTGGACCCCTGCAATCGAACTCTGAAGTTTCGGAAGTCCTAGAGGACTCCCAAGTCTCAACTTTGGGAGTGTGAGTTTTATCTTCACACTCTCACAAGGTAGGGTTGCGACAATTAATTTTTCACAATAAAAATAGACATATTATAACCTTTGGTAACAAATAACAACAAGTCTTCCATGAACTTATTTTGTTTGTGCATCCTTCTTATTGTAAAAATTAATGTTCCCAAAATGATTTACATAGTGGCCCCATACCCAACACCAATTCTTTGAACTTGGATTTTTTAACAAAAATTAAATTAGAATTCTTCCATTTATGTCAAATAACTAGATGTTGATACAAAATATGTTTGTTGATAGAAATAGTCCCATGTTAGTTATGTGTGATCACACCTTTTTGTTTTTTAGTGGTATTCCAAAAACTATACATATGGGAGACAAAATGACAAATCATATGCGTGGTTTGAACAATAACAAAATTTGGTTTATCGCCATCATTGATCACAAAAAAAGGGTTTACATTAAAAAAAATTTGTGGTGAGGGATGCATGATTTACAATCCAATGTTAATTAAGTTTTCAATAACTTTAATGCAATTTCTACTTCTAAGTCTAGGGTGTAAGGGGCTAGAATGTTTGAAGAAGCAAATGATGCACCATGCATTAAGATTGAATTAACCATTGGCCCTAAATTATGAACTAACCCCATTTCCAAATTACTAATCCCATTATAATCATAATTTTGCAAAAGGCCATCATTTAAATTAAATACTTCAATCTTTGCACTTTGACCTTGTGAAAGAAAAAAAATTCAAAAGGTCAAATGAACTCAAGCACAAAACTACAAATTAAAATTAAAATTGGATTATGGTTTTTGGGGCATTTTATTAATTGCAAACCCTAACATAACCCTAATTGGGACATTGGGACAACTTGACGTACTCAAGGATTTTATAACAAAAGGAATGTAGAAAACAAACACCTTAAGGTCATTCATTTAACATAAGAATTGAAACACTCTGAAAAAATGATGCATGTGCATTCTTAAGATTGGAACAAAATTTGGGATTTGGGTTATTGTTGATTACAAGCACAAACAAAAAGAATAAAGGAACAAAAACATCAAGGTCACTCACTTGAAACAAGAATTGCAACATTCCAAGGAAGGGACACACATCCATTCTAAAACATTAGCTTGTTATGTTTATTATGTTAACTTAAAAACTCTATAACTTTGTAACATTTTAATGTAGAAAAAAATTGCTTCAAGACTCAAAATAGAAGCAACAAATAGCAAACAACTAAAGGTGCACATACATGTACAACAAAAGAGAGGACCCCACTTTATTGAAGAATTTGATTGCATTGTTGAAGATAAATGGATGAGAATGTAATTAAGGCAAGGGAATCCTCATGCAACTCTTATCCACTCTAATTCCAAATTTGTCTTTTGTCTTTTTGTTCTTTTAATCAACACTCACAATGACATTCAAGGAATGAAGATGGTGGCCAAGATCTTTGTCTCCATTAACTAACAAACCATTGTTGATAGTTGAAAAGGAATGGGTGTCGAAAACTGAGAGGGAACATTTGAATGCACTTGTGTGTAATCAATTTAAGGTTTTAGTTTTTAAGTATTGGGATACCTAAATGCATGAAATGGTTTAGATTTTGTTAAATAGATGAAAGTTAAATGAATAATCCAACCTAGGTATAATTTAGTTGTCCCAACCAGGATATATGTAAGATATTATTTTTGTGAAAGTAATACCTTGTTAAGGTACATATGGGTATGAAAAAATAATAATATTAGGTTGGGTAGGTTGCTATTTGAGAATCAACAGTATTCGGATCCAACAAGGGTGTAAGCAAGATATAGTGAACAATTTTTTTACTTTGTCAAAATTACAACAAGTTTTACAACCCATTCACCTATTTGTACACTTGATAAAATATAATAAAATTTCAATAATAATTGAAACAAAATTGAAATTGGGACTTTTAACATCAAAATTTTAAAATAATTAGTACATGATATCTCTTCAAGTATATTTTTCATGGTCATCCAATAAAGTGAACAAGTTTCCAAGTCAACATTCCCCAAGAAAATAACACCCAAAGCCAAAACATATTGTGTTTCAAAAATTGTAAGATTCATAATGTTTTGAGGACTTTATCCATTTAATGCATGTGAACCCACTATTTTATAGCCCATGTTAAAATATTTCATATGAATAAAATTACATTTGATTCAATTGTGATATGTATGTTCCAAATTATGTTATGAATGTGATGTTTTCCTATAAATGTTAATGATTATACATATATAATTTTTTACAATAAACATGAAAAGTATAACAAATTTTAGTGTAATAGGGCTAAGCATAGTTCCAACCCCACGAACCCAAACAATTTTTTGAAAAACATGAAAAAAATAGGAATAAATACATGAATTGATAATATAATGAAGAAACATGAACACAAAGGTGAGCAAGATTACATTACAAAGTTTTGTTAAATTAAAATTAATCAAACTAAAGTTAACAAGTTATACACGTTTATTATACATAATGAAAGGGTTGTGTAATGGAAATCTTTTAAAAGATTTCCATGAGGCCCACCATCCAAGAACCTTCCAAAATGATTTACAAAATATCCGTTGGGGATGAAAAAAGAATGTTGATGTATGAAATGTATTTTTGTTATGGATGAAATTGGACATTAATGAACAAATTTTCATCCATGAACAAAGAATCAAGCTATCACAAATAATATTCTTTAAATTATTTTGCACCTCTTTTGAATGTCTTATGGAATATGACATGTAGTTGATTAATGAGATTTGTGAGAGTAATTCTAAACATGGGGGAATAATTGATTCCCTTTGTGATGATATTTCATGTAACATTTCACACAATTCTCACATTTCATGCATTCATCCCAAGTATTTACAAAGGGAAATAAGAAGGATTATAATTATGTGCTCAATCGAATATAAGGTCCCATTTATGTTTCAACGGTTTAAAATATAAAATCATTAGTTTAAATGTAAGGACCATGTTTATTTTGATTAAATCTTATAATTCCTAAATTTATAAGTTATTATCTTATGTTACATGTTAGTTTGTGTTAACAACATTTAATAAAATAAGCTAAGTTTGATGCACATGATAGGTTCAAAGGTTTAGGTTCAAATAATGTTACATTAAAGCTTTAAAAACTTTGTAGAAAATTAGTAGGATTTTTTTTGGTGGAAGGAATCAAAGTTTTAACATTATTGGATTTAATGATCATTCAAAGAATTAAGTGGTTGAAATGAGCGTTTTATTTTTCAAATTTGTGAAGTAGGTGGTTGGTGATCATCCACAAGATATAGCCAAATTTGGCTCATGTCAAAGAAGAAAATAGACAAAATTAACATTCTTTGTATGTTTTGGCAACATAGTGGAAGTTATTGTCTAAATGTGGCAACTTTTTTAAAAAAACAATTTGAGATCATTTTCTTGAAAATTCCCATGTATCATTTGCACCTCCATTTTTTTTGTCACCAAGATGCCAAAATTGCCCTAATAAAACAATGGTTGAAATTTTCTAAGATTTAACTATTTCAACTATTTATAATCTTTTTGTCTCATGTTTCAAAGAAACCAACTTTTGACCTTAATATTTTTATTAAAAATATTTTAGACATAGAAAATTAGTTAAAAATATTTTGGGTTGAATTATATGATACGTTGAACATGTGTACACTAGATAACACTAAAAGAAAATTTATCATTTGTAATCAATTTTTTAAATTAAAATTATTATCTTACAACTACTTTTATTTTTTTTAAAAAAAATTGCAATCAAAAGTAGTTGTAAATATGAAATTTGATGGCAAACAATTTTACTTCTAGTGTAATTTGGTAATATGGGAGGACCAAAAAATCAACACCTCTAAACAACTTTTTTCATATAACACATGTGAGATTAAAACTAAACAAAAAATACCTTTCAAGCAAATATATAGGCAAATATTTCTTTCATTTTATTCATTGCAAAACCTTTAATTTCATTGGTTATACTTGTCATCCACATTATGAAGCCATTTAATTTGCAATTGTTAAATAATGGTTAGATGATATTATTAAAATGAATAACCCATGTTAATGATCATGTTAAAGCTCGATGTTTTAGATTTGTTGAATAGGTAAGGCAACATTTTATGATTAGTGAAATCTTGGTTAAAAAAGTTATTCATTTATTTATTTTCAATTTCTGGACATATCAACAAGAAATGAGCATCCAAGGATAGATTTAACATGAATTAATTAGCAATGGTTTACAAAAAGAAATTTACAGGCAAAATGTTATGACATTTTATCCCAAAAGAAAATCTTGAAATTTTGGTGTTTTTTTTTTAAATAAAATAAAATAATTATCATTTCACCAAGTTGCAAGGAATAATCCACAAGAAAAATTTGTGATAATCAAAATCTTATATTTTAAAAATTAACATTGAATTCTTTTTAAGCAAATAAATTACCAAATCATTCTATAAAAACAAAGGTTTTTTCCAACAAAAATGAATTATGTATTTTCATAAGAAATGTGATGGTCATGTTTATCTTTATATGGTTTATATATATATTTTTTATTTTATTTTAAATTTCTAACTTTTGCATCAACATATAATGCAAATTGTCTATTCAAATTTGGTTGTTGTAATGTAGGTGTTATTTTAAAGCATATATTAATTTTTCAAATGCTCATATTGTCATTTCATTTTCTTAGTTCTTCCATTATGTGTGCACCATCATTCAAAAATTGTATCAAGAGTTGAATAATCTTTGAAATTAATCATTTGTAGTGCCTCACCATTTCTAAAATCTCAACTTTTTATTTGTTCATTGAAAACATCAAAACCTTAAGAAGTTTATCAAGGTTTATGATTATCCCATCTTTGGATAAAATGTGACCCATCTTTAAACTCAATTTTGTCTTTTATTAATTTGATGTCATCCTTGTTTAATTTAACCACTAAGAGCTCACTCCCCATGCTTAGTTAAAGGTGTGGCCTTATCATTGTACATTTCAAAATCATTAATGTAAACATACAAGAATAGATAGGTCTAGGAATGGTTCCAATTTGTTTTTCATGAATCATTGAAATATTCCTACTAACGCATTGCAAATGATCTCATGTTTAATATTGATTCAAAAATTCATGCAAAAATTGGAGATATTTGTTTAGTTGATTGAACACGATGAATCACTTTTGAAAGATTTATACTCATTTTAAAATAATGTATTAGAAGCAATGTAATTGCTTAACCCCACCCATCATCCTAAAAACTAGGACATTGTAAAATTAAACAACATTTACTTTTAACAACCATGGTAAATCATTATGGTTGGCAAATGAAGATTAATCATTTTGACGGCTCATGTCTTTTTTAGTTGCACCATAATGTAACAATTTTGCAAATCAAACTTAGACATTGGTTCACAAACATTGAAATCTAGTGGAATTTCATCCAAATTTTAGCATATAATGCCACCTTTGGAGTTGCTATAATAAGTTATGAAACAATTTATCCTTCATAGATAATACAAAGTTTGAGATTTTTCATGATCGTTTTTTAATGTTGTGATTTGTTCAGTTTAAAAAATAATAGTAAAAATAAAAACACACATACATATATATATATAAACAAAAAACTTACAATTCAATCCAAACTTTAAACAAAATGCAATAAAGGTTTAAGACACATCATTGTCATTTTCTAAAGTTGTGATTTACTCAAACTTTTCTTCTAGATCGTTATATAAAACAAGAGAACAAGTAAGTTATAATAAAAGCTTCAAAGATAATACAAGACTCATTATTTTGATTTTCTAACATTGTGATTTGTTCAATTTTTTTTTCTAAAACACTATTAAAAATAATAATTACAAAACAATATGATCTTTAAACATGGTACAAGAAAGGTTTAATATCTTCATCTTCATTTTTTAATGTTATGATTTTTGTAAACTTTTCAATTTGAATAACAACATGTGGTTATGGTCAAATTGTTCAAAAATGACAAACCCTTCAATTATTACACAAAGAGGAGTCAAGAAGGACTATTAACCAAAAAAAACAAAACTATCCTTGTAAAGACTTGCTCAATTTTTTCCAACGTAACTAGAGAGCACCTTACAAAGTGTATATTTTCTTTCATAGTTTGTAAGGCAATTTGAAAAATGAAATTCTTGTTACAACCTTTTGGATACATCTTTCAATTTATTTGTTCTTTCCCTTAATACCCTTTGAAGATATGTTGGATATCACAAAAGGATTTTGACATAGGTGTTTATGTCTTTATGCTTGATAAATTCATGTCCAAGGGATTTGCCAATGAAGATGATTATTTTTAGGGTTTTATGAAGTGGATTCACTCCTTTGCAAAATTCATTCAAGTTGTGTTTTCGTATAATTTGGGGGTCTAATAAAGTTATCCGTAAAGTAACCCTATCTTCACCATGTTTTTGGGCCTCCTTTCACCGCCTATCCCCTCTTTTAGTGGTATTCGCAAAGTAGAGACATTTTATGAAACCTTAGTATGATATGTTAAAACTCAACATTTAATGCACAAGGTTCAAGACTAATTATAATAATTGTACAAGTAGGAGTAGTCAAAATATATGTAGTAATAGTGGAGGTGCTCAAGAAAAAGGAAAGACTAGTTGAATTTAATTTACCACCAAAATTGATGGCATTTTGAGGGCCATTTTAGATGAGGGTCCAAGGTCCAAGGTCCAACAAATGGAGCATTCCTATTGGTCAAGGTGATAAATTAGACCCAAGGCCTTTAGATGAGGATCTAAGACCATTTGAAGCCAAATTGAGGTGGCATTTACATGGCACCATTTTGGAGGGAAGTTCAATTAGTTTGGACCAAAAAATGGAGCTCAAAGGAAAACTCATGGTTTGGAAAACCAATATGTAAGCTAGGGTCCAAGGTTGTTTCTATTATTGTTTTTCAATTTTATTTTTTTCAGTCGTTCTTGAAGTTGAAGTTGTGCAAGAATGGAAGACTTTTCATGGATGGGGGAAGACATTGTTGAGTGCACACCCACCATTCCATTTTCTAGTGTTGGCATGACTAATTTTATAGATCCACACAAGGTTGTTGTTGGAAGGAATGCATTTTTAATTATTGGAAATGCTCAAAATCAAGGTGTTTTAGAAGTGAGGAAAAAAAAGTTTTGGTAATGGAGGGTTGAAACACTTATTTTCACAAGTGGAAGAAGATTTGGATTTATAAGAAATCCCTAAATTGGCTCCCCTTCCCAGAAAAATAACAACAAAAAAGAAGGTGATTATAGTTATAATGAAAGAGGAAGATGAGGAAGGTGAGAAGGTTGGAAAAAATTGGGTAGATGGTGAAGTTCTACATCAGATTGCACTATGAGGAGAAATTGAGCTTGAATTTGCCAAAAATGTGAAAAAACAAGGTAAATTCCAACTTATTGAACACTTATTTTATTTTATTTTATTTTTTTTGCTCTGTTTTCATAATTGAAACTTGGATGTAATGATAGATTTTTTGAAAGCAAAGTAGGCAACAAAATAACATAAAACTCAAATTTAAATTAGGTTTTTTAAAGGCCTTCACCTTGCCGTTGCTTTGATCCCACTTTCCCCCATTAAAGGTCACCACTTTGGCCACAATGAGTTTTGAACCCACATCTCCTTGGGGGGAAGGAGAGGAGCTAACCACAAAGCCAACTTTGTTTCAAGTATTTTGATTGGTTTGCATAAATGCTTTCGTCATGTAATTAATTCTGATTTTTTTGTTTGAAGGATTGTTTTCAGTTGTAAATCAAGGTTTATGACCCCAATTTGCTTCTCTTGTAGGGGTGGATACATGGGTCAAATTGCACACCCAAATGTTGGTTACACTCCTTGATTTTTCAAGGACTCCAATTGCTTGCAAGTAGAAGTTTAATGCAATTTACAAGTAATAAAAAAATGACAAAATGACAAATGGGATTTCAAGTAATGATTGTCATGAATGTCCTGTTTACAATGCATTGGATAGTTGGTGGTACCATAATGGAAATGTGATGAAACATGCGAATGTTTTTGCAAATGAAATTGATGAAATTGTGGGCAGTCCAAAATTTCAAACATATTTTGATGGTGGTTCTAAGGATGATGCTAGTAAAAAACCTTTAGTTACTAAACCAATCACTCTAGATGAGGTTACAAAACAAAACAAAAGGCAAAAAATTAATGTCCTTGAACATTTTTCAACCATGGCCAAAAATAGCACAACAATGTTACAACAATTTGTAGAAAGTAATGATTTACTCAAAAATATGGATGTCCAAATTTGATGTCTCATAGATAAGCTATAGGTTACATAACGTACAAGCTTTGAGTCATTCACCACAATTTCACCCAAAATCTAATGTATCTAGGAAGGTAAGATTGCCATTTTTTTCAAATGAACTTCAAAGAAGTTTTTTGCTAAAAGTTCATGAGTTGCCAAAACCTTTGTCAATATATTCTTGATCCTTTATTCTTTTACTTTCTTACTAGGATTTTTTCAATGGTTATCACATTTTCATCTTCACCTTGATGTTCTATGTTGCCCATGTCAATCTTATCATCATCCATTATAACTGGATTTTGTAACCTCTTCATCTGTTCAATTGTTTTTTTAGCCACTTTGAACGAATCAACTCCTTTGATGTTGTCAAATGTTGAATTTGTTTATGCTTGTGTTTCTTTTTGAGCATCCAAAGCTCAATCCATATCAAAGCCAACCAAAGTGGCAATGCACATGTTATGTAAACATATGCAAGCCATCACCAAGTCTGGCATGTGGCACAATGGAATGTCTACTCTCTTGAATAAAATTATGAACCTTCCTTTCAACATTCCAAAAGCTCTTTCAATTGACATCCTTGTATTTGATTGGATAAAATTCTAGTGTGCTTTATATTTTGGCAGCCCATTTTCATCACCTTTGAATGGATAGTAAAACCATGGTCGCATTGGATAAGTAACATCTCCTACCAACTTGTAAGGTAAAAATTTGTCTTTCATCACTTGATTTCCTAATTCTGTTTTTTGGAAAAGAGCCCAATCATGAATCTTACCTACCCACCCATAATCATAATCCTGGAAACTACACTTTGTATCTATACCTCCTCGAATCAATGTGGAGTAGAAACCTTTCCAACAATAATATGATTTGGGATCTACTTTAGGTGCAATAATTGGAACATGACTACCATCTGTGGCACCTCGGATGCAAGGAATTCCATGCAAACATTTAAAACCAATGGTAATTTCTTTGATTTTGCTTCCAGTTAATTTAGGTATCACCAATGTTTTCAAATGCTTTCTAATTGTTACACAAAATTCTCTCACTATAGTGGATGTCATACTTTTTGCAATGCCATAGACCTCTCCACACCTTTATAATGAATTTCCACTACCCAATCTTGGAAGAGCCATTGCTACTCTAACTTTCATAGGGATGTTTTCTTTCATGTTTGTATTTTCTCATTCAACATTTGAACCTACAACCCTAATCAAAACATGAAATGTGTCAAAGCTTAACCTTGTACATTGTTGAAACATCTTTTCCGAAAAACTCCCAAACATTTGATTCTTCATGTATCCAACTACTCTCTCATATTTGCATATGCCTTGAACTCTTGGTGACATGTCCACAAAATCTGAAAAAAACAACAACACACTCATCATACTCCAATGTTATGTAATAACTATTCATTGCAATGAGACCACTTCTCCAATGACTTGATGGATGACCATAGTAAAAACTAAGGCCACCAATATCTTGTGCCTATACTCATTCATTGTCTTTTTATAAATAAAATAAAATAATAGAATATTATTTAAATAAAAATTATTTATTAAATTATTAAATTAATTATTATTATTAAAAAAAGCATGAAAAAAGGGGAAGAGAAAAACAAAGGACAAACTAATCGTCTCACATGTGAATCTCACTTTTTGTTTTTACTAATTGGACCCGTTGCCTTTCACACACTCATTGTACCTTACAAATTTTATTTTATTTTTTTAATGTGAAGAAAGGTCCGATTTTAAAGGTCCAATTTGCTTCAAATTGGCCCCTGGAATTTTGGACTCTGGATCCTGATCTAAAGTGGCCCTGAGTTTCAGCCCCCTTTCAATGCTAATGTACTTTTTTGCAGGTTTTTTAAAAAAAAATCTCACCCTGTGTATGACCAAACTCAGGGTTCTGGTGCCCTGTTTTATCTAACCCTAATGACTGTACCCAGTTTTGCACAAACACCTAATCAAGTGACGTGACAAAGTTGGGTACTTTACCAGCATGGCTTGGGACGAGTGCCAGCATGGCTTGACACATGGATTTGGACATGGATTCAGACAGGGCTTGCCTCTGAACGCAACAAGAGCGAAGAAGAGCTCGCGAGCGCAAGAGCAGCGAGAGAGAGCGAGTGAGAGAGAGAGTTTTCAGAGACATACCGAAGTTTTTCTGCTCTGTTTCTTCCTCTTTAGATTGGATTCAGTGGTCTCTGTAGCCGGAATAGTATTTTAGGTTGTGGGTTCTAAACACATTCACTCCACAAGAAGCGAGAAAGAGGGAAATAGAGAGGGAGAGGGAGAGGGAGAGGGAGAAGGATAGAGAAATAAAATGGACGGGATGCAGAGGGAAGAGTTGGAGCGCCTCATGTTCTTTGAGCAGACGCGGGAGAAAGCGGCTGCGGGCTACGCACGAAACCCTAAAGATGCTGATGTAGATTGTCTCTGTTTTTTTGTTTTTTCTTTGGTTTGTTGGGTTTCTTTTGGCGTGATCTGAATCTGGATCTTACTACTGTTTTGACATTTTGAAAAAAGAGGAGGGTTGATTTGAGTAACCTTAGCGCTGGGATTTCCATCTCGTCTGTTTTCCTAGCGTCTTTGGGAGTATGTGGGGTGGATGGGTGGATGGATGGGGACGTCCAAGTATGGAGAAATGGAATTGTGATAGAAAGAATCTCACATGGCACACACATACGTACACACATGTACATGCTTTTAGTATGGGGAATACCTTCTTAGTGAGCGCATTTTGGAGATATTGGTTGGAGGTTTGTAAGGTCCAAAAGAACTTTATCACTTTTTTTGATGATTTTGAATGGGATTTGGGGACTTGGGTGGGGGATAATAGAACTTGACAAGATGGGGTGGTGCGTTACTGGAGCTGGCACATTTCAGGCAAGGCCAGGATTCAATCGACATGGTTCAAGGTTTTTTGAAAATTCACTTTCCAAGCCTTTCTTTCTTTCTTTTGTGATTCTTGTGTATAAAGACACCAGGAAAAAAAGGAAGTTCTTGTGTATTTTCCTTCTGAATTTTGTTTCCTTCAAATTGCCATTGTGATTCTAGAGGGCTTTTGCACCAATGTACTGGAATTGTTTTCCCAGTTGTTCTCCGCAATGACATCATTTGACATGATGAATTCTTCTCTGTTGAAATTCTTGTCTGAGTTAGGTGCTTGTAGGATTAGGGTTAGGGTTCAAAATTTTCCATGGTGCTTTGGGAGAGATGTATTAAGTGATTGGAAAATTGCGGTGATTTTGGAAGAGAATGTGTTGGCAATTGAAAATGGAGCCTGCTTTCCTGCTCAATGCCATCATTTGACATGATGAATTCTTCATGCTGAAATTCTTGTCTGAGTTGGGTACTTGTAGGATTAGGGTTAGGGTTGGAAAACAGTGATGAGGATTTTCCCATGATGCTTGGGGAGACATGGATTAGGTCATCAGAAAATTGCAGTTCTTTTGGAAGAGAATGCATAGGTGATTGATTGAAAATGGAATCTGTTTACTCTGAAGTAGATTGAAGTTTCTACCTGATGCCACAAGGTAATCATGTTGGTTTGTTGCAAAAGAAAGAAATGATACCTTTTGTTCATATCTGTTTTACTATGGCTGACACCTCATTCTTTGTGTTGCTTTTTCCTTAAAGTTATGCAAAACAAAACTCGTTTGGATAGCCCCAATGGTGATGGCACCATTCAGTGTGGGAACACCCAATATTACGCATGTCTTGCTCAAGCATTCTTGAGTAGGAGGTGCCTTGGATTAGATTGAAATCTTGAGTTTGGTAGATAATATTGCAGTTTCTGTACTCATAATTGAAGAGAGATGTGGGCTTTATAGCAGGGGAATACCTTGTAGCATAGGGCATGTATGTCCTGCTGAGAAAGTGATGATGACAGTCACTGTTTCGTTTTTTTTTGGTGGATTTGTGAAGCTCCTGCTTGTTATGCCAAAGGTTGTAGTGACCTTTCTTGGGCTCATTTGGCACAACTTATTTTAAGATGTTCCAAACAGAAACAGGGCATTGGGGCATGCTAGTAGTATTGATGAGTGTTTGTTGTTGACAGATGCGGTAAAAAAGCTAGAGGAAGCTCTTCAAATAAAGCCTCGCAAGCATGATGCATTATGGTGCCTAGGCAATGCTCACACATCCCAGGGATTTCTGGTGACTGATACTGATAAGGCCAACAGTTACTTCAAGAAGGCTGCAAGGTGCTTCCAGCAAGCACTTGATGAGGTCCTCCCCATTAAAACTATCCTACTCCTGTATTCCACTGCACTACAAAGAGTGACTTTCTAGAAATGGCAACATTCTAGGAGCAGAAATACTGCCAGCCAACTCTTTGTAGACATTTGACAGAATGTTGCTTCCAGATGTTTCACAGAAACTCTGGACATGGATTTTCTATTTACCCAACTTCTGCACTTCGGAATTTGTCACAAAGGCTTGTCCACTTTGCTTGTTCATTTGTGCAGGAACCCAACAATGAATTGTACCTAAAGGCCCTGGAGATGACTGAGAAGGTGCTCTCAGCATTGACCTTGTTTATGTTTTTTGGTCATTTGGTTGGAGGAGGGTTCAGGGTTCAGGGTTCAGGGTTTTAGGGAGGAGGGAAACTAAATTTGCATATACCCACTGAATACTAAGACTGTTCTTAGAAGGTGCAGCTTTAGAAATCCAGGCAAAGATTGGGCATAGCTGTCGCTGCATGAAGGAGATGTATGTTCCTTCAGCATTGAAGTCTCTGCTCTCACACACTTTGAAGGTTGAATTCTGTGGGATATGGTTGGAGGACAGGCCCCATCACTGCATCAAGAGTTGCAGAAGCAGCTAGCCTCACAACAGGTCATATTAGGAGGTGGCACACCTTCACCCAGTGCTGCCACTTCCAAGGTACTTTCTTTTATCCTTTGCCCTCAAGGCATTCCTTTGGCTCCCCAATGGAGTTTTACTCACACATACACAGACAAAGAGGTGTGGGCTGCTTTCAAATGTGTTATGTTGGAAAGCTTGAAATCTTTGTTTGTGGCATTATGCTTAAGCTGCTTTAGATGTGGACCAATGTGTTGGTCACAAGAAGAATGAATTGTTTTGACATCAAGCCTGGACATGGCTATGACTACTGTTACCTCCATTGGGGTCGGTGTTTGTGAGGCAAATTGTTTGAAAGAAGTAGTGCATTCATATTTTCTAAACATGTTTATTGCCTGGATTACTCTTTGGATGTCAGGGAGGGAAGAAGAAGAAGCAGAAGGAGAGTGATTTCAAGTATGACGTGATGGGATGGATTGTGCTTGCAGTTGGTGTAATAGCATGGGCAGGATTGGCCAAATCTTCTATGCCACCACCCCCACCTCCTTCCCTCAACTCTTAGATAGATCATCATCTACTGACCTATCATTTGTGATGGTTTTTGAAATCACACTACGACTGTAGTTCTTTTGCCCTGGATATCAACATTTTGCAAGGTAAACCATTGATTGTTGAGTATATTTTATGGTGTTGCCTTTGTTACAATACAGGGGATCTCTATGTGAGAATGATTTACACAACATGGTTACAGTTCATAAGATCATCCCTCCTGGCTGTGAGAAAAATATGATGTATGGTGAGTAGAAGGCTGCACTTGGCAATGTGTGACATGATGTTTGCTGTTAATATCATATGCATACTACCTTTTGCAATCCATGAAACTATGGTACATGTTCTGTGAGATAACATATCACTCTTGCCATCCCTCTTTCAACTTGTTCAATCTAAACCTGTGCAGAAAAGTACAGATTTGAGGCATCTTGTCTGAGTATGGAATGAACTCAAGAAAGAGTTTGGAAGGTACTGTAATGTGGTTTGTCATACAAAGGTATGGGAAATAGGGTTCATCTCTGGTTGAGTGTGTGGATAGCATGGATGATGATTCAAAGAAGTCTGATTCCTATACTGTTATCTTTGTCTCAAGGTATCTTTTGCTTCCTTTAGTTAAGCAATTGGTAAATGATTTTTGCTGGTGTGGGCAAGAAACAATCATCCAAGAATAATCATGCTAAATCATTACTAATTTCTATTCCTGATCTAGCAAGACTAGTTCTAGGGTCCTGTTCTTGTGGTGGTTCCAACAAAATGGTGTCAACTTGAGTCCAGGTCACAAGAACCTGGACCTGAAACCCAGTTTCAACCCTGCAAACTGGATACCCTCTCAAGCCACAGAGGTGCCGGATTTGAAAATACAACCTGAACTTTGTGAACTTAAAAATATCACCAAAAACTGCATATGTAGCTCCACCAGACAGAATTGCTGGAGACACATCAAGCAATGAAACACCCTAGTTTTTACACTTTTGGGAACAAATGTGTGTTTATGAGGATCATGCACGACAATATCTAGTACCTACCATCTATGAAGAGTGAATCCACCAAACTTCTTGGGTTGTGTGGCAAGAGATTGATTGATTAGCCCTAAGCAAGTGTTTCAAACCAAGAAATTTCAAGAAGTCACTGGAAAATCTATAGCAATGAAATGTGCTTACAGTCTCCATGGCTTAATGACATGACATTTCAGCAAAGCAAGTCACATCAAAGAAATGATTGAGTCCATAGAGGCCCTACTTGTTTAAGACTTACTCCATCCAATGCAAAATTATCCATGCCTGGTGCAAATATTTCATGCCATGATTAGTGATCTTGCTAATGCTTGGTGTCACATTTCTCCACATTCAGCAATGGTGCATGCAAGCTTGGGCCGATTGTTTTGTCCTGTTTGAACATTCTCTATTTTCCGCACCACCAATAAGCCCTCACCCAATACTCTCTGCCAACCAATCCAACACACCCCAATAAAACACAACACATGAGTTGATGGAATCCACATTTCCAATACCAATGTTGCAGTTGTTTCATATTTCTCATTTCATGTAGCTCTGTTTTAAGAGACAAATGGGTGTTTTTTTTATAATCTCAAATTTGTAAATTCCTCAAAACTGAAGGGGCCCGTAAGTCCTCAATTGGAGAAACACTCTAAAAGAAGCTCATGGAAACCACAAAAAATCAGCACCAAGCAAATCAAACAAAATACCACTGGAGGCCAGATAACATTCTTCCATTGAGACTTTTCAGATACCCTGGTTGATATCCACAAAAGATTCTATCCCCATCCAACATATTCATCTTTGGATGGGTCTAGCCAGACAGACTTCCTTGACACATCTAGAGGTGTGTCAGCAACAGGTTATATTGATTGCAAGCAAAGCAGTAGGGGAAAGTGGGACCCTGAACCATTTGGCTATTTGAGAGGAGCATCCATCTTTTACTCTTTCTGGAAACAAAAACAGAACAAGAAAGTTCAAGATTGAACAAGCTTTATATCAAACAACACTTACCCCAAATACAATGTGTTTGTTGTCAAGCCAATCGCACTTCGCACATGTAATGAAAAACTGCAAAACACAAATAGCAGGTCATGTCAACAATGTTAGATAGTCCTTTTCTTGGATTTGGATGCAATCTCAGACATGAGCAGCAGCAGCAGGACACTGATACAACCTATTGATCGTCTCATGTACCATTCAAGGGCATTAACGTGGGAAAGCCATTGTTGATGGACCACATACAAAGCACATCAGCTTGGTTCATAACCTTTAAAAGTGATTCTTTGAGCAGGTCACTTTTGTGATCGCAGAAAGAGGAGAGACCTGAGCTGTGGGTTAGTGTCAAACTCTTTTCAAGACTCAGGAACCCTAGACCTGAGACAAATGTGCACTCAGGCTTTCTACCAAGAAAAAACTGAGAGGACCAACAGAGAAGGTTTAAAACCTGGCAGCCATTTGTATTTGGCCCACTATTTGCCTGCAAATAAACCACCGGCACACATCAACCAACAAGTAAACCCTAAACCCTATTCACCCTAAGCATCAAAAATTCTTCAGCATAAGCATCCTTCCCATTTCTTCTTAGCAGTAAGGCTCAAATAATTTCCCACTAAATGTTAAAGAGAGCATGAGGAATATGACTATGAAGAGTACTATTTAAGTTCACTTTGAAAAATTCATTTTCATTGTTTTTACAAGGGAGAATTGATAAACTAGTTCAAAAGCTTCAGAGGTAATGGGTTCAAATATCTCTGATGCAATCAAGGAAGCTTAAGTATCCACGCTGCTTTTGATTATCTGTAGATGCCAATGCAGCATTATGTACCATGGACAGAAGCCCAGGACCGGTATGTTTTGCAGTAAAATTCTCATCATCAAACTTGTTCCCATATATACTGACACAACCACTCCCATCACCCTGCAGCCACCCAACCCAGTTGCTCAGCTCTGTACATTGAGCAAAACACTGATGTAAGCTACACTGTATCTCTATCCAATCCAAGAATACTTAACAGAACAAACCATGCAACCAACAATGAATGCCTCACTTTTGCAAGTTCTCCTTGGCTCCTTCTTTTCAAATACCAAAACCCAAGTGGCCAAATTATTTCAAATCTTTCCAGGGTTCACAAAACCAACCCAAGAACAAAGAGCAGAAGAAGAAGAGTATAGGATGACATTCAAAGAAAACCTTAACAAAATCACCACCCTGTATCATGAAGTCTTTGATGACCCGGTGGAATGTTGAGCCTTTGTAGCCTATGGGGATCCCTGCCTTCCTGCATTCAGGAAAAAATTGTAACATGAAACCCAAAACAACAACATTGTTTTCCAGCTTCAAATGATTCACATTTATTGATTATTTTGTTTCCCTTCCACCCAGGTCATTGACCACTTCCTAGTAGCTTGTCAACCCAATTCCCCTCAGCACATTATCATTGTTGACAGTGCTTCAGAGCAGATTCAATGCATTCTGGATACAATAGCCAACTCTTCAAATCTGATAGAATACAGATATGAAGGACCCACAAACATAAATCCCTCTTGGGTCTCAGTTTTGTACCCTGTTAAATTTTCATGTTGAATTGCTCCCCTAAAATGTACACTACCAGGATGGGTTCAGAAACATCTAAGCATAAGTCATTGACACTTGATCAGGTCGCAAATGTGCCTCCGACCCTAAAACAACAAACCCTGATAAAAGGCTTGTTGCTTGCTTGATTTTTCACCTGATCAAAACACCCAATCGAATGAAGGAAACTATCTCTTGAATGAAGGAAAACTAAACCATATAGCAAAAAAAATGCAAGTACCTGAATTCACCAGTGCACAGTTGCCTGCCATGTTCAACACCCCTCACATATATGTCAGACACTTTGAATGCATGAATACAAAATTGAGCAAAGCTATCTGTAACAGTTCGGTTCAAGCCAAACCCTAGTTTGTGGCAGTAGTCATGCTTGGAAGAAGAAGAAGAAGAAGAAGAAGAAAAGACTTCAAAGACAAAGTCATGAAGAGTGTAGTTAAAGAGATGGCCGAGTTCCAGAACAGAAGAAGAAAGAAAGTCTTAAACCTTGGAAAAGGCAAAAGAATGTCCTGCAGATTTGTTTCTTCTGTTTTTCGTGTTTTTAGCTACTAAAACCTGATCTCCTCCTCCCAAGGATTGTGAAGATTTTCCATGTCTTTGACACCAAACACTTGCTACAATGCCAACAGAACCATGAGCCTTCCTTCTAACCCTAAACCTTCAACCCTAAAAGCTCCAAAGAAGCTTGGTGGTACCTGAAGCTTCTTCTTCTTCTTCTTCTTGCTCCATCTTTAGTAGAGATGCTTGCGGGAATCCAAAAACATGAAGCTCCAGGGAAAAAGAAAGCAAGAAAGCACAAGAGTACAAGAGAACAAAACCCCAGGAAAGAAAAACAGAGTCCAGAGTTTTGGGTGAGTGATAGATCGATCCATCGCACCTGAAGTTTTCAGCACAAAGAGGGACGATATCGGCGAAGAGCTCCATCTTGATCCGACCAGCAGGCAAGCTGCCAATGGTGACATCGAAGAAGACGATAGGGTTCTTGGGATTGGGTGGTCTCAGATGCCATTCCAAAGCCATTCTCGCCCTACCACTCTCCTCTACTAATCTCCAGTCTCTCACTACTACGATCTATATGAAAAAGAAGAAGAAGAAAACGTTCTTCGCTGTAGACACAAGGAAGTGATCAGGCAACAAACTTGTTCTACTTTGTACGAAGAAGAACAAGAACTTCTTTGCTGTAGACACAAGCAAGGGATTAGGCAAGAAGATCTTTGATAGAGAATGATAACAAGAAACACCCAAGTGTAGAAGCTGCTTGCTTTTGCATCTCTATCACAGTTCCGGGGATTAGGGTTTAGGGTTTAGTGAGCTTTCCTCATGCCCGGGTATTGCTTGTTGCCAATTTTTTCTTTTCTGTTTGTGGGTTTTCATGTCTTTCTTTCATCACAATAATGCCTGCCATTTAACCAGATTCCAGTCTGTGTGGAGGAGGAGGAAGAAGAGATGGCAGCCCTGATCTAGCAGACGGCTTTCCAGTCTGAGAGGAAGGAGGGGGAGGAGGAAGAGGGAGATTGGACCACCCCTAATTGTAAATCAGAATTGATCAAGCTTTCAAGGGATTTTACAGGCAGCATACAGCACCTTCAATTGTGCTTCTAAGAAATTGGTTTTTCATGAACAAGTTTGGAAACAAACATTGCAGGAACATATCAGATGTGTATTTCTCTCTTTGGAAATGTGTTTGTGGTGTGCTTTGTTGATCAAGGAGAGAGAGAGAGAGAGAGTCCGATTGAAGAGTATAGTATGGTTTCATCTCAAAAGCAAGAACCACAAAAACAAAATGTTAGTGGGACAATTGAAACACTAGGCTTCTACAACAACCCAAAAAAAAAAAAAAAGGAAAAATTCAGTATATAGCAATCTCTAATGAACTCTACAAGGTTTTTATGTTTCCTATTGCAATTTTTTAATATGCCATCTAATACTTTTTAACTTGTCATCATGGTTGAGAGAGGACAATTACCACATGTGCCATATGTGACTAAGTTGCAAGACCGCGCCTCCTCACAATCAAAGCAAGGCATATAACAATTGTGAGCTTATGGTAATCATCTTTAGCAAGACATTCTCATGCAGCTAAGCTATAACCCTTATCACAATCTTTACTAAACAATCGGCACCCCTCTTGAACTTGGTGAATATATCTACACTTGCAAGAGTGGCATCCTCTCTACACTTGATATATAGAGAACACATAATGAGCTTGTTAAAATTAGTGAGCTTAGAAAGCCTGCAAGGAATGTGAACATCTATTGGCATGCACAATACTCTTTTCAAAACATGCAAGAAATTGCAACACTCATTTGTGACCATATTTAAGAGCTTTGATGGATGTCAATTGTCTTTTTACAAGTGTTTACATTCATGGCCTTCTAATTTTTTTTGCACTGAGGTCTGTAATCAAACCTCAAAACATCTCTCATCTTTTAGGAGAGGAGTTCTCAACTAGGGGGTGGATCTTTTTTAATATCAAGTTTTGTCCAATCTCATCAAGTATTGTGCATGACCCCTCCAAGTTAAGGCAGCTAGACTCTTACAAAAACCCTTGACAATTCATGTAAATTACATTCTTTGTGTCGATTTCTGCTGCAAACATTGAAGTAAGGAAACATCTCTTAGTTAGATGATGTGCTCATGTGCAAAAACTTAATTTGTAGAGGTCTTTGAGTCTTTGATCCCCTCATTTTTATATGAACAATCACTCCTAGCAAAGACAAGATTGGCGACGATACAACTTGAAGACATCCTAACTCTAACCCCATTGCAGAGATTTTATATATAGCTAATAGAGATTCATTATTTGAGAATCTTTTTATTGAGAAAATGTATGGTCAGTTTGACCAATATATTTATGCAATATAAAATCGGTGATTTTAATTCTGAAAAAACCAATGAAGTCAGTTGAGAGAGAGACAGAGAGAGAGAGAAGGAAGCCAAAAACTTAACCCAACAATTCCACCACTGTCCCTCCTTTGTCAAGCTGATGATAGAAGACACTCTATTCTTGATAACCTACTACCCATTTTCCTGTAACAAACAAAATGCCATGCGTGATTGATCAACAATTCTGAGTTCAAAGAAGAGAAGACGAATGGGTGGCTCCCTCTAAACCTAAATCCTGCCTTCAAGATCCTAGAAGAGAAAATTGAATCATGGGTCAAGGGGATCAATGCAAGAAAAGCAATTCAACACACTGCGCATTGGACATGTAACAAACAAAATAGCATGCGCGATCGATCAACAATCCTGAGCTCAAAGAAAAGAAGAACAAC
>Ga0116227_10007392_pt1 | contig 21492 bp, 17 predicted proteins | sample S1TSphgellanicum_FD_89693 | JGI IMG/M metagenome (GOLD analysis project Ga0116227, IMG submission 89693) | Host-associated microbial communities from peat moss isolated from Minnesota, USA - S1T2_Fb - Sphagnum magellanicum MG | ecosystem: Host-associated > Plants > Peat moss > Unclassified...
AAAAAAAAAAAAAAAAAAACCCCCCCCCCCCCCCCCCCCCCCCTCCCGCCCCCCACCACAAATTGACTTTTCATGTCAAAAAATCAAGTTATGAATGAAATATACTTCATGGATGAAACAAAATTATAGATGCAATTTTTGAATTAAATTTATTTCATCTTAAACTTTCATGATTTTTCATTGAAGTTCATTTCATAAAAATGTATCTAAAGAAAACACGAAATTTGAACTTGAATATGTTCAATTTTTATGTAGAGGGTAGTTTGAATTCTTAAAAGGCTCCTATCCATCAAGTCAAAGAGAGACATAAGTTTCAAGGAAAGAAGAGTGGTAGGGCACAAGTTGGTATGGTCATGAAGAGGGTGAAATCAAGAGTTTCAAAGCAACATTGAGCTCACATTGTATCAACATTGAAGCGATGCATGTATTAAAGAGCTTGATTTAAGAATATTAAAAAGAATGAGGAAAAGTGGATGAGATTTAAATGAATAGAATTGTGCATGTTGGGTCACAATACATCAAGGAGTATTATGAACATATTAGATTGTTTTTATCCTTATTAATAAAAGAATAACAAATTAAGCATGTGGGCTTCAATTGGACTTAATTCTATAATGAAGCCTTTAACTAGTATCAATAACACATTGCTAGCTTATAGTGATATGTATAGTCCGCTTTTCATGTATAAAACCAATTTAAGCTATCTTTGAGATGGCATTCATCCATTTGTTTAGTTATAGGGCAATTATGTGTGGAGATGTGTGATTAATGCATGATGTTCACCATGCAATTCATCATGCATCTTGCCACGAACAACATGCAATTCATGTCACATTTGTTGTGATAGTTTTAATGCCTTCTGCCCCAAGTCCCCACATTTCACATTTCCTAATACCATGGCAATCCAAATGACCACATTTGAAGATGGCATCATGTTGAACATTTTCCAACATTAACCTATTTCCACATTTTGCATACGTGGTAACCAACCTAGTATTGCCCAAATTAGTGGAAAAAACTAAACAATTATATATTTTGCCAACTTTAGTAGAATGTCATTCTACGACTGCAAGTTTTGATATGTGATGTCAAAAGTTGGACATGATATTTTTGCATTGGTGATTTATTTTTTAAAAGATGATTAGTGGCCAAATCACATTACCCTTGGTCTTTTTGAACCAATAGATATTATTGGAATATTTTGGCTAAAAATTTGACAAAATTGTTGGATAGTTATGGATTGAAGAAAAAAATTGTTACTTATGTTAAGGATGAGGGATCTAATATGAACACTATGGCTACAACTTTAAAATCAGTTGTAAGTTGTGATATTTTGGGTTCGGAGGAAAGTTTTCAGGGCACTTGTTTTGAGCATGCATTTTCCAAGGCTGCTACAATAGAGGAAAAAAATTGCAAAGACTTATGATATGTGTTAATCAAATTTGTTCAAAAAGATTTGTAGAAATGCATAATTTGGTTAAAAAAATCTAAAAAGGATAAGCAAGAATGGGAAAAGGCATGTGTAAATTTAGGTTTTCCCCTTGAAAATTGAATACTCCAATGATGATAAGGTAAATTTATAATTTTTAAAAAAAATTTATGTGCACATTTTTTGTCAATTTTTATTTTGCATAACATTCTTTTCATTTTTTTCCAACTATTATTGTGCATAAGCTAACATTTCCTTTTGTTGTTGTAGATTTGCTAGCAAAGTTATCCTTTTCCAAAAACTTTTGCAGTTCTAAAAAAAAATTAAATTATGTTACAATAAACAAAATTATGTGAGAATGAGTGCAAGAGTACCACCTCCTTTGACATGGCACATTTGTTGCATCATTGTTAATTTTCTTGGCCCTGTTGTGTTTGCTTGTATTTTGAACTAGATTAAGAATCATTGGTTGTTAAGTGATGCATTAAATTTTGCCATATCCGTGAGTTTAAAATTCAGGTATGAAATTGATTCTACAACCTTTGGCAACTTAATGGAAGAAGATGGACATGTTTATGAGTTGTCATGTTTGGCCTCTACCATAAAGAAATAAGTTGTTTAGGTTTTGGATTTTTTTCTTTCCTTGTTAAAAAAATATGAAAAAATAAAGGCCCATAATATGCTTTCTTTAATGTTGGACCCTAGGTTTAAAACTCTTCGTATTATGTCTTCATTTATTGGTTGTGAACAAGTTAAGGCAATTGTTGAAGAATATGATAAAAAATCTTTATTTCTTATGCTTCTTAAATGTTATTATCATTTGCATCTATTGGTTGAATTTGCAAGGGATGTTGTTGATCAAAGGGTTAAAGAGGACATGAATTTGGATATCTTTGAGATGGCAACCAACACAAGTGAACCAACAACAAAATTGGTCAATAGAAAGCTTCTAATTTTCAAGCGTTATCAATTGGATGTTAAAGACATCAAATGTCCATTGTAGTGGGGGGAAATACATGAGAGCATGTTTCCTACAATTGGTTTTTGTGCTAGATGAATTTTAAGAATAATTCAATCTCACAAAAAGAATATTTTCATTAGTTAGAGTCCTTACTAGTCAAAGGAGATGCCGTTTACAATCAAAAAATTTGGATAAATTGTTCTTTGTGGATCAAAATTGGCCCAATGATCCTAGGATAAGTTGTAAATCCCCTTCTAGTTTGGTAGATTTTATTGAGAGTGATCTTAATTTAGAAGAAGAGTTGAAAAAGCTCTTGAAAGGGACAAAGTTGTGGAGTTGTAAATTTTCAATAATTGTTTTTCAAATTTCCATGTATTTTAAAGTAAAATTTATTTTAATTGATAAAGAGAATTAAATAATTATTAAATTAAATATAAATTTCCAAAAAAATGAGAACCGGATAGGAAAATCGATTGTTATTATATGCAAGAAACACACTATTTGAAAACTAGGTGAATTTGGAAAAAATAAAAATCTTGAAAACCTAGTCAATTTTCACCAGCCCAAATATATATATATATATATTAGAAAACCAATCAGGTTCTCATAACATAATGTAAGAACTAGAACTGGTTGATTCTCACAAAAAGTGAGAACTGCCCAACACTGGTCATTTCCTAACTAAAAAACAAGGGGTTATATACATGGGTTCTTTGATCTCAAGAACCTTGTCATGTAAAAAATATATTGATAGTCATCAAATGGTTCTTTGAATTTGCATGTGATAAAAAATATTGAAAGAGACCTCTAGAGTTCGAGACACCAACAAATATCAGGCCCCAATTTTTACTAATCCACAATTCACAAAATCAGACAGACCTAGAATGCAACACATGTATAAAACATAAAACATATTGGGCAGGTTGTGAGCAAATTGAAATCATTTGCAAGTATTCATATATGCTGAAAACATAAGGGATACAATTGGCAGTTAATGGGAGGTTGACATAAGATGGTAGGGCAAAGAAATTGAACTTAATCAAATTCAGAGTGTGGAAAAATTGAAGCTATTCAAATTGAACGGCCAATAACGCAACTCCACATCCCATAGTGCTTGCCATTGATCACATTGCTCCCCCAGGATAGACATGTATTTCAATGTTAAGAAACACTCCAACATAGATGTTAGAGTTTCACTCAATATGCGTCAACATTGCAATTGTTCCACAAACAACAACCACGATAGAAGTTAAGAAAACAACAAATGAATTTGATAGTCATAGTTCATAGCATACCTATTAGTGATGCAACAAATCAAAAACTTCTTCATGTTCAATATCATCCTCAAACTCTTCTTCCAACTCTTTTGTCAAATCTACCTCAATTTCAATTACCTCTAACATGTCTGTGGGAGCTTGGCAACCAGCCCTAGGATTGTTAGACCAATTTTTGTTCATAAAAATCAGCCTCTCTAAATTATCAGTTTATAGCCTACACCACCATGAGTTTGTAAGAACTCCTGCCAAGGAAAAACTTCATTCCATTTCAATTGGAGACCGTAGCATACTCAATATTTGTCACACAAGTGAGGCTACAATAGAAACATGATTTCATGTTTCTTCCACCATTGGAGAGAGCACTTGATGTCCTTGATGTCAACTTGTCATCATCAAAATGACCACAACTCTCAATTCACACTCTTTTGTTGGTTCACCACTAGAGCTTGCTATGTCAAATATGTCCAAGCCAGACCCCACATGAGTCTCTCTTGGAACTAGTTGTGAAGCACTTGGAACTAGTTGTGAAGCACTTGGACTTTCTTGCATACAATGCAATTGCTCATAGCATCTTACTAGCATTGGGCATAAATACTTTTGATCATATTCATGGACAATGAGAACCCCTTCCTCATGACAAAGGAGTGACAATGTGCAAGTTCCTATATTGAGGATCCAACATAAGGCATAGTATGTTATGAGCCTTTTTGGGCTCAAACCTTAGTGAAAAAGAAAAAAAAGAATCCAAGGCAGAAATAACCCATCTATTGATGTTGATAGCCAACTCATCCAATTCTACATACACCTGCCCGTGTCATCATCGACCATGTTATTTGGTATGACATGATTAATTATTTCCTCTTGAAACTTCAAGGTGATTGTAATTGTGCTGTTGAACACATCACTCAACAACCAATGCCCTCTGGACTGGTTTAACAAACACTCCAAGACAGCCAGAATAAGGCTGTCCACAACAGTTTGAGCAATATGCTAGGCATCAATGCTGGAGCTACCTGACCAGAAACATTTGGCAGCAATAACACAGAAAAATTGCTTCTCAGTAGAGTATGCATCTGGAAACATACCCTAAAACACAATGGGCCTCCATGCACCTTTGGTAGGACTGAAAGAGTGTTCATGTAGACCCACACGATGTACATCTAGGTGCTGCAAGCACAAATGTATTCTACCAGAAACACTTGAAATTAGATCTAAAACATGCAGATCATTAAAGACAAATTAGGTCCAAAAAAATTAGGACAAGGAAAATGTTTGGTTCCATGTTCCATCGTCAATTGAAAAGTCACTAAACACAGAACCCTATCCAAGCTCAAGGTTACTGGGTCAGCTGTAGACCATGAATAATCAAACTCCTAGAGTGCATTCCCATTCATAAATGCTGCAAGCACAAATGCCAAAAACCAAACACCAAAGAAAAATATTGGTTGATCCCAATCTATAAAAAAAATTGTTGCAAACAAATAATTCAACAAAATATTTCTGCAGTAGATATTGCGATAAAAATGAGGCGTTTTTGCTGTATTCGAACAGCAATCCCATCTGCAGAGCAAAAAATATGACAGGAAAAGGGAGCAGTAGTTTGCTCAGAACACAAATCCTAGCCCTCCCTCACACTCCAAAACCTTGTCTTCGTGAAGATAAAAACATTGGCTTACACAATGCAATTATGTGATTATTCTCTCTTGAAGTCAATAGTCAGCAGCAAGTAAAATCAAATTTTCAAAGAGTGGATTTTTAAGGAACAATTTGAAAGATGGACTTTAAGCAACAAGCATAAGTGCCATCATAATTCAATCCAGATCTTCCAAATTTGGGACTGAGTGAAGGCTCTGCATCAGTAGAGTCCCTTGATTAGTTCAGAATCTAGACCAAAAAACAAGGTTCCCAGGTGTTTGTGAGTTCAATTGAATTCACTCCACAAAGGACCTGTGTTAAGGGAACATCACATACACCTGTCACACCAATAGATTGCAGAATGTAGATCAGACTTTGTGGATCAATAGCTCAACTGCCTATGGAAGGAAAATGTGGTGAGAATCCATGCTGCTATCTTCATTCCCCACAAACAAAGACAGTGTTGCCTTAATGCTTCAAATTGATACCAAAATCTTCCATGAGATGTTGGGATTTGCCTTGCCCTGCCATACAGAAAGAAGAATCACCCCCCCTAACAACATTTGCAGACATATCTCACTCAAGTTGCAGTACAGGTAGAAGATTTTAAAAAGAGAATTTCAAGAAAATATGAGAGCTGATGTCTAGACAACTAAAGGGTTGAAAGGTGACAACACAATGTTTCAGGTTCAGGGCAATAAGATCTAGACAACCCAAATATGATAATCACCCAAGCAAAAGACCCCACTAAAACATGGGGTTTGTGGTCATCTTCCTTTTAATGAACACATAGCTCCAGGCTTGAACAATCTGTAAAACAATCAATAAATGTTTTTGAGTTCAGATAAACTAACTCAAATCATCTTTAGAATTGATGGAATTGGAGGAAAATTACAAAACCATGCTCAAAATGTAGGCACTAGGCATAGGCAGATAGTACAAGGATGGACTTGAGAGTTTAGAAGGTTGTCGTTTAAAACTTTTGTGGGAGGCCATCAAGATTTGCAACAAAAAAGAGATGACTCGATGCATGAGCTTGTTGAGGTGAACATACAAAAAGACAAGGTTACATTTGAGAATGTATAGGACATAGAGAGCTTGTGAACTTTTGTTAAAAAGGATATTGCGAAGGCAGGCCTCTCAAAAGAAATTGTTAAGCTGCGTCTACAGGACTCAATTTTAGCATCTCAATAGAATTCATGAAGAGTCAGCTGTTCAACAATGAGCTCAACTCAAGTACAAGAAAATTGCAAAGAGAGGGATTCCGTCATGAGCTGCAAATCAGCTCAATGATTTTTTTGTGAATGTAATGGAACACATTCACAGGGAGAAGGCAACATGATGCCTTCTGGAGGAATGAGACCTTTGTTGCACAAGAACTCATCAAACAGATGATGCAAGAAAAGTTTCCTCCAGCAGCCAATTGCAACAAAATGAGGCCTTTTTCACTGCAATAGCAATCCCATTTGTAGAAAAAAAAACATGACACCAAAAAGGGCATGCAGTTTGCTGAGAACAAACCCCCATTTGCAACTTTTTTCATGCTTGCTCCAAATCTAGATTCCAATTCACAAGAGAAGAAAAATGAAAGAAAATGCCAAAAAAAATGACACCCAACAAAAATGGAGGAGCAATTTGCTGCTCACCAACAACCCCCAATTGCAACTTGGTACTTGCACTCCAACACCAATTCCATCTGTGGAGGAGAAACAGCAAATGAGAGATAACAGATTGAACACACATTTTTTGTGCAACAAATGGGAGAATTCTGAGTTTTGATATATATATGGTGCCTGAAACTGAAAACCAAATTAACAATACAAATGCAAATTGATGGTAGGTCAAATAAAGAGTAAAATGAATAACCTCACTTGGCTTTCAATGGAGTGCTTAATTTCTGTGATCAAAGGCCCACATCCAAACATGCCATTTTCCAGATTTATTTGGCCACGTTATGCATTTCTGGAAGTCAGATTGGGCTGACTTGATTGGCACATCATGCATATTGACTGAAACCCTGTCATCAGCTGTCCCATATTGGCAGCCCTTCAACATGGCCTGCCCAAAACAAGTCCCTTTGAACAGCTCCTCCACGCCCAAGCTCTTCCAGCTGAATACAACCTTCAATGTTGTGGTCAATGCTCCAAAGTTAGCACCCTCTTTCACATAAGCCAATTTTTTCTTGCTTAGGGCATACTTGTCAAGCAAAGCTTGGAGCTTCATGGCCATTGCTCGCCCTGGAGTCTGTAGCCTCAAAGAACCCTATTGTAACATGCTTGGGCTACCAATCTGCACCAAGAAAATTGACTACTGCAAATATGTCATAAGCACCCTTTGACATCCAAAGCTCAAAGGTTGTAGCCTATAAACACTGGGATACGGAAGTAGTACATAAAGATTTTTTTGTCTTTTCTAGCAAATCAGGCAGCACCTCATCTGTGGACACTCTTCTGGAGGGGAAAATCAATTCAAGGGCACAATCACAACCCCATTCACTATAGCCATATGCTTTCAACCGTACAAGTCAGTAAGCAACTTTTGGTGATAAACAAAGCCAGGTCTTCCATCATTGCCTGTTATTATGGGTGGTCTTTCTTGAATGAACCTACACAACCAAAGTAATCAAAGATTGTGTTTGGATTGATACCAGTCCTCTTTTTAGTAGGTCATCTTTCCAATGGGCCTCTTGCCATGCTACTCACTTTTTTCCAACAGTTTTCGAGCAAGGTTGGGGTGCTTGGCATCAACATGTTTCATCATGGCTGTGATGCCACTAGCTTTGAAGTAGGTTATCAAACCCTTCTGACACCTGGTACATTGAGCAAAAATTGTAGGACCAGTTGCTGCATTGTAGCACACAATGCATCGCACAACTTTAGGAATGACCGCATTTACATATCGACAATTTGACATATCCAATAATGTTTAAGAGGTTCCTTATGATGCCCATGTATGGTACATGCTCCAAGTACGGCATTCCAAGAGGCCACATTTCAAGATGACATTTTGGACACTCTCCAAGCATCCTCCATGCTCCCACATTTTGCATACATGTCAACCAAAGTACTCCTCACAAAGACATCCAAATCCCATCCAGTTTGAATAATCTGCTCATGAGCACATCTTCCCTCTTCAAGTGCAAGAACACTGGCACATGCATTCAGCACTCACACAAAGGTAAAAGGTTTGGTTGCACACCTTCTTGGTTCATTTGTCAAAATAGTTCCAGCAACCTCTGCCCTTGCCCACATTTCAGATATCCCAACATAATGGTGGTCCATGTGACCACATCTCAAGATGGCATCTTGTTGAACACTCTCCAAGCATCCTCAGTGTGCTCCCACATCTTGAATACATGTGAACCACGCTAATCCCAACAAAGACATCAGACTTGCAACCATTTTGAATGATCTGCTTATGAACACACCTGCCTCCTCAAGCACAACCACGCTGGCACATGCATTGAGCATCCCCACAAAAGTAACAGAGTCTAGCTGCACACTTTGCTGTTGCCTTTGTTGGTATAGTTCCAGTGTCTCCTGCCCTTGTCCACATTCACACATCCCAATATCATGGTGGTCCAAGTGACCACATTTCAGAATGGCATCTTGATGAAAACTCTTCAAGTGCTCCTAAACCAACATGTGTTAATCACCTGAACAGAAGTGAATCTGTCAGGACTCATTCCTTGTTGCATTTGTTGGAAAAGCTGCATTGCCTTTTCAGGTTGCCCACCCTTAACATATTTTGTATGCTTCTTGTTCCATGGAAAAATCATCAATTGCACCATCCCTGGTGCCATTGCAGCAGTCTTTGCTGCCACCCATGGTGAGTTTTGTCGGTCATGAAGCCAGAGTGCTTCCTGTGTCTTCATGTGTTTGAAATCTGGGTACTTTTCATTTGCCTATCTCTAGAAATCCAGATTGAGCTGACCAGCCATGTATTCTCCACATCTCAAGCATAAATCCTATCATAAGAACAAAGAAAGCTGCACTGACCTTCTCCATTGCAGAAAAAGTTCTGTCACAGCATATTGCATTTACTTACGTTCTCCAGCCTACTGTTACTACCCCACCAGTGCAAAGGGTCTGAGAAGAATTTCTGCCGAAGTTTAGGCCATGGCAGGATGGCAACCAAGAGAGAGCAACAAAGATTGACACCAACAAGAGCTATGGACCCATTGACATGTGAACTCTCTGACAGAATTGATGTTCAGTTACCTTCTCTGATCCGTGATCCCCCCCTTGCAAAGGATCCAAAAAGAACTCGCACCACAGTTTCTCTCTCTGACCTCGAGGAACTGCAGAAAAACTTCCTATCAAATCATGTACTTTTATCACATAGAAGCCACGATGAGGTATTGCATCTTGCATACATGGTGTCCAGTCTCTTTTAATTACTCCCGAAGATGTCATTACAATCAGGTCAAGGTTGTTCGGCAAACAAAAGACACGTACTGGGACAAGAAGGCAGTAGAAAGAGAGAGAGCGGCAAACAACACAAGAAAGCTTACAACCGCCTTGATCTCTGAGTGTCGCCATTGTTTCTACGCCGTCCGCTCTGGGAAGAAGTGCGGTGTACTGCACAAGTTGATGATCGGTAAAGCGCAATGGCGCGTACACACGGACACGCAGCAGCAAGGTCCGCCTGCTCGACCTCCCTCTTCCCCCATCTGGTGATGGACCTCATCTGGTAGTGGTGTAAATCCCTCTCGAGCATAGGAAGTGAACCCAAATTCAATTTCGATCCCACCATCATCTGTACATTTCTCAGTCGGACAATTCCGGATTGAATGAACCTCATCAATAATTTCCAGTGCAGGGACACATACTGCGCATTGGTGGAAATGCTCTAAAACCCTCCGAAACCCCGAAACCCTACAATCTTGAATCCGGGAGCGACAGGAATATGTTGGGGGTGGGATTGTTTTGTTGTGCGCATACTCAATTTGTAGCCCACAAGATTGCTAAATTCAGAAGAGCTATGCTATTGCCAGCAGGAGTTTCTGCCTCCTGCCCCGAAGACCTACTTTGCCGCCGCCATGTCTTCTTTAGGTCGGCAGACGACGAGCGCTACCGCAACGGCCAGTTGCCACAACGTTATGCACGTTTCTGGCTCTGGCGATTCCTAAGACTCCACCTTTTGTGCAGCTATATAAAGCGATGCAATCGTATGCCTTTGCCACATCATCTGCATTGTAACGATTCTGTTTTGCGCATACTCTGTGCCTTGCTTGCAACATAGATTCTTGGTGCAAAACATCTTGGTTCAGCTCGAAAATTTTGCATAGAAAATGTATTTTTAGGTTAGCCTGGTGTTAGATCGTTGCAATGTATTCTGCACATTTCTTGATTGATTGAGGCCTTCCACTGCAACGGAAAGTTTTCAAGAAGACGATCTGCAACGCAAATTTTTTATATGTTAACATTTGATTGGGTACAAGTGTATTTCGGGGTTTCGGGTATGTTGATTTGCTGCAACTTCTCCTGTGATTACAGGAAGGGGTTCTGCTGTGCTCATGGCAGGTTCTGTGAAGACCGACTTTCGGAGATTTGCAAAATCTTTCTGATGAGGATATGCTTGCTGTAAGCAGGTAGCTTACTAAGTGGCAAGTAGGAACATTAGTGTATGCTTCAATTGACCAGCTTACTGGAAGTATGGACATTGGAAGTACAGAGACCTAGTTCATGACAATAAGATTAATAGCTCTAATGTGGGATCTGTTGCTGAGTATGTCAGTCATTTAGATGTGGCTATGATTAATTGCTCTACGTACAGTAATGTGTTAGAACTGCATACTAAGATAGGTGATCATAGCTGATGCTGTTAGTTCTATGTGCAGAATTTGCACCAGTCAAAGGTTGTTTGCATTTCTGCAGCGTTACGAAGCCAGGAAAGCAGGAGTGGAAGCTATCGGTTCAGATGAACTTTTTTGTTTTGCTTCCTCTGGAACTGGAGGGAGTGGATCTCCTCAAAGTCACGAGTTTGGCTGCTAGCGATTTTGAAACAGCACATGGTGGGAGCCCGCCTACAGTTCTTTTCTACGTCCTGTTCTTCCTCTTGCTGCCCTTCCATTGAAAGTGCATGTAAGGCCAGTTCATCTGTGATGGCTTAAGTGTATCATCTTTGTGTTCAACCTATGACCAAGTTCCTAGTCCTTCTTCAGTGTTTCGTTTTCATTTCCTTTTCTGATGCAATTGTCAAAGTGTCTGCGCCATTTTTCTCTGTAGGATTGCTTTAACATCAGGATTTGAATCCAGGGACCTGCAGTATGCCTGTAGTGATTGCCACACAATATTATACTTCAGGTTGGATTTGTGATAGGTGTATTTTCCAGAAATAATAGTCTGTTGTAGAGTACACGCTGTGCAGTCTAAGCAATCTTTCTGCAGCTCTCTCTTTTGTTCAGACATTCAATTTTTGCCTTGTTCTTCAAGTGTGTAATTTATATGGCTCTGGTGGCATCATTCTGCAACTATCCCTTTGACATTGCTCAAGGTTCTGAGCTGATTCCCAAAGCACTGGGGGATGCACTGTAGACAAGGTGCCTGAGCTGAGGGTCCCATTTGCTCGAGCTTAGGGGTTTTATGTCTATGTCACGTAGTTGTGCATTCCAATTCTACTGTACCTTAGGCTTATGGAAATTCTCCGATGATTGTGCATTATGAATTTTCCCACATTATGCACAAGCACCAGTGATGTCAAAACATAATAAAATGAGCCTTTTGCAGGAATTTGTGCACTGAGGTAGCTTGCCTACCCAGCCTGCTGCAGGTGCAGATTTTATACTGTCATGCTAATCTGAGGTGCTGTTTGTACTTTCCTCTGCTAGCTCCATTGGTTTTGGATGATGCTATGAGTGCCAAGAAGATGGAACTCAGATTTTGATGGGGACTTGGTGGTTTAGATGTTGGTGTGGCAGAACAAGGAAGCAAGAGGAGATCAACTAGATGGAAAGAAGTGGGCTGCAGGAAGACCAGGGGCAAGCTTGGAGCAAGTCAGTGCATCTGAGGAATGTGCACTCCAGAGGTAGCAAGATAACATGTTAGCCCACCTTCATATTTCATTGTGACTATATTGTTGGGCTCTCTCATGGGGGAATGGTACAACTAGCAATTTCCTTGTGTTTCTTTATGTCTAGAAGAGAATGCGATCACTAACAACCTAGTTTCAACCATAGGTGTTACAATTAGTCACTTGCTTCTGTTTCTTTGCAATCCTTGTTCTAGTATCAATACGAACATGGTTTTTGGAACTTGAGAGATCCCATCTGAATCCAGATGAGATCTCTCTGTCCCACTACAATCTCATGGCACCCACCTTCTGGTTGAATCCAGCTTTGAGGAAGATGGTGTTCTTTGTTTTTTCCCTGCTGTCCTTTCCTTTAAAGTTCTGCTTTTCCATTTCTGTTGATCTGTTTTTTGTCTTATTGCTGTGTTGTGGTCTGTTGCTAGCCAGCAGTATGGCTGAGTCTTCCTGTTGCTTCCAGACTTGCAGCAGAAACTTAGTTCACAGGTTGGTGTCTTTCACTGGCCTTTACCCACTGTAGTGCTGTTTTTTGTTTTTGTTTTTGTCTTTCCTATTTCGGATCTTTCTGTGGCTTCTTGAAGAAGTGTTCACCTTGCTGTGGGTTTTTTCTTCATCATGAGAATGGAGATTTCTCTATTCTTATGAAAGATATTCAAGGAAGATGGTGAACCAACATGGAATCATGGAGCTTTGAGCAATATTATGATTCCCTGATTGTGTGTTAGTCTTGTCATTTGGGTTGTCATGTCTGAAATTTCAGAGCTTTTTAGGTTGCTTTTGGAGATATCTTCATGTTGAACTCAGTAGAATAAGGTTGTGGATTAAAACCTCAAGGTGGGCAATATGAATCTTATAAAGCAACTAGTCTTGGGAAATTTCTAAAAAGGCAGTTTAAAAATTTGCTTTCCCGAGATTAAAGAGGAGATGGGGCAAAGGAGAGGATGACTTTACAGACAACTTTAATATGTGAAACAATTGGTTAGTCCATCAGCCATTTAGCAGGAGATTTTAGTCTTCATCTTCAAACATAGGTAACCATGGTCCTCTTGGTTGAAAATAGAGTGTGAGGTAGTTCTCAACATGTAATGTAGAAATAGGAGAAAATTGGAGGTGCTGGTTCACACTGACCACGCGATTGAACCTGAAAGTTCAATAGGTAGGGTGTTCTTAGGAAGGCTCTTAGTCCAGGCCAAAAATAGTGGCAGCCAATTTTAGGAATAGAATTTGCATGGAACCATTGAGAAGTCTGGTCATGCTGAGAACGGGCTGCCCTTTTTTCTTGTGGGTGGGAGGAGGGTGGCGTCTTTTTATTTCAAGTTGTGTTTGTTGTGGAAAGTGGATTTGGACAACGGACAGTGAGGTGTTTTTTAAGAAAAAACAATTTTTGGGGTGGGGAGGGGGTTAAGAGGTCAAAGCAAAGAGTTCTCAAGTGCCTGACATGTTTCCCAAAGAGTTCCCAATAGCACCTCACTTTTATCCTTCAAAATTCTATACTTCAAAATATAACCTTCTGTTTTGGGGAGCCTCCATAGTTTCATTTTTTTAGTGATGGGCCAATCAAATTGGCTCATTGCACAAAAAAGAATAATTGGGATGGACCTCATCTAATGAATAGGAGAAGTGAATAGTGATGCTCCATAACAATGGTATGTAAAGTGCTTTAACCTATTTAGATGTCCAACTGCACATCAGCGACTTGTGCCATTTCCTGGGATTGACATATACTGTTCGGTAGAACTGGTGGGTGCCAATGGAAATGGTAAAGAACTTTTCAAATTGAGCCTGTGTATTTGAATACGTCTCCTCTGGCAGAAAATTTAAAAAGGGATCTTACAAAAGTGCAAGGTACCTTACACTTCTGTAATGTTCCTAAATTTGGAAATATTCTTTATGCTAATGAAGGAACAACTATTTGGCACTCCCTGGATTTGGGGGCCGAAGATCAGCCTTTCGCCCTCAGCCAGGCCCTCAAATCCAGGAACAGCCTCAAAGCTGTTTCTTACCCTATACATAATGTGGTATGTCATGCAGAAAGTGTGCGGTAAAAGTTCAAGGCGCAGGGCTGTGGGGAGATAAATGACGCGAGGCGCTAAACACCCCTAACGAGCTGTATACCGCACAGGTTTCGGGCCGGACAGTGCAGCCCTGTGAAGAACTGTGTTGTTCTGTCGCAGGGTTTTCAAAAAATTTCCCTTTTTGCAGCAAACAAGAAATTCAACAAAGCCTCACTTGAGTTCTCGTCAGCCTCGTCCACACCTGCTTTTGATAAAACCCTGCCAAACTTAGTTATTACTTTTGGACTTGCAAGATGTACCATAACTACAGGCCAGAGAACTGTATCCAGAGAATTCATTGTCCAACTTCATTCTGGTTTAATACCAAGTGATGGAACGGACCATTTATGATGCATTCTGTCATGCGCCTTATCTTTGAACTCAGTGTCCGGGGCTGGCGTAGTGATGTGTTACATGGCATAATGCACCTTAAATGGCTTGTTCTCTAGTACTTAAAACCTCTCTTTTTATTTCTCTTTGTATTTTGTGGGACCTTCCCCAGCAGAAGATCCCTAGGGAGTTATGCAATAGGGGAGATCCTGCGATATTTCTATGTTCATATGTTCCTATGGAAAGATTTTTTGATGGGACAGATCAGGAAAATTCAAATTTTTGCATCAAACAAGAAATTCAACAAAGCCCAACTTGAGTTCTTGTCAGCCTTGTCTACACCTACTTTTGATGAAACCCTGCCAAACTTAATTATTACTTTTGAACTTGCTAGAGCTACCATAACTACAGGCCAGAGAATTGTATCCTTTACTAATAAGTATAATGTGGGACTCCATGGTTATTTTACTGGCCAAATTTCAACTTGAAACATATGATTTGAACATATTCAAAGGATTTTCATGGAAAAAATTACCCAAATTCCGCAGATTTTTTAATGTTTTTTCCAAATTGCCATTTTTTTTATGAGAAGTTCGATTAGGTAGCCAAGAATATAGAAGGATTATGTTTATTCCCTACTTTCATATGTAGCATGTAGCCAAATTTGGCTAAAGTATCTTCTGGATGATCGCCACTTTGGCTACATCACAAAATCCATAGAAGAAACCCTGGCGAGAGGCTTTTGCTGTACCCAGATAAGGCTTGTCTTCTGCAATACACAAATTACCGGCTACCCTTATTTTCAGTGATTTTTAGAGAAGGTCCCCATACATTGTGGAAGATTCCCTCCTCAAAGCCAGAAGGAACCACACCTTTTTGTAAGGCGCCCTCACAAAAAGCAAAGGAAGGAGAAGAGGGTTCCTACCTTTCTGTAAGGTGGCTCTTAAAAAAATTGATATTGCCTCCTAAGTCATAAGTTGCCTCCCAGTTTTTAGTGGGTAATCGTACACACACCCACATCATAACTGACTCTCACATGCGCTGGGCCATTACTAAATTTGTTTTTTAAGTTTGGCGAAATTCTGGGAGTGCCCCTTCCTAGGGCCATAACTCATGCATAAAAGGCAGGGCTGTCTTATTAGGTACTTTATTCGATTTTTCAATGGCGCAAAATTGTGTCCCCTGCATGAGTCCCGCTGGGAGATTTAATTGCGTAAAGTCCTGACCTAATTTTCCTTTCTATTCCGAGGCTACCCTATAATGGATAAAAGTCTCACAGGCTTTTCGAAAACAGAATGCCCACTTTTGTCACCGGAACCCCACCGGGTATCAGAAAAAAAGAAAGACCGGCAGATATTAAGCCGGGTAAATCCCTAGGCGTTGCGTTTTACTGGAATTCGGTCAACACTTGGCTCTGCTTAAATAGAGAATTATAAATAATAAATTCAATACCTTAGTGGAATTGAAGTACTATAATAAAGTAATAAAATTGAATAATCCTTTTACAATAAAATTACAATGAATATTAACTTCAATTATAGATTATATAGTTAGTACAATTAATTTATAAGTATTACAAATATAGTTTTTGTACAATAATTTTACATTAATTATAGTAATTAATTTTATTATAATTATTGGAGTTTTTTAATGACTGAAAAGTAAAAATATTTTTTGTAAAAAGAAGAAATATTATGCATTACCCTTCATATACACCTGTTTATTTTAGTATTCATCCATATATTATTGATTAAAATACATATTATACACCATTATAAATTCATACATCTTGAAATATGCAAATACACTTTGAATATATATGCGGTTGCAATTCATTTGATCGTATTCGAAACTAATGGAACATAAACGGGTATTCTTGAATGAAAACCATGTTAAAAATTGTAAATAAAAAAAAAGAAAAAACCACATTAGTAACAAGGTAGTTACAAAGCATAACCAAATGCAAAAAGTAGTTTAAAAAATAACCAATAATAGTCACAAACCACATAAGCACAAGTAGTCACAAATTGATTGTTCACAAAAACTCAGTTTTCTTTTAGGGATTCCAAGCTTGGTGCAATGAAAAAGAAACATGGGGTCATCATCCTTATCCTGCAAAGAAGGCCCCCATGAAATGATTTATGATTTGAACATATTCAAAGGATTTTCATGGAAAAAAATTACCCAAATTCCGCAGATTTTTGAATGGTTTTTCCAAATTGCCATTTTTTTAATGAGAAGTTCGATTAGGTAGCCAAGAAAAATAGAAGGATTATGTTTATTCCCTACTTTCATATGTAGCAATTAGCCAAATTTGACTAAAGTATTTTCTGGATGATTGCCACTTTGGCTACATCACAAAATCCTTAAAAGAAACCCTGGTGGGAGGCTTTTGCTGTACCCAGTTGAGGCTTGTCTTCTGCAATACACAATTTACAGGTTCCCCTTTTTTTCAGTGATTTTTAGAGAAGGTCCCCATACATTGTGGAAGATTCCCTCCTCAAAGCCAGAAGGAACCACACCTTTTTGTAAGGCGCCCTCACAAAAAGGAGAGGAAGGACAAGAGGGTTCCTACCTTTCTGTAAGGTGGCTCTTTAAAAGGAGTTACTTTACTTTGAAGGTGTTAAAATTGATGCCACGTGGCGCTCTGAAAATTTAGATTGCGTTTTGAGGCCTCAGGCCTACCTCCACTCAAAATGATGGTGCCTCCTGGGTCCTAAGTTGCCTCCCAGTTTTTAGTAGGCAATCGTGTACACACCCACATCATAACTGGCTCTCACATGCGCTGGGCCATTCCTAAAATTTATTTTTGGGTTTGGCGACATTCTGGGAGTGCACATTCCTACGGCCATAACTTATGCATTAAAGGCAGGGCTGTCTTATTAGGTACTTTATTCGATTTTTCAATGGCGCAAAATTGGGCCCCCTGGATGAATCCCGCTGGGAGATTATTCAATTGCGTAAAGTACTGACCTAATTTTCCTTTCTATTCTGAGGCTACCCTATAATGCATAAAACCCTCACAGGCTTTTCAAAAACAGAATGCCACTTTTGTCACCAGAGCGTTGTGTGTACACCCAAACGTGTTCGGGCCCGGATCTGCCAATTCAATTCAGCAAGCATACGAAGAAAACATTGCTGCTAACAGAAATCAATGAATGTGTAATACGCTAGCCTATAGTAAGTTTTGTGATTAAATAATCCAGAAAATCCTAAAATGCTCACGTGAAGGTGATGAAAATGTTATCTCTCTAATGACAAAATTTGTGAACACAAAATATAAGTATTTGTATAGTTCTAGATTTTGACACAAGAGTTCACTATTGTCCATGTACCCATGTCCATCAGCATGGATAAAAGCTATTTTAAGCAACTCAAGCCATTGACCAAATTTCTTTGCCTCCATGATCTTAACCTCAACAGTTTATAAGATCAACAAACTACTGTGAAAATTGATGTATGACTTAACATAAATATGTTGAATAAGTACAAAATGATTAACATAGTCAAAACCCAGAGTCAACAAGCGTTGTGAAGACTTGAGTATGACGTAATCTAAATATGTTAAATATGAAATAAAATCTGTGTAATTAGTATCCGAGCGCTTGTTTGTTTATTGTCAGCTTCACGTGGCTCATTCATTTAGAATTGAGAACTTCTCACAAAATTTTGAAGTTTTGTGGAACGTTTTCAGTATTACCGAATACATTTTATCTTAAAACAATTTGAATGAGAAATTTCCAAATTTTAGGGACGTCATTTTCCAATTAATTATTGTCAAATCTGTTGTTGACATAGGCTACAGGAATTGCAGTAACTATTTCCCTATAAATGTTCTCAAAGCTCTCCATGGTCTTTATCAATGTGCACAATGCACTGGACAAGGTTGCATGGACAATATTGAACCACAATAGTCAAAGTTCCTTGCATTTGAAAGCACCTCATCATCAGTGTTTTTTTTTTTTTGCGAATTTTCACAACCTAGCGACAGAAAAAAAGGGCTGGCGAATCCAACAAAGGGATTTTTCAGATTTTAAAAAAATCGCCATATCTTGATAAAAAAGACTATGAAAATCGCCAGATTTAGACAGTGTGTTCATGTAGGTCGCCAGATCTAGGCAGGATTCCGAAAAAGATTTACTAGTCCATAAGAACAGTCGCCATTTTTTGCTAATTAATGGTGAGGATCCTAGCCAGTGCACGTACTTCAGGAATTTGAAAAACAAAACACTGCTCATCACATGGAAGTTGCTTTCATCAATATCAATTGCTGGTACCAATCAGATAAAAGACCTTTGGTACTTTATTCGGGGGAAGGGCTCCCCTTATTTTCAGGCCTATTGCTTCACACTACGAGGCTTGAGGCTAGGACAACATTTTAAATTAGGGGAGGCCGTGAAAATCAGGCCTTTCCCCTACACATACCTTGGCCGGTGAATTAAGTGCACCGTACAGCCCCAGGGTGGGGGCATTCCCAAAATAAGCGGCTCTCAGGGCCGAGGGCTGGTTATTTTGGGAATGCCCCAATGAGGCCGCTTCAATTTTTGCTTCTTCTTCTTCTTCATGTGCCTGCCGACCTTCACAATTCCAGGCTCTCTCACCCCAGCAGCCTCCTTACTCTGCTTTCAAGCATTTGTATTTTGTGCTACTATGCGTCAAAATAACGGCAATTGGACACTACAGGACCTGCAAGTGCATAATCTTTGCTTGCTGGTAACGTAGACAATTCCAAGCTTAGACGTTGGTGGGTGGGTGGGTCGGATGGCTTTACATATTGACTAAAATCAGATTTTTCTTTCCGGAAGAATCCAAGATTCTGAATGTTTTGTGACACCAGCTTGCTTGCTTTCGAGTGCCTCGTCTTCTCCTAGATTGGAGAGTTTCTGGATTTCTGGATATTGTTGTATCATGGTGTAATTGGAGTATTGCTGCAGGCGACACTAACAAGTGTTTCTAAGAGAATTTATGGACGTGGTTTCCAGCAAGGCTAAGGAGGGTCATGGGTAGGGATTTTATTTGTGTTAGGACCATCGATCGAACAATTAATCGTACTCCATCTTCAGACACAACAAGGTTAGCGTCTTCATGCTCCACATCTATTGACTGTAGCCCAGTAAAGGACGTTGGGTAAATTTGCAAAGTTCATAACATGTCAACTTATCACCAAAATTGTCAAAAGAATCTAACCATAGATCTCTGGGGTTAGGGAAATACGTAAACGTGGGCTCATCATGCTGCCTAGCTGAAAATTGACAGTTACTGTTGCTTAATGTCATTGGATCACGGTCCTTTGTCGCCTAGTTTCTGAACTATTGTGGGCAAATTCTTCATCTAGAACCCCAAGTTTAAAGGAACAGGTTCCAAAGTTTTAGTCGATGTTTGCGCATTGTGTGTCTGTGGCGAGCTGTCTATTTTAACTCGTTTCGTTCCTCGAAAGCTCCTTGTGGTTCCTTCCGCATGACATAACGTGGGGTTCAAATCTTGTATTTCGTGCTTTTAGAGGAAGCCGTATAAGAACTGTGGTTTATAAAAACATCATATTTTCACAACCCGTTCTTCCCAAGATCTCCTGAACTACACTTTCTCCTCGACAAGTGATTTCAATCTCAACTTATGAAGCTAGTTTCCCACTCAAATAAGAGCAGAGAAATAAGGGCCATTTGTCGAACCTCGATACGAGATGGTTAAGATCGCTTGATACTTTATCATCTATCCTGAATGCAAGTTATGAGCAGTGATTTTTTTGGTATAGAGATATAAAAAGAAAATTTAAAGAAAAAAACTGGTGGGGAGTATGTTTAGACTTAGACTCTTGTCCCCATTAAAAGTCTACTTTGTCTCATATTTATAGAAATTTAGCAACAGCTATAAGTGAGGATTCAAGTGTTTTTAAAGTTTCCTGATGGAAATTAAAGGGCTTTTAAGTTTAAAATAACTGGTTCATACCCAAGGCCCTCCTTGGATCATTTCTTAATGTAGAATCCCTCCCTTCAACAGAAAATGTTCATTGCCAAATTTTATGACTCATAGCTTGAAGTTTCTGTCTCAAACATACAAGGCTCTCTTTAAGTGGTTGGTTTCTGTCGTCATCTGGAGAGCTCCCCATCACTGTCATGATTTGTGAAATCTTTGTTATTTGATTTTACCTATCTTCAATCTTTTGCCAATGAGTTTCTACTTGCAAAATGAATAATTTTTTCAAAAAATTTGAGTTGTCCTATACATTGAAGTTGAGACATGCAATTTGATTTGATTTAAATGTATTGCTAAATTTGACCAAAAGGACATGTTTGGAGAGCCTAGTCATGATATCACGGTATCACCATCACTCAAGGAAGGTTGAACTTAGGAGTGGTCCTTTTGTGAAGGAAATTAATGTAACACACATTGTTACATCACACTTAAACCCTCCCTTGCACAAAATCTATATGGAGGAGTTTGGTAACTTGTGCCAAAACTAATAATTTAATTTGCTTGTTTTGGCAGTTGTTTCTGTATCATTAACATATTTCTGTATCGAAAGCAAGTGGAAATCCCAAGTGTTGGATCTTAAGCTGCAAAGTATTGCTTTTTAACCTTGGATTGGAGCTATAAACTATAGTTCGGTAAAGAGGTGAAGATATCATCATTATGTCACAATCAGAAAATCTTTTTCTTGTATTGGTTATCACAATTTCTATGTTGAAGGGAGGGAGCGCCATGAACATTCTGACAGCTGGGAATGCCCTTAATCAAAGCCAATATCTTAATAATGCAAACTATTATTTGGTATTGCAA
>Ga0116227_10007393_pt1 | contig 21492 bp, 18 predicted proteins | sample S1TSphgellanicum_FD_89693 | JGI IMG/M metagenome (GOLD analysis project Ga0116227, IMG submission 89693) | Host-associated microbial communities from peat moss isolated from Minnesota, USA - S1T2_Fb - Sphagnum magellanicum MG | ecosystem: Host-associated > Plants > Peat moss > Unclassified...
AAAAAAAAAAAAAAAAAAAAAAAAAAAAAAAAAAAAAAAAAAAAAAAAAAAAAAAAAAAAAAAAAAAAAAAAAAAAAAAAAAAAAAAAAAAAAAAAAAAAAAAAAAAAAAAAAAGACCCTTACAAAACATTATAACACATGAAAATGGGCCAAAGAAAAAAGAGGCTTGACAAATGGGTCACTTTGGCATGAACCCTTCAAAGAATGGATGATAGACAAATCTTCCAAAGGAGAATGGTGGTTGAAGAAAAGGGGAATTTGCTAAGCATAAAAGGACAAAACAAAAAGGAAAATTTAATACAACTAGCCTCCTATTGCATGAAGATGTTAAAAGATGGTTATCTAGGAAATGGTGTTGAAAGCATTTGTGATAACCTCCTGTAACACCATTCAATCAAGATGGACATTTAAAATAATTTGAACATGATGAACCATTACTTCACACACACTCTTGTTTACCACATTGAACTATTAAAGCAACAAGTGAGTTTTAAAAAAATCATGAAATTGCAAACATAAAATTTTGCTCACCGTCCAATACATAACTTGACCAATTGCAATTAAATCAATGTTTTCAAAAGGCTTAGTCAAAGCCAAAAGCTTGACAACTCCAAGAGTCAAAACAATGGACCTTGGGATATGATTCACAATGACATGGGATACTCACATGGAAAAGCCATGTGAAATTGTTGGTCAAATCCTCAAAGTTAGAGGTCAAAGTTTAAAATTTTGGGTTGTTTTTAAATATTGTGGATATCCCATCCCTATATTGAATAAGGGTCTTGAAGTTCAAATTAAAAAATTTCCATTGTTGACTACTAGCCTTAAAAGTCCATATTCACAAAAATGAAAATATCAATGTAGGTGCTATTTCACCTTGGCCTTACACCTTATTAAGGACTATGAGTAATATATTTCCTCTTTTTTACTAAGGTGGATATTCACAAAAATGAAGTGCCCTCCGAATACACTTAGATAATTTCCCCAAGTGCTTTATGTAATTTTAAGTGTTCTAGATTATGGGTAAACTCTCAGTTGGGGTACCTTACAAAACCTTTGGTTTTGCTTTACTTATCTTGAATAATCAAAAGCAATTGGTCTTATACCCGTTTTAAGCTTTGACTAAATGAAGGTGGTGGCACATGATTACACCTTTCTAATGCTGCACCTCCAATTCCATTTCAAATAATTAAAAATGCAGAGAGAAAAAGGTAAAATATTTCTAATAAGTTTTAGTCCAGTCAGGGTACATACTCAGGCATAAAGCAATTAGAAAGTAGAATCAACTGAATTTTGAATACTCCAAGAAAATACTATTTCAACAACAAGAGGTTTAACCTAAATCTATCATGTGTTTTAGGCGAATATAATGTGCTCTAACAACATATGCATTTACATACACAAGGCATACAAACATTTTGTTTATATTTATTCTCTTTTGAGGACATATTGGGCTGATATTGGGCCATTTCTTTAGCAAAGGGCTACGCATTCACTTGTGTCTACACAACACCTTAATGGTAGAAGTAGCTTGCACCCTGTTGTGAAATATAGGAGATCTCAAAGCTCACCTACATAAAATGCATATGGAAATTTCTTTAGCTGTGTGTTTTTTTTGTCTTATTTTGACAAATATAATTTGTTGGGTATGAAATAAATTAGGTAATTTGAAGTGGAATCAATTTAAAATAAAATAATTATAAATATCATGACATGGATCATATGTATTTTACATCTTTATAACACTTATGAACTTTGAAGGCAAAGTTTTGTGATGCGTGTCACTGTACCCATGCTTTATTCCTTCCTTGAGGAGCATAAGCTAATTGCAATCATTAAGCAAGAGCAACAAATTAAATGCAACTTAGTCTCAAATGCAAAACTACACATAATAACCCATTGATGCCCACCTAAAAAGTATTCTCTTAAATTTTATGATTGTACTGGAGAAATAAGATTTTCTTAAGTAGAACTGAAGCCTAACATGTGCTTTTGAATAAAAGATTATGACACACTGGTTGAAGATATGTGATGTAAGTGGAACTTCCTCAGTTCAAATCTCTTTTTATAGGCATCTTTTTCCTAAAGTCCTTTCATCTTGAGAAGTTGAAAAAAATGGTTATCCTCTTAAACAATTGGGTCAACCCTTCAAATAAGGGGGACCAATTTCAATGGCCAATGAAAGGTTGTCCCAATTTGCTTGAAGGAATGGTTTTGTTGACTCCAGTTGCTGAGGGGGATTGGTTGGCCCATTTTTCCTGGGCAACTTTGAAAGAATGGCTCAGGCCCACTTTACACTAGGAGTCAAGGCCAAAAAAACTTGAGGCCAACTTTGAGCATTTTTGGCTTGTTGTTTGGCCCCAAGTTACTAATAAGTGTTAGAACATTGACGTCAGGATATTAATAAATGCTGAAACAATGGCCCCAAGGGTTGCAAATTGGCCTCCCAAATTGGATGCTATCCTTTCTCCAGCCTTGGGGCCAATACAAGGCCATAAAGTTCAGCATTTATTAGTAACTTTGGGCAGATTGAAATGACCTCGACTCCTAGTGTAAAGAAAGCCCTTGGGGCTGATTTCAACTTTTGCACCAATAGGAATGCTTGATTTGGGTTGAACAATTGGCCCTGACTCCTAGTGTAAAGCGGGCCTCAAGTTTAACAGGGTTTAATAGGGGGTAGTAAACATATGTGAACATCTCACCTAACATTGCAACAAAATCTTTTTATGATCAAATTCTCATCATAAGCATGTTATCATCCATGATATGATGATTGCAAGTTTCACAACAAAGTTTTGTTTTGCTGATCAAACTCACACATTCATGAACATCATCAATGACGTGAGACATGGAATCATCACCATGTTTGCTTGAGACATGGATTAATCCAGAGGGCGGGAACAAGAAGAGTTCCTGCTCTCTGAGTCATGTGGGAGGGCGCAGGTTGGATGATGATGAGAGAGGTCTGAGGTCTCCTGCTTTGATTCCTTTAGTGTAATTGGAGGGCACATTACATGCCGTATTTTGTCTTCCACAGTTTGGGGGGAGCTTTGAGCAGACATTCCATTCTTGGAAACGATGGTCCCCACTTTTTTTTTCTTTTTTTTTTCCCCCTCCCCTCATAGTAGCCATCAGATATGGGGGAAAAAAGGAAAAAATAATTGAAGGTGGTCTTTATGCTTCGTAAAGCCATCGGCTGCTGCAGGCCTACTAGAATCTCTGGGGCCCTTATTACTCTGGCAAAGCCCGTAGCCTTTGGGCCGGGGTGGATGAGAGAGAGGTCTGAGGTCCAATGGGGACCTTAACCAAAAGCCACTGCCCAAAAGAACATAAACCTCCTTTCTTGCCTGTTTGTGGATAGATTCAATTTGTGGTGAGTGACTTTATCCATTGGATTAAGGGTATGCGGCAAATGGGTATTGAATTAAGGGACTGGGAGAAAAGGGGGGAACCAGTGAACTAGCGCCCACCACCAGCGCACCGTGCTGGATGGATAGATAATGGTAGGTATGTGAACAGAAAAATCCTTTTTCATCGTTTTCCTTTCCTATAGCTGACCATGATTGGGTAACTATTAGCTAACCATCCACATGAATCCAGTATCCATCTACCTACCTTGTAAGTATCAAATACCTTAGCTACTCACCTACCTCCTTACCTATGATACTTATCCACTTATGTAGGTAGTTAGATAGGTAGTGTGCAATAAAAGGCCCCAGGGCTCACATGTTACTAAGAGTGGAACATTGGTAACTTGGTTGTGGTTCCAGCTACAACTGAATCAGAAGGGGTTTCCAATGGATGGATGGATGGATGGTGCACTGGTGGGTGCAAGGTCAAGAAATCCAGGAAGTAGGTACCTAGCAAATTAAGGGGAAGAGGCAAATGGGGATTGAATCAAGGGCCCCGGGAATTGGGTACTGGATGAATTAGGTGTAATGTAATCTCATTGGAAGGGGGGCCTTGGGAGGTGCTTATTTTAGGAACACCGACCCCTGTGTATATCTAAGGGAATTATCTATCCTGTGTAAATCATCAGCAAAATTTTATTTTAAATTTTGCTCCTCATGATATCCAGGAGTCTCACTGAAAAAAAAAAGGAAGAAAAAGAGTCAAATGTTTTCGTTTTCTTTTTCCAAAAATACTCTTCATCTCATCCACACTGGACAGATTCCACTTGATCCTGTGCTCTCCAAATACACTGCAAAATAATAAAATTCTGTGGGTGCTTTAATGGATCTCCATTTTGCCAGTAGTGCTTTATGGTGGACAGATTGCACTTGATTAAAGTGGTCTCCAAAAGCACTGAAAAAATAAAATTTTTGGGGTGCTTGGTAAAATCCACCATTCTGCCAGTGCTTTACGGTGGACAGACTCCACTACCTTAGCCTAGGGTCAGTTTCCACATTGATGAAACGAATAATTTTTTTTTTCAAAAAATGAATTCATTTAATTTTTTTGAAATTATATAATTTTCCATAACTTACTATAATATTGTTAGATGAATAGTGAAATCATTCAGAATGTAGCCTATGATAATAATTATGATGATTTTCAACATGACAACTTCATATTTTCACAAAAGTTCATTTCACTATTTTGAGGATTATTTAATGACGAAACTGAGCTTAGTTTAAGGTATAATATGCTCTCCAAATACACTGAAAAAATAAAATTCTGTAGGGTGCTTTAAGGGAAAATCCCCCATTTTGCCAGTCCCCCATTTTGGCATTGTGTTATGGAGAAATGGGGATTGGAATCTGGATGAAGGGGATGGGGCAAAGTTGATGGGGGGGGATTTGATGATGTTTTTCTGACAAGATTTGGGAAGAGAAAAGAGAAGCTGTTGTTGCTTGATTCCCCAAGAGATGCTCAATGATTTCCTCCATTTCTGGTCTCAAGAAGCATCCACTTTCCCAAGCACCTTCCGTCCTGCACATCCCAAAGGCCCACCACCCAACTACCCAACCATCCACCCACCAACCCAATCTCTCTGCACAGTCGTCACCCTCTCACATTCCAAAGAGGTAAGAAAGAAGAAGCAGAAACCGGAGGAGGAGGGAGGGGGCGGCGTTCGGTTGCGTGCCTTTTCCCGGAATGCAGAAAACGATTTTTTAGAAACAGAAAACCAACCTCCAAACCAAAATTTAAGATAAGAAAAAAACGGTTTTGTGAGCATGACTAATCTTCCAAGATTTTGTTTTTTTTTGTGATGGGCGAATCAAATGATCCCTTCCCCCTAAAACCCTAAAAGAAAAATGGGTTTTGGAATTTGCACATATAAAGAGAAGGAACGATAAACAGACTTCCTATAGTAATCTGTCTTGTAGTCACACACCACCATCGTCTCTAGTCCCTACCACCTCCACCATCAGAACTTCTGCAAAGAAAGAAAGGGAGTTTTCAAAAGTTTGTTGTTTCGTTTGTCAACTGCAACAGGCAGGCAGGCAGGCAAGCAAGCAAGCAAGCCTCTCTTTTGTTATTTCAGAAAAAGAAATAAGAAATAACACGCAACCTGACTTTCCGCCTTCTGAAATTCTCCGGCATTTTTTCCTTGCATACAAAGACCGTCGATCGATCGATCGACGCAGTAGTCTAAGGATTTGAGGAACGTCATCTGCTTTGAAGCTTTTCTAGGGTACTGCAAGGGAGTGTGAGGCAGAAATTGGCGCAGAGAGAGAGAGGCAAAGAGAGAGACAAAGAGACAGAGAGAAGGGTTTTGTACTTTGGTTTCCAAGAGTGAAAGTCAAGAAACTGGCATTTGAGGTTGTTTTGCAGTTGAGGTAGTTTGCGAGAGAGAGAGAGAGAGAGAGAGAGAGAGAGGAGACTAAGGGGTTAGTGCCAAGAACAAAGGTTTGGATTCTCTTTTGTATTTGGAGGAGGTTGTTGTGAAGGGAAGCATTTTTGTGAACACGGAAGCAAGGAAGGAAGGAAGGAGAGGGAGAGAGTTTCTTGGTTGAGTGATTTGGAAGTTTGAAGATTTGTGAACAGATTAGGCGCAATGAAGGCGGCAGGGAGTTTAGCGTCGTCGTCTGTTTCCAAGGGGGATGCAGTAGGCTTTTCCTCTGGTGAAGTCGGGGCGATCAAGCCTCGTTTCTGCGCAACGGGATGTGTGAAATGTGCTCCAATATCCCTTGCTATGAGGACCAATGGTTCTTCCTCTTGCATGAGGTCTGAATGCTCGTCCTCTCCCCTGTCTTCCACTTGCGGAAGCTCTTTCTTCTCCGGCTCCTGCAGCTTGACGGTGACGAAGAGAACCGCCCCCAGGGGAGTTGTTCTTAACAGCGGCGTGAAAATCGTCAAGAGTATCTTGATGGAAGAGAGAGGAGCAAGCAATGAGAGGTTTGCGGACACAAGGTTGTTGGAGACTCTCAGAGACTTCATACCGTTCTTGGAGTCTAAGAGAGAGATGACATCGGAGCTGCGTGCACCCGATTTTACATCTGTTGACGACATCAACATGAGTTCCCTGGCGGGAGTTACAGCACTGGAAGAAGATAAGCTCTGGCAGAGGATGCGGGAGGAAGCCCGATGGGATGCTGTGAAGGAACCACTGCTAGCAAGCTACTTGTACTCGACCATTCTTTCACACAGATCACTGGAGAGAGCTTTGGCTTTCCATCTTGGCAACAAACTCGCAAGCAGCACGCTGCTCAGCACACAGCTCTGCAACCTCATAAGCGACACATTCATGGAGGATGAAGGCATTCGCCGTGCAATTAGGGCAGATATCCAAGCTGTAAAGGAGCGAGATCCCGCCTTTTCCTCATACTCTCATTGCCTGCTGAATTTCAAAGGCTATCTTGCTTGCCAAGCTTACAGAGTTGCACATCGGCTGTGGAAGCAAGGCCGCACCGCGCTTGCCCTTGCTATCCAGAGCAGAATCTCTGAGGTTTTCCATGTTGACATTCACCCTGCTGCACAGATAGGATCTGGCATTATGTTAGATCATGCCACAGGATTGGTAGTGGGAGAGACTGCAAGAATAGGCAATAATGTCTCCATTTTGCATCAGGTGACATTGGGAGGTACTGGAGCTGTAGATGGAGACAGGCATCCCAAAATTGGAGATGGGGTGTTGATAGGTGCAGGTGCAATCATCCTTGGCAACATCAAGATAGGTGATGGGGCAAAGATTGGAGCTGGCTCTGTCGTTCTTATTGATGTACCTCCTCACACCACAGCTGTTGGCAATCCTGCTCGCTTGCTCGGGGGGAAACAGGCTCCAACAAAGCTCAATGAGATTCCAAGTGAAACCATGGACCACACATCCTTCATCAAAGGTTGGTCTGACTATGTCATATAGGAATCCATTCTGCCCAGTTTTCTCCTTTCTCCACCAAACCATTTTGTAGAACCCAAGTATCTATGCACACTTCTTGTGTGACCTGTACCATTTGTCCAGAAAGAATAAGAGCACCTCTGGTGTGGTCTGCTTTGGGTTGGTGGTGTCACTGTGATTGTATACTCAATTGTTACTATGAGAACTCTAGGCCTAGCAATTTTATGCACTAGTGACAACAGCAGATTGCACATCTGCTACAATTCAGTCTCAGATCATCTTGGCCTGCTTCATGGAGAAAAACACCAACAAAACTGGGGGATCAGGTGAGGCAACAAGTCTGACTGCTGTTTGTATGTTCAACATATCAGTACATCCGGTTCACAAGGAGATGAGTTCATGAAGAAAGTCACATCCTCATGGTGTTTCTAGGATGAATTTCCACATGTTGAAAAAAAATCGAATGCAACAGATAAGCTTTCTATGCAGAGTTGATGATGAAACACCATCTCTTGGAGAATGTCAGGATTGTAGCTGGTGAAAATGATGGAATTGCATTCCAACGCCAAAGCCTTACATATAACCCGTTGTATGTGTGAGAGTGCACAGCATTGGCCAGTGGAGCTAGAGGAGCAGCAGGTATCTGTTCCACTTTTACAATTCCCAAACCCAGTTGTCCTTTACAATATCAACCTTTGCAGGAGTTGTTACTGTAAATCCCACACACATTGACACCCAGCCCAAAGCTTGCTATCACTTGTACAGTACACTGCAACAACAGTTGTAGTCACATGTAGACTGGTGCATGGACTGACCAGCTTAAACAAGATTTCAACCACTGCTCCTGCACCAAGAATACTAGTTTCAACAAAAATAGAGTGAAAATAACTGGATGAGACAGGGAGGATCCTGTTTAGGCATGCTGTGATATCCATGTCAATATCTCAGACCCTCTCAAAACTGGAATGCATTTTGAACTATCAGTTTCAAAGATTGGATACATGACATCGGGCACAGTCCCAGTAAAAAGGGTTACTCCTGGCTGTCTTTAGGAAAGGTGTGAAGGCCAGGTGACTGGATCCAAACTTGAGACTGATTCCAACATTATTGACCAATGTGGCCTTGAGCACAGTGCTTCTGAAGCACAAGGAGGTTTTTGGCTCCTTTCTTGATCTAACCCTAAAGAAAGGTGGCCATGTGCCATACTGGCATGAGGAATCAAACAAAATCACACCATTCTTTGCAAAAGTTCGGAATGACATTGGATTATTCAATGTCCAAGTAATGGAGAGCATAACAATGGACATTTAATGCCACATCTTTGGCTTGTTGATAACTTGGTCTTTTGCAGGTTAAAATACTTGATTTTCCATCAGCAATTTGCCCAGGACGCAAGGGTACTTTTATTTGTTTTGTGAGAAGAATTCCTTTGAACACTAACATTGAGATTGGACATTGGTGATATTGATGATTGAAACCCATGTTGTGCAAGGTGCTTTGGATAGCGGGTTACATTCACAAATTATTGAATTGGGGAGCACACCTTGAGAGTCCTAATGTGTCTTAAGGTTGTGGTGATGTGGTAGATCGGGATTAGTCAAAAATTGTTTAAACAGTGCTTATAATAGTCCTAAAGCAATGTTGAAATAGTAAATGAAGCACTGATTATAATGCCTAAAATTGGCTTTTGAGGATTTTCAAGTTATTGAATTACTTGAACAAATATATCTACATGCTACATTCATGTATTAGAAACGTTGTGATATAAATTTTTTAACATTCATAATACTTTGGAACTAAACATGATTTTAATCACATCAACCTAAATTGTGGTTCATTTCTAGTGGCTCCTTAATTTGTGAATGTACCCAATGATGATATAATGAGGAGGTTTTTTGTTTTTGGTGAAATAAGCACAAAATGATGGAAGAGGCATTACATGAGGTTCAAATTTTCATTTTTCATAATTGACCTTTAATAGCTCTCACAATTTATTTGCACCATACATCCAACCAAGGCTACTAACTCATAAAGATAGATCACACCCATCGCCTACTATCACCACTGCATAACCATGTTTGATTGATGTTCCTCTATTACAAAGTCATGTAACAACCAGTTAAAGCTCCAAGTTATGAGGTATTCTTTCAGTTTTCAACTCTTGGTTTGAACAGTTGAACATACATTTGTATATGCTCCTTCTGGTGGCAAGGTTCAATATTGAATTATGGAATTTTGTTGGAATTATTATATGTGTTTGTAACCCTATGGAGGTTGAGTTGCAAGCCAATGTACTACATATGAGATATAGTTTCTTTAAGTTTTGTGTTATTTTGGAACAACTATATTTAAAGACAAATATGTAATGAATGAACTGCTTGATCACTAAAAAGAATGATAATCCAACTAATCATGTTAAAGATACAATAGAAGAAATGGAAGGGAGAAAAACCTCATTATGGATGTTCTTTAATTTTTTTGAAAAACTCGATAAACCATCACTTCACATAATTGGGTGCCACAAATTCATTGTTTTTTCAATGTCATGATTCCATCCATAATTGAAAACTAGAAACCCAATTTTTTCTCTTCGAGAAACCTCATAGATTAAATCCTATTATGCATTCCAAGATATAAAGCTTTAAGTTGTTGCACTAGAATAGATTTAGTAATAGAACCTCTAATCAAATAAACTACCACCATAACTAGATCAAATCTCTAAATCAAGTGAACTTAGGCTTGTTGGAAACCAAACAACAAGGTGCTTAAACACACAATAGTTCAAAGCTTGCACCTTAATAATGATAAAAACACATTACAAAAAAGAGTTCATTTTTGATACATTCACCAAATGTGAAAACTCCAACATTTTACATTGCTTATGGGGAATACTACAAGTTCTCACCACATCTTCACCACCTCAAATGGGTCTAACCATGTTGTAATAATTATTTAATGTTTCATATTTAAAAGTGGTAATTTAATTTGGTATTGAAAACTTTGAGTTTATTTATATAACAACATTCATAATATATCATGGGAACATGTGAATAAATTTGAAATCAATCTAATAAATAAAAAATATCATAAGCATTTTTTAAATGTCATAACCATTGTTTTTAGGTAGAAAAAAACTTGAAAAAACTTGAGAATGATATTTTTTGGCAAAAATAAAAAATAAACCTTAATGTAATAATACAAAGAAAAATTTTAAATTTTAAAAATAGTTCCTACATGATTTTAAAATATTATTTTGAAAATATTTCCCAATTAAGCAATTACCTAAAGGGGTAGGATTGGCTCCTAATAGGATGGTTCGACCCCAAGTTCAAAAATCACAATGATAAGCTTCTCCAAGTGAAAACCACTAATTGTTTAAAAAGAAATGAACAAATTCAAAAGTGAGTGTCGAAGTGTAAGAAAGGAGGAAGGATTGAAAGATGGAAGTTTTAAAAATTCCATAATATGTTCCATCCATACTTCACCTTTGATTTCCATCTTTGATATTGATTCCCTTCATCTTCAACCTTTTGATTTCCAATTTGATCCTCCTAAGTTTGATTTCAAGCTTTGATCCTTTCAAGGCCTTGTCCCATAACAAATCACATTTTTCACTTCAATTTATCCAAAGTTAATTAGCCCCAATGATAATTTGCTACAGTAAAGAACTAATATTTTTTCTCACTAGATTAATTTGGGGACCTTTCTTTGAAACCTTTAAATTCAAGGTGTAGTATTTACTTGTGTAGTGCATATCCCCAAATAACAAATAACCACAAGATTTCCCCTATCACCATGATCCAACATTAAATTTAGGATTTTGTTAATTTTGTCAAATTTGGGACATTTCATTTGATTAAATTTTGCTACTATTATCCATGTCACAATTCACCCAAACCCTAAATCCATTATAATTAATTTAAATCCACTTCATGTGTTGTACAACATCATTTGTAACTTGACATTTTTCGAAGCACAATTATTTGATTGAACTAGATGACAAACAACACTTTTACATCCCAAAAGCTCCAAGTTGCACAAGTCAATGATGAATAGATCCACAAAATATCCTTGGATTTGAATTTGACACAATGACCTCCTATTGATGAAGAATCCATTGAATGGAATGTGTGCCTTTAGTTGGAATTTAATTGGCCTCACATATGGCATTTTCAACTATTTCCCAAAACTTATACCCTAATGATTTTGTTGGAAATTATGCTCACCATTGCTGATGAACTTCAAATATTTTATGCAACCAATTACAAAATTTTCATTTAACACACCCTTAAATTTTAAAATCCCAAAATAATTGAAATTACACACATGGACATGTTGGTAAGGCTTACACAAACCATCATGCATTATCCAAGTGACTAAAAGAAGAACAAATGTATTATATAATTTGTCATTGCATCATATGATTATAGAATGCCTTTTCATGGAAAATATTGTGAAATGGAAAAGATCATTCGACATACCATCATCTTATTGGAACAGATTCTTCAAAGTCTTTATGACCATATTTGGCACAAATTTAAAATGAAGCTATTATGCATCAAAACATCAAATCGATAACTTTTGTGAATAATATGTTAATAGATATAGTTCTTTATGAATGTTGTTTCAATGGTGTATACATTAAAAATATTCAATCTAGATGTGGGTGTCAATTGGTATTGGGTAGTTGATAGTTTGTAGGTTGTATCAATGAATGTTTTGAAATTGTAGATTTTTTCACCTTAATTTTTTTGGAATTTCCTAGATTTAGTACATAGAAAGTTTCAATTTTAATTTTTTTTGGAGTGCATTCGAATTTGTAGCTTCTAATGCAACGGAATGAACAACATTTGTGAGTTGCCAAGTTGATTTTTAAATGGTGTGTAATGTTGATTCTCATTGTTTTGATTTCTTTATGTTTCCCACTAGGTTTTCCAATCGTTTTGATCTTAATCTTGTAGTAGTAAACATGTCTTTGTTCGTTGAATATATATATGAAGTTTTTGGCTCCATAGTTAAGCTCACCTTTAATTTTTGAAACTTGGTTGGTAATGACATACAAAGCAAGAAACAATATCTCACCCCAAGTGCTTTGGAAAGCATAAGGTGAGAGAGAAAATTACAACAACAATTTTCTAAACAAAATGGTCTTGCATAGTCTATTGAAGACCTTAACATGGAGGGAGATAACATGTGGTAGATTTTGAACAAAAAATTCAAAAGTAATCCCTTAGTTTTTTTTTTGAAACTTTGCTTATGCCTTTCACATAATTTTCTTTTCCTAATTTTTGTTGAAAATGAAAACATCAAAGACATATTGAATTTCAGCTATCATGAAATGGGTGGGCCAATCTTATGAATGTGGTGAATGATGACACAATATATTGTAGGTGATAAAATGGAGACAACATATAGTGCACAAAGTTTGACAAATCTAGTTGTGATAAACCTTTATTGATCACCCTATTCAACAAGATATCCAATTTGGTGTTTCTAAATTTTCTAACAACTCCAAATTTGCATTATATTAATAATGAGAATTTCAAGAATAATATGTAATTATGAATGGACCTAAGCTTTAGTCTTTATTTTAACACTACTCTTCATATTTCCTAGTTAACAAAATAAATTGTTGATTTTGACTTACAATTTGTTTTGAGTGGTTTGTGAATGCACCCAAATGCTATCATCTTCTTTATAATACAACACTTTCACATGAATTATAATAGACGTTCTCAAGGACATTAGAAAATTGGGTTTAGTGCCATTTATTTTTTATTTCATGAATTTGAAATTTTTAAGTTGCCAAAACATCTCTACACAAAAAATGTTCATGTTGTACAAACCCAATGAATGCAACCTACCTCTTGTGAACATTTGCAAATTGAAAAATAGATGGTGATGTGCATAACATTGGAATGAAGGATTTCAAAGTCCTAAGAGGAATGCACAACAAATTCCACAATTTGGCAAGATGGTTTAACCAAAGATCATTTGGCAATTCATATTAATGTTATAATGGCAGAAATTTGCCATTTTTCCACAAAAGAATTGAGAATTTCTTGTTAAAGTTTGCCAATATTTTGATATCAAAACAATGAAAACAAAGTTTTAGGTGTTGACCAAAATTATCATATGTGTCTATTGGATTGGTTTGAGAAAAATGTTTGTTCATTTCTTATGACTAAATAACAACAATCAAGTTTGCAAATGAATCATGTTGCTAGGTCCGAACATCTTTAAAATTCTTTTTATAATACATGTGTTGTGCTTTACAACATCACCTTGAATACCAATGTTGAGGTTGCACCAACCAATTTTGTGAAATTGTTGACTAACAAATCCTTAAAATGTAGGTTTTTTAATGGTTTTGATACCTCATATTTCTTTGAAAAGCAATAACAACCCACATGAACACATCATGGGTTTCCAAATAGGGTTTTGGAACATGTGCAAATTACCCATGTTACTTTTATTTCCACTATGTCCATGGCTTTTTTTAATGATTGATTTGTCCATTTTCGTGTTGTTGTTACTATAGGGGTCCTAATCACTACATTGTATATATATCATGTGTGTGATAAAGTAAAGGTGGGACATTTTCCTTGTCTATTGGTAGCCAATTCAATTAGGCACTCCTTTTATGAAACACATTGAACATTATGTTAACCTTAATGTTCTTGACCTTAAACTCCAACAAGTGTGGGGTGTAAATGTTTCTAATAGTTTTGATATTTCATATTTCTTTAAAAAACAGCCACTCAAACAAGCAAATCATGGGTTTCCAAATGGGGTTTTGAAATAGGTGCAAATTACCCAAGTTACCCCTTTTCTCCACTATATCAATGGTTTCCTCTAATGATTGATTTGTCCATTTGCCTTTTGCTCCTAATCATTACACTACTAATTTATGTTTTACGTGTGATGTAGGTAGAGGTGGGATATTCTCCTTGTCAGTAAGTCATTGATCCAATAAGTTACTCCTTCCATGAAACACATCAAACATCATGTCAACGTTAATTTGTTCTTGACCCTTGACTCCAACAAGTGGGGGGGTGTGTGGTCAAAGCCCACAATAGGTGCCTGCCTTTGTCTTTCTTATTAACAAACCAAGAGAAGAAGAATTGAATTAGGTCAAGAAATGATTGAATAACATGTGTTTAGACATATTCACAATCAGGGTACCCCTTTTTGGACACATGACTCAAGGACTTTGTTTTTGTTATTTTTCAAATATAAAATCTACATGAAATCAATTTAAGTGAAAAATATTGGATGATTCAAATTATGATAATTTGCATGGTGGTTGTGGTTTTTCACATGTGTATATAATTATGCATAAATATTTTGGTAAAAAACCAAAAATGTAAAAAATGAATACATAAGCTTTTATATACAATTTAACATGTTTTCTTGCATGAAAATTTCTTGCTCATGTTACCAACACTTGAAGCCACAAATTTTAAACCTAGTAAATACAAAAAATAACCGAATGGCAAAATAAAAAAATCACTTTCCTTACAACCTTTTCATAATGGATTCTATAGCCTTCAAAAATTTATATCATATATTATTTAATCAAATGCATTATATGAACATTGCCAAACATAAATGTATGCATTTCATATCCATGATTTTTTTTTGAAATCAATTGCATTATTTAAATTGTTAAAAATTATTTTAGAATGAAAATTACAGTTAAAACAAGGATTCAAATCATTTAGAAGGATTCAAAAATACATTTATATTATATCCAATCTATTCATGGATTTTTTAATTAGATTAACATGACATCATTCTAGTTATAGTCATAAACAAATCCACTATAATCATGAAATAATAAATGTAATAAGATTTCAAAATAGTCCATTGTAGTCTTTTTTCATTAGACTGTCCTTTTGGTACCTTAATTGTGAATATGCCCGTCTCTAATATTCTAATAGAAGTGATGATATTAAATAAATTTTCAAAGTCTTTTCATTTTAAATTCCCATCTAATGTAATTTTGTAGGTTACTTAAATGTGAGTTTCTAACTACAATCCATTGGAGCATGTTAAAATCTATGATAATTATTTACTTTCTTTGCACTTTATCATGCTTGTGGGACTGTAATAGATTGTGAATCTAGCTATATAAGAACTTGCTAAACCTTTCCTTGTAAACTTTGTTTATGTGTGAAATCTTCAACTTATCAAATTGATTCTTTACTTTGACATCTATGCTTTCATTTTTTACTTTTATGTTAGGCTTCAACATTTTTGCATTAAAATCTCTAAAAAGTTCTAGAGCTCATATAACACACTTGTTAAAAGTTTGAACATGCTTTGAATAGTTGGGAGGAGAACCAAACTTGCTAAACAATTGGAATGAACTTGGAATTTTTGGAAAGTTGAAATTGTGATGCACTTATTATAGTAGGAATTGCAAAGTGCTAAGTATAGGGATCATTTTGGTGATCCTTAGGTTGCTCATACATTTTGCATTATAGTAATGAGTTGCAAAATCTATAGATTTGCCTTAAATCACACCTTAGGGAAAAACATTATTTTTCAAATTGGAAAACTACATGAGTAAAACTATAAGGTCCCATATAATGGTTGTTGCAAACAAATTATAGTTTAATTAGTTTTATGATAGGATCCTATTTATTTTTAAAAATGAAATATAATTAATGTAGGGTAAACATTAGTCCAAAATATTAAAAAACATATGTACAATGAACTTTGTGAAGTTATTATTGTGGGAGAATATATATGTCATTAGTTTAGAGTAAATGCACCTTTTATTTACACCCTTTAAGGAAAAAACAAGAAAATAACAAAAGAATATTTTGATAAACATGTTTTTAAAATCATTTTCTCCTTGTGGTGAACAACATCTAGATGCCTCATGACTTCAACTACAACTACAATTCAAACATATGTATGGGATCAAAATTCACTACAAAATATAGAATTTAAATTATGTTTAGGGTGGCTTAAACATTTGGATATTATAAAACTAGATAATAACAAGGAGGGAAATTTTGATGCGTTCTCTCACATAATACCCCCAAACAATACCCTTTTTAACACATGTAATGTGTAATTTTAACATAGAATGTCTCCCCCATGATCACACCTTAAACTGAACACTAAAAACCCCATTTAGTTGGATAATATTATGTACTTGTGTTCATTTGTGTGAATTACAGTGTGACAATTCGAAACCCATTAGTAATTGTTTTTTAAGATAATGGAACAATTAATTTTTTAACAAGTACCATTCTTTACACCCATAGTTGAACATAAAATTAGTATTATTGGTTGGAAATTGGATAAAAAAACCAAACACAAGTTTTTGAAGCAATGACTTTAGCCATAAGGAGTATGCTTCATGTGCTTTGTGATTCTGCAAGTGTGCTCAAGAATCACATCACTGGATGGGATTATACCATTGACAAATGAGCTGACAATTAGCTCACCTGGCATGCTAAACATGTTTCTGTCCATGGAACACCATCTGGAGCATCCTCTGGTGCAACCAGATTGAAGTGCAAGTATGTGAGGTATTCTCCTTTCTCTCCCTGCACCTCTAGTCTATTATGACTCAGAAGTGAATCTCACATCCAAAGGATGCAGCTATAATGTAGGAAACTGGTATCTGAACTAGTGATCCGGCTGTAACCGTCATGTAATATGAAACCCCTTAGGGCAGGGCAGTTGGTGCTCAACTAAGGAGCTTCTGCTTGGCTTGTCTAAGCTATTTGAGGAGGGAGTGACTGCTATTCATTCTGCAGGTACTTGTTACTTATATGGATAGTTTGTTTTATATGGGATGGGGACCTGCAAGCATGGTTCTAGACATGAGGTTCTCTGCTTGGGAGATGAACTTGTGTCCCACTCTGGTCTGCAGGTAGCTCACACATTGCTATAGTTAATAGATGGTGACACTCAGCAGCAGATAAAGAGTCCACAATGAAGGATGGCTGTATTTGCATCCAATTTGTGCAGTGCATTGCCAGAGACCTTTGATCAGCTTCTTACCAGTGATGCAACTGCAGCCATCTCCTTGTCTTCTAAAGTTGGAAGTCGTGTTGAAAGAGTTGAGCATATGTTTTCTCCCCTGAACTTGTGAAAAACATCAAAATGTGTGCATTCCTGTGTAAGTAGCTATTTTTCTTCATTATCTGGTACTATTGCTAACCCAGCAGTGAAAGATTGGAAGATGGTGAGAAAGAGCCAGGTCAACAAAACTACGAGACCTGACATATATATTCTAAAGGTTTGAGACATGCTGCAGCTACTAATCTGGGGTGGTTGTAACAGCTTTCAGCAGCTAATTGTTGCTGGTTAAGCAACAGGAACAGCTTCAATTGGTTGAATCATCAGCCTGGTTAAGCAAGAAAACCTGATGCTCACTGGGACCAGAAGGAAGTTGAGCTGACCTCATGGTCACCTCAACTACTTGGTCAAAAACACCTTTGCCACCTTACTGGGCTTTCTCCATCCCCAAGTGCACATGCACTCCCACACATGGTGCCAGGTTGTAACAAGAACGAACCAATCATCACCTTTCACCTGATCATGCAAATGCAAAAGCATCAGGGTGGTATGCAACATAATCTTGCATTTGTCAAGGAATCCCAATTTGGTGGCAGTATCATTCATCACATAAGCTACAACCACTACTAAATTCATCACAGTACCACTCCTACAATGCTCCTCTAGTCTGAAGCATTTGTGAGCCATGGTTCTGCCTATCCTTCCTATCACCCTTCCAAGAAAAAATGGAATACAATAATGTACACACCAGCTTTTCAATATCTAACCATCAATGCCTTCCATCCATAGCCAGCACAGTCATGGTAGTAGAGTCAGTGTGAAGGTCAGTCCCCAGGGTCTCTCTGTCCCAGTGCAGTTGCTCTTCTATCTTAGGGGTCTATCTCTAAAGCAAGGTCTAAAGATTATTTCTGACGGTATGCCCTTAACATATATGAGTAGACTGAACCAGGAGGCCAGACAGAGCAATTGTCCCCTTCAGAAGTTCTACAGCTGAGCCCAAGAGAATTAGCAGGATTCAAAATTTTGACCATTTCTGTGTCACCTTGTCCAGCATGGCCTTGTCCCAATCCTTTTTGCCAAGCTTACATTTCAAGATTGCAAAGACAATAAGACATTACAGTACAGTTTTTTAGCAGGATGTTTGGGGTGCAAGAATCTCAAAACACCTCAGTCTGGAAGTGTGCAGATTGGCCAAAAGTATACATAAGCAGCAGACATGATCTTGCAAAGTTCCAATGTGATGCTTACACAAGTGATGCTCTAGAAGGTGACACCATTTCCTCAAGTTGTGGCATGTCACATCTGCATTATTTGTCATGAAGTAGCATGCATCACTATTGGTGATATACGTTTCTTGTTGAAAAAACTGCAGAGTGTGTATGGAAGGCCACCCACCTGTAGCATTATATTGGCAGTTGGCCAGCTCTACAACCCCCTGAACAGATGGATGTCTTTGTTGCTGTGGTCACTTGTTTCTATGCTTTACAAAAAGCAAGTAAGGCTTCCACTTTGTTATTTTTCCTTGTTTCTCTTGTAATCTCTGGGAGTTTGGACTTGATGCTTTGGCGTCATCATGCAATCCACATCTCTTTTCTCCAGCTATTTCTGATTGAAGCATCTCTTGTTATGTTCACCATTCACAGGAGTAGAAGTGTCTAGTTGCGCAAGTTATTGTCATCAATGGTTGCTGTTTGATGATTGTTGTCATATATGCAAATGGATCCCATGGATACAAATGGTAACTCTAAGGCTCTGAAGCTGTTTCGCCAAATGCAATAGAAGGTGTGCTCCTGGCAGACTTTGTTACATTTGCTGTGATGCTGAATGCCTGTGCCAGTGCAGTTGAGGGCAGGTGAAGAGGTCAGGTGTGCTAATGAGCAGATCGCTGAAAGTAGTTGCAAGTCTGATTGCTTTGGGGGAATAGCTTGGTTGACATGTATGCTTAATGTGAGCATGGAGGTTGCCTGGAGACTGTTCAACAAGATGCCATCTGGAAACGTGGTCTCTTGGAATGCCATACTTGAAGGATATGATGTGCATGGGCACGGCAAGGAAGCTCCCAATTGCAAGCATCTGCTTACCTCGGAAAACCCCAGAAAATTTCAACTGTATCTGGAGGGCAGTTTGCCAAGCAGAACCTTTCCTCTGCCAGGGTAGGGTGTTTTGGAAAGCAGAATGCTCGCTCCAGTGGGCATTTCATTTTTCTTCATTTTTATACACATCAGCCTTCCTGAGAAAAAATGATATTTTTCTGTGGTGCTTTAAATTGGTAAACACTTGAAGAGCAAGGCATTTCCAAAATAAGCTCAACTCAGATCTGGCACCCTGCCCAAAGTAGGCACACCCCTCAGCTCCAGAGCAACCTGCTCCTCAGGTGTTACCCAACTCGTCATCACCTATTATCCTACTTACCTACTTGACCTAGGTCTATTCAGAAGGGGACCAGCCTTATTTTAAATGGCAAGATTTTGCTGAAAAGCAAATTTCAAAATTCAAAAATGAAGTGATTTCAAAGGTTTTCAATTGCCAAAAGTGAGAAAATAAATAATAAAATTCGCCAAATTTCCATACTGGTTTTTAGTCTGTAGCCAAACACATCAAAGGATGATTAAAGATTCATTGATGTTTGGTATATAGCGAGGGTTGTGCTAAATCTTCCTCTAAGTATGATCCTGACTTTTTATACATAGATTCCTACGGATGACAGCCACTTAGAATACAAACAAAAATTCCTAAAAAACACACTGGATTTTTCACAATAGTCAGTATGCACATTAATAAATAATCATAATATTATCAATAATGGTAGTGGACATAATGGTAAAGAAACATCAAGCATGGTGAACCACGATTAAAATACATGGGGGGGGGTGGGAAGGGGGGGGGTTCGGGACGAGTGCAGCAACCCCGGTCAACCAACCTATCATGCCCACTCATTCAGACTTAAACCAACTTTTGTGTTGTGTAGTGAAAGCAGGAAAAGAGCAAGTTGAATTTTTAACCTTTTTTTTTTGGGTTCATGTAATTTTTTTCACACCACCCCCTCCCTTACCTCCATTCCTTTTTCTCTGTTTGACAAGCAGGGAGAGGAAGCTCAGAGCTGTAGAATTTACGATTTATTCTGCAAGGTAAAAAATTAATTTTGTTGAGATTTTATGTATGAAACTGCAACAGTATTTGACTAACAAATTTTGCCATCAAATCTAATGCGTGAATTAGCACTTGCATCTCTCCACAAGTACTGTGGCAAATACCATGTGTGCCCATTAGCAAGAAAATGACTGATTATGAAAAAGGGTTCAAGGGTAGGTTATACATAATCAAATGTCTTGTCTGATGTAATTCTCCAAGGTTGCCGGCTGCACACCATCCTGAGTCTGACATTGCAACTTTCTGCCCACCAAGAATGGGAAGGAAATAAAATATATATTAAAAGACGTCGCCCACCAAGAATGGGAAGGAAATAAACCAATAATGGCCCTCCATCCATGTCCCTATTTAGATACATCATCATCCTTCATGTGCTGCTTACTTGCTTGCTTGGACAGTGCATAAATAATCACCATGTATGATGAATAATATTTACACATAATAAGAGGAAAGTTCTGACTAAGGATTGCTAACCGGCCTCACTTTTCTTTGCTGACACATGGACGGTGCAATCCATCAAAGACCACTTGCATCCATTATCTTATAGCCAGAAAAATCGGTGATCACAGGAAGTTGCAGGTCCGGTACTCACGCACAGACTGCATTGCTTTATTAAAGACTTCCAATCTTGAGCATTGTGAAAGCACAAGACGACAAGAGAAAAGACAAAAAAACATCCAGCTGCAATAATATATTCCCGAGTAAAGTTCTGAGCGGGTAGCACAGAAAACTTTAACCAGCCTAAATTATGGCAGACGGTTTGCACCATCCTAGAAGGACCACTTGGATCCTTTCTCTCAACCTCTAATCAGAACCACCTTCCAAGATGTTCGGCAGTCCTGCATAAATGCAAGGTGCTTCAGTTACCCACTTACCTTGGGGTTACACCCCTTTGTGGAGTCCAGCAAAATCTGGCATGGGGCCTTCTGCTTCACAGAACGGACCATTTTGAAGGAGTGAAATGCCTTGTGGCCATGGAAACTGAATTAAATTGCTATTAGGTGCTCACCCAAGGC
>Ga0116227_10007394_pt1 | contig 21492 bp, 19 predicted proteins | sample S1TSphgellanicum_FD_89693 | JGI IMG/M metagenome (GOLD analysis project Ga0116227, IMG submission 89693) | Host-associated microbial communities from peat moss isolated from Minnesota, USA - S1T2_Fb - Sphagnum magellanicum MG | ecosystem: Host-associated > Plants > Peat moss > Unclassified...
CCGCCCGGCTACCGCGAGGGGCACCGCGGTGGCATCGGTGGTGCGCGGGGCCAGGGCGGGGGGGGCGTGCGGGGGGTGCGGGGGCGGGGGAACACCAAAACAACCCCCCACCCGGCAGCCCCAATATTCCCGGGGAATATTCTCTGCGTGATCCTCCTTCCCAACTCCTGGATTGGGACAAACTACAGTTTCCATCCAATGGATTGAATATTTTAAATACCCTGTTTTCAACGGATGAGATTTCTTTCCAAGCTCAAGTCAGCTCTGGCCAATATATATAATTTTAATAATAATAATAATAATAATATTTATTATTATTATTATTATTATTATATTTCTCTTGGGTGTGGTGCCTTAGATAAATAGAAAAATAGAATAGTGATACACCAATTAGTTTAATTTTTAATTTTAAAATTAGAAATATTTTTTTATTAAATTTGAGGGGTAGATTTTTTTTTTAAAGTGTAAAATGGTACCAATAAAAATAAGTTATCAATCACATGAGATTCAAGGATGAATTGGATTAAAAGAAAAGCAAGTATGTAATGTATTATTACATTTATTCTTGTAAATTTTAATTTTTCATGGTACCTAAATATATTCAATTGAATTACATATAGTTTACATACCTGGGTACATCATCTTGTTTTTCAACTACCTAGGCTTAGTTGAGCAGCAAGGTTTTAGGGTTGCCCTAAACCCTAAACCTAATAATTTAATCAACTTTGTTTTGGGTCAGTTTGTTCCAATAGTAAACTTGTGCTAATGATTTTCAATTCAACATTATATGCTAAATAATGAAGCTATTTGTGCTTGAGAGACTTCATCCAGATTTTTTTGCCATGGCAAGCACATATTTCTTCATAATTTTCATCAATTCCTTAAAAAGTAATTAATTAGTGCCTAATGACACTTAACTACCACAATTTAGAAGATTTAGCAATCTCAACTTCCATTTTTGTACACTAGACGAATTTAATAACCCATTTTTGAGTCCGAGCAATATGATATCCATCACTTTAACAAAGCCTTCTAGGATTTTTGTCACACCAATGGATTTATACTTGCAAACTTTTGACCTTGTTCATTTGGTAGTATGTAGTAGGCCCAACATCCATACATTGCCCCAAATCCTTTTGTCTCACCCATCCCCAAAGTTACATTACATCCCAATGAAATTCAATTCATTCTTATCTCAATCAAACTCTTGAATCCAATTATCATGGCCAAACCTAATTGGATGCAAGCCTTATTTGTTTTAACAAGATATCAAGTGTCTTGGCTATTGTCACCACACATTTCATGTGGAGGTGTATGACTTCCTTGGTGCCCAACTTGAAATCATATCATGCATATTGTGTTATTGGTCACATTTAATGCATGTTATGTATTGGCTCCAAAAATATTAACAATTGTAAATAGACACAAATCCAAATCCATCTTTTGGAGTTGTATTTGATGTATTACGTGTTTTCCAAGCATCCAATGTTTGTTTCAATGTCAAAAAGCATATGGTCATATCAAGTGATTTCTTTGAAGTAACATGTCAATTATAGACATTTGTCTCACAAATGTGACAATACAATGGCAATCATGCATGAAGAGTTTGCAAATTTACCACCCAAGAGCATCATCACGGGGCAATATGATGGAATTGAATCATTGTGCTTAAGACTTGGTTACAAAACTTGACTCCAATACATGGGATTAAAAGAAACCTCCCAAACAACCCATACTTAGTAACACATCTAGTCAAATCACATCATGGTCTTAAAAGAATTGGTGTTCATGAAGTAATTTGTTAAGTTAAGCATTGTTAGAGGGAGTGTTGCTTCTTCAATAGTATAAGTTTACATTTAAAGCAATTCATCATCATTTGAAACATTTGCAACTAAAATTTGTGCAACTCAACAATTCATTAATGATCATATCTTAAATTTGGATAGGGTGGATTTGGAGGTCAAAGGATGGTCATGTCACAAACATGTATTCTTATCACAAAATCCAAAAAGGATTCCAAGACCAATGTTCAAAGGATTTTTGGGAGCTTTTCAAAATTTTGTGATGTTCGCAAACCAATCAATCTATTCTTGTTGGTTGCATGCTAGCAATTGGAGATATCCAACAAAATGTGAAAGAAAATGTGCAATGAAAATCTAAGGCCACTCATGTGACCCACTAGTGAGTGCAACTACATTGGGCCTCATCATTCATAATAGATTTGGACAAATCTTACACCATCTAATTTTGCTGTACATTAAATCATTACAAAATGTGAAAGACCTAAAGAGATAAGTTAATATAGCATTTAAAACCCAAGTTGATGTGTAGAAATCATGGCATGGATGGCCAAGTCGACGATTTGATATCTTCACAATTGGATTGTTGTTCTGCAGCTGAAAACACACTTACATGCTTTCTGCTTATGCATCCTATTGCATGACCCTGGATTTTATGGATCTGCTGGCATTGATACTTATCAACGTCCCTTCCATTGGCCTCACAACAGAGAAATATTTCTCAGCTTGTGCCTGTGACCAAAAAAAAAAAACTTACTAAATTAAAAATCCAATACATAACGAAAACAGATTGAAAGATGTAATTGGGTTGCGTGCATTTTTTTCTGATTATATAAATCTCTGAAGTCTTGCAATATGGCATGTTCATATCCTTCCTATTCTCATTGATGACATTTGAAGATTGCTGTATCGTACAATCTTCAGCCAATATATATGTTCATTGCTCAAAGTGCATCAAGACATATGAAATCACTCCATCCCATGCTACTTCAATCCAAAATTGTTTCTAGAAATACCCACATTACTATTCTGGAAAGATTGGACATGCTTTAATGCTTATCAAAGTTGAGATCGAGACAAGTTCTCACTTTTCCTTGCTCCGAAGTTCCTATTCGGGGATCAGTACCTCCTTCTTGAAAGAACCCTTTAAGTCCTTTACTCACCTGTATAAATATCATCTCATTGTTGTGCACCCATTGATGATCTGATATGTGATGAGCAAACCAGTGTGTGCCTTACAGTGGGCACAACTTGTAACAATAGATCATCAACACATGGTGAGTGATGTGTAGGTCGAAAATGAGAGCAGATTTCCTTAGTGCTCTAGCACTAGAACATAATAATAAGCATGGTTAATTATCAGAGTGCAAATTATGAAAGAAACACATTTATAGTTCTTCAAAGACTCTTATATATGCAAGGATCAAGGTCATCATATAATGTCATGGATTTGTGTAGAGGAGGTAGATGCATACGGTAATAATTTCACCGAGAAATGGTTGTTTCACAATGGGCTTGCGGACCTTCATCTTGGCACGCTCCTTTTGGCAAATCATGTTAGTGTAGCCACTTGTTGTGCGGTAGTTGCTATTGTAGGTTTGGTCCAAATTCTTCATAAAACCATCTGTTATGTTTGACTCCACCTGCTCTTCGTAAGGAACAATGAAATCATCAAAAAAACCAATTTTACACCAACAATAACAAGGTTCAAACTAATTTTTTTGTAGCCTTGCCAAAAGCATTTTTTGAAATCTACCACATGACAAGCTCCAACAACCATCAATTGTTTGTTGCTTCTTTGTTGCTTGCTTTTATGAAAGGCCAAACCGAAGAAGAAATGGAAAAAAAAAAAATTTGCACCTGCGGCTTAAAACCACCATAGCCAACATCTTTGCCACCCCATAAGTCTCTTGAGTACTGGTCCAAATCATACAACAACATCCGGTCCTTTTCTGTGGGTCTTGGCAACCCAATGTCATTTGCTGCAGATGATTCATTGAGTGATAAATAGCCTCCATAGCCAGCAAGGTGCTTCCCCCGTTGCAACTCTTCTTTCCAAATACGTTCCTCGATGTTTCTTACCTAATCAAACAATTTTTTTTTTAAAAAAAAAACATGGAACATAAAAAATGGATATGTTGATAACATCGAATTACCATATTTTCTTGTCGTTTGCATGAAGGAATTAAAATGAAATTCCCAAACATCCCAAACATCCAAGTTATTCCTTTTAGTTTTAGAAGCGAATTATGTTGCACCATATCAAAATATGTCACTTGTAAAATTCTAATTTTGTTTGAAATATTGTAGTGTAGAGGTGCAACTATTGTGTGTAGGTACTTGGTGGTCAACAAACCTTCCGACAAAGCATCTCCATTATGAGAGTAGTAGAATGGTATATTGGAAATGAAATTGTTCAAAGGTAAGCTCCCAACTTTTGGATTCAAAGGATCACCTCCACCATGACCACCACCACCAAGAAGGCAAAATCCAGAATAGCATGGAAAGGTGGGGTTGAGGTTAGGGAGGCTTGAGCAGTTATAGCATGAGATTCAACTGAAAGGGTAAATTGCAATGCCATCTGAAACTGGTGAAGCCTCTGGGATCAGCTGAAAATACTTCATCAAACTGGGATTGATTGTTCCACCACTAGTGCTTGGCCACCTACTTGCAACCCCATATATGATTGATACAATTCCAACCACTTGGTCTACTTTGGGTTGCTTGCAAAATTGGGTTCACAAATGAGATGGCAACATTGAGAATGAATGTTCCATACATTTTTGAAGAGCTTACTAGGATTGAATGGAAAACATATGGTGATTGGGAGCACAATTGGGAATTAAAATATCATTAATTGATGAACTTATCATAATCATCATCATCTTGGAAATTAACCTCTTTGGGAGCATCAAAATCAGGGAGATAGATTTGTGGGAACACCATTTGGGGACAATATTAAATTGATTGGAACAACTTTTAGTTGTGGTTGGGAGCTTTTGAAAAATTGTGAAGGTTGAAAAATGGCTTCATTTTATTTTTTAATGGTGTCCTGACTATGGGCATTAGTGCAAAAACCAATTTTTGGATTTGGTTTGCATTAGAGCCTCAAAATCTAATTAGGAATTTGATTTTTTGGATTTCAACTTCATATTATGGACAATAAAGTTATCTGTAAAGTCACCCTCTCTTTCACCTCCTTATCCCCTCTTTCAGTGGTATTTGCAACATAAGGAAATTTTATTAAATCTCAATATGAAATGCTGAAACTCAATATTTAATGCACAAGGTTCTAGAGTTATTTTAGTACTTGTACAGGTAGGAGCAGTGAAAATATGTGTAGCAGCAGTGGAAGCGCTCAGGAAAAAGGAAAGAGAGGAATATGAAACTCAGTTTACCACCAAAATTGGTGGAAAAGCTAGTTTGGGTCCCAGTTATGCATATTTGATGCCCTATTATGCCGAAACTGGCTGTTCTCGGCCTCTAATGACTTGACTTTACAGGCAACTTTAATAGCATGTGGATTTATAGAGAAAATTTTGGGAACTAAAAAATTGGGCATTTATTACAGGAACTAAGTAATTGGACACCATTTGTGCGCAAGAAGGATTGTTCACAAGAGATGATTGCAATTTTTTTAAATAAGAACAATTTGATTGAAAGATAGGGACCACCAACTTAATCATGTACAATGATCTTCGAGTTGTTCCATTTGCCAAAATGCTTGGTTTCCTCTTTTGTTAGTCTGATTCTTGCAAAATTGCACCATCAAACTACCACCCTTTCCAGTCAGTGAGCTATTACATTCTCAGATATAAAATTGCAACATGAAGCTTCAAGCTCAAAAGCAGCAAGTATACAGACACCAGTGAGTCCTTCCCTTTCTTGGTATAACAATGGAAGGGCTCAAAGTACTTGATCAAATTATAGTATTGTAAATCTTCAAGTATGTTGGATGTTGAACCATCCTACATTGGGTTGGAGTTTCTGAAAAGGGCATGACTTATAGATTGCAGATCTCATGCATGGCGAGACTTGTAAACCACAAAAAGTCCTCAATGATGCCGAATGGTGTTGGCATATTATGAAGCAAGCAATCAGCTCGTGGTTGGCTACTCGACACAATATGATGATGAAGAGTCTTCTTTTCGTCATATCATGGACATGTTGCACCATCTCCTGAGTGCGTCATGCACTCACACCCTTCTACAACTGCATCTGCCATGCTTAGAGAGAGCAAGCATCCATTTGTGATGATTTTAACCATTTGTTTTCAACTTTTTTTAATTTCCGTATAGCTTATGTGCAAATATAGAACTCAGAAGAGAAACTACACAAGTGTAATACAAATATGATTCCTTGCAACTACATGCAAACAGATTTTGTGATCACTAACATTTGAGCTATCCCATGTGGGTTCAGGGTTTAGACTAAAGCTTCAAAGCAATATAACCTCACGAAAAAATTCTAGAAAGGTAGAAACCAAGTGCCAAATTGCAAAAACATATTCAATGTACATTGTAATCACTACTATGGGAGTTGAACCCTAGTCTCAAATGAGACTTTGCCCATGTGCAATAGTAGTGTGCCTACACCCATAACCCACCTCAACCCCAAACCACATCAAGCAAAAGACTCCATCTTCAAACAACTAGCCAAAGAGCATCACCAAGAATTAAACTAAATCCCAAGCTCTACTTAACATTCCACTTCCACAAGACTCCACTAGCTACACTTCACAATTGCCAAGCACACTTGCATGGACCTTTCAAGACATGTCTCTCATGCAATGTGAAAATAATGACTTGCTTGTGCAATGTGTAAATTCAACAAAAAAAAGGACAATATTACACTTATTATCCATGCTTAAATCACAACGTTAGTTGAAACTTGGTACATAAACAAAATTGCCCCATCAAAAAGGGGAATGGGTGTGGCAAATGAAAATGAATTGCCTCATATAATAGGCCATCTACATTTAAGCATCAAAACAATATCATGCTTTTCATATTCCTCCATTGGGTGATGACCTTTTCAACAAGGAATTTTCAATCATGTAAAATATTTGTACATAAAAATGAATGCACATATCCAAATGGTAAATCAAGTAGTTCCTCAACTTATTTTTCATGACCGCCACTACTAAGAAAGAACATCCATCTTCCATAATTTCAAAGACTTGTAAACATATAGTTTCAACGAGCTTTATGAATTCCAAAAACTTGTACTCAAGGATGGAAGGAGAAATAATCTTGGCCCACATTCAAATGATAGTATTCATAATATAATCCTCCTTCATGATTGGTTCATTGTTTGTAGTTATTGTCATATTAAAGAAAGAATGTTCCAAATTCAAAACATGGCCATCCATGAGAAATTTCACAAAGACCCCCTTTCCTTTCCCACCTTGCAATGCTTAGATTAGGCAACTTTGATGATAGTCCAATGCTAATGGAAAACATTTGCAGCATCATTGGGGTCAACTTAAAAATTATGGTAGATCACACATAATGTTAAGCTTATGGCACCACTACAAATCATGGGTCTAATTCACTAGACAGTTTCAATTAGGCACCCATAAAGAAGGATTAATTGATTCCATAATAAATTGCATTTCACCTTTCCTATTTTCTAATCACTATGTAGTGAACCTAATTGATATTATACACATGTGTATGTATATATATGTATTATATATAAGGACATAAATATATAGTTTCAACTTGGTAATGTGATATCCAAAACCTTAATACAATTTATATTATTAATTAACATAAATGGTTGGAATGTGAAAACTAAATTATTTATGTTTTATGTTAGCCATATATTATTTTGCATAAATAAAATGAAAGATTTCAAAGTCATCAAAAATATGTATTTTTCAAATTAGTCATCAAATTATTTTCTTTATGAAAAAATGTGTTTGGAATTGGTATTAAACAATGACATTCAAATATCTTTTTCTTCAAATGATTTGAAATTTGATATGTTTGTTTATTATACATGTGTAGACTTTTGAAAAAAATTCAAAAAAAGGTTTTCATTTATTTCATTTGAACAAAGTATGAAAAAGAACATACATTTCAAAGTTTGATATTTAGCAAAATTTGGTGTGATTTTTATATAGTCAATGTTTGAATCTTTATATTACAAAATTAAATGGTAGTTGGTTTGGCAAAGACAATGGATTGTCTACTTGGAATCAAGTGTTCAAACCTAAATCTCAACAACAATTATATGTTGATTGTATATGTTGATTGATTGTATAAAAGTGTGTAAATACATATAAAAATTAAAATATGTATTAAACACAAAATATTTTTAAATTATAAACATAATATAACATAAAAATAAATAAAAACTAGAATGATAACTAAAAATGATTATAAATATAAACTAACATGACCAAAAATTATATTTACAAATCTCAAAACATGACAAAAACATTGGTGAATCAAGTGTGTTTTTAGCAACTTATTGTTGATGGCTGAAAAAATGAGTGATTTGATTGCACAATAGGCACCCTAATTAACTAGAAACCCTAGGGAATTATTTAGTGAATTAGGTTTTGATTTGTTGTAGTGTGGTTTGGAAATTTTCCCTCCAATTCATGAACTAGAAACTTGGCAAAGTTTTCACAACATTTTTTCCCATGAATAGGGAAATTTAACTTCAACACAAGTTTAACATCCCTTACTATAAGAGCACATTAGTTCACATGATACATAAAATAAAAAAACCTCAATAACAAAATAATCAATTTCCTCACCATTTAGGTTTGCACACTAGTTCAAATTTGACATATTGTTATTAGTGAATGTTTCAAGAAAATTCATTTCATCAAATGCAGGGTTATAAAATTTATTGTAAGGATAACTATAGAGTCAATATTTCTTTAGTTAGCAAATCTTCAATGTATCAATAAAATCATACACGAACACATCACAAGATCAAGGTATGCACACAATCCAAAAGTGGTAGAATGACATGCCAATCCATAATTTTCTCTAAGCTGCACAAGAGAATCAAATTTCACTAGAAATATTATTTTTTGGAACATTATCATGCATCTTTGCAACCAAAGGTCAATATTGCTCCATAACACGTTTCACAAAAAACAACATGTTGATCCATCTTGTTTTCATATTTTCAACAATTTGTTTCTTTTCTTTATGAATACATCACACAACCTCTAAAACTCAACATATTTTTAGGTGAATGGGAAAAAACCCATACAGATCTAGAAGGAAGGCCTTTAATTAAGTGACCAAATTCAATCTTGATAAGACCAACACATTTGTGTTGATTTGATGAACAAGTCCCATTAAAAACAAAACCACATTCTCCTTCATTTGTGTGGTCACATTGATTTTTACACCTTGAAACATGTTGATGCCATCACAACCCATTGAAATGAGTTTTGTTGAACTTGTTTTTTAGCATTAAAATGTTCAATTGAAACAATAGGAATCGAGAGAATTAACATCAAATTTTTGGTTGATTAAAACCCCAAAAACCAATACAAAGGGGAAAAGAAGGGTATTTTTCACTTAAAATCACCTAAAAATGATAGAGATTGTTTTCAAGAAAAGGGTTGCCACATTTATGTTTATTAGCTACAATTTTTTAAAAGTTCTTGGAAATAATGTCACCAACCTAGTGAAACATGTTTGAATCTACCTCAGGATGCTCATCACCTTGGTTCCATCAAGAAATTGAAAAAAAAATTAATGACAAAAACATCATATGAAAAGTGTTTTTAGTTGTCCTTTACACACTAATGTGTTCTCCACACAAACCAAAAGTGAAATTTGTTTCCAATCTTAAATAATGTACATGTCCATAGATATTCAAGATGTGTTGTTTATTGTAATGATCTCATTGACACCAATAATTAAGAGTAGTAACATTTTAGGTGAATTCAAACACAAATTCATTCATGAATTTGATTATACGGGTGCAAGTACGTAAATAGGAGTCAACGAGATTACTTTACAAAAGGACTATGAGTCCTTTTTAGTTTTTTTTTCATTTTTTCATATGAATTTTTTTTTTAATGAAATCTTTTGCAACTTTTTATTAAAAATACATATAGTTGCCCCAATAGATACATGTTTTGTGTTAATCATTGTTGAATAAATATGAATTTTTCAAAGTGTAAATTTTGCTAGATTTTGTGTTTCATCTTGAAAATTTAAAAATTTGAAAAATGCTTTGAATTTTTGAATTTTTAAAATTCCATATCTTTTAATTGTGAGTGTTTTTTGAATCTGGGTAGTAGGTTACTATCATCTAATTTTTTTATCATCAAAATTATGTTATTACAATAGTCCTTTACCTAGTCCTTTATAAAATTAACCACAATCTAATACAACACCTATTCAAGTTCAAACATCTTTTTGTGAAACCAAAACCCAAAATTTAATTTGATGAATTTTTAATTTGAATTTCTCAACATTCATATTAGTCATTTAACACAACTTGGAATGATTAACATAAATTTAAAATGTTAAGAAAAAAACAAATGTAAAAAAGTTCACAATTTTCACCTCTATCCGACATGATTTTTTTGTTCCTATCTCTATGCTTCCACCCATACCCCAATCTACATAATCATTCCAATGTCTTTTAAAGGTGTGTTTGACCTTAAGTGCATTAAAGAGATTTAAAAAACTTTGGACATTTGTCATTACATAACCTTTAAACATCAAATGGTAGAGAGTCCAAATTCTTTGAAAAGCACCAAAAATATGTCATAACATCACCCTTTTTTCATTCTTTTATTAGATTTGTTTCATTATACACATCAACACAAAATGAATGACATTGATGGTTTTAAAGTGTGGTGGTTAAAAATATTGACTTGAAAAATATTTAACACATTTTGATTTTTTGATAATGATGGAGATCAAAAGATAAGACTCAAATAAGGATTGCCTCCATTTCATTTTAAATGATACACCTTAAATTTTTTTGACATTAAACCAATGCCAATTGGACATACTAAGTAAAAAAAAAGAAATTATGTCCTAAACCTAGAATACAAGGATGTTTTAAAGTTAATGTAGATCCATTCATTGCATGCATGTTGGTAGTTTTTATTGACATATAAGGAACATACCTTAACCTTTAAACTAACAACTTTGGCTTTGTGATGGCTTGCATGCTTTCTCAAATTAATTGAATTTAAAAATAAGGAACTTTTCCTTGCCTTTTGCTTCCAAGTCAATTGCATAATGTACTTGGTGCACATGATTACCTTTGCTGTTGACCACATATTTTGTTCAGGGAAGATGTGCATCCTTTTTTCTTAAAAATGTTGCACACCTTTGTGATCTTGTTTTTTTTGTCTTCACTATTTGGCTTGAATTTATAAGCTCTTTTAAATCCTTTGGATGCATAGTGATAGATTGAGAAACACCCATCTTTAGATCAACTTGAGCTTCAACATAAAAAACAAGAAAGATGAGCCTAAATTTGAATTTTTTCATTATCAAATAAAGGAGGAAGTACCATAAAAAAAATAGAAAAACTATATGTTGGCCCCACAAAATGCACATTACTCATTGGCGATCATTGGTCACATGATGCACACAACTTGAAAGGAATAAAAAATCAATACATAAGAGGAAAAACATGCTTTCACCTTTGGAGAGTTTGGAGATTAAATCTTAATCACTTAATGTAGGAGAGAGTCTCTAATTTGCACATTCATGTCTTTTGTTCAATGTCTAACTCATGATTGTTCAAGCACAAGCTCTTGGAATCAATGTCACCTTGAAAGCTTTGAACAACGATTTGTTTGCCAAACCAACATCAACTTTCACCATCAAAGCGTCACCCTTTTTTTACCAAAAAATAAAATTGCACAAACTTGCTCTACAAATCTATATAGCCAAAAAGACCCATCATTACAAAGATCCATAGCAACATTTGCACAATGACTACACAAAAGAACATGAAGTTGTGGCATTGGCAACTATTTCATGTGAAATAGAGTTGTTGGGGAGATGAAAAACTCGTCTCAATTGTGAGCAAGAGTGGTGATGGTATGTGTGACAAGCCGGGTGACGCCACAATGTTAGTGTTCAAAGCCCTAGCTTTTGATGAAAAATTAAAAAAAATAAAAATAAAAAATTTCAAGCGTACAAATCATAGGGTCAAATCTGAAATCACTTTTTTTGAGATTTTTAGGACATCTTTCCATTATGCTCTTGTGATCACAAATTCTACGATCACATTTACGATCATATCTATCTATGATCACAACAACTTTCCATGAATTTTTGCCAAGTATTGTGCTCATTGTCACCTCATGAGTCACAACTATATTAGTCAATCATTGACCAAATACAAGAGTTGTGAGTCAAACTATAACTCATCACAAAGTGACAATCGTCTTTTTTTTCCACAAGAACATGTTCCCAAAGTTCTCGATACATTGATTACTACATATTTGCAACGCAGTTGCAATTCTTCTTCAATAGAAAACACCACCAATCTACTAAAGAGCAAGAAACAAGGACCATAGGTCAATGACTTTCTATTCAGTTGCTATCATCACAACACATTATGATCACAACTCAGATCACGACTTTCCATCATATGCTTTTGTAGCTAGGTGTGTTGACAATCATCTCACAACTCTTCTAGCTAGGTGTGTTGACAATCATCTCACAACTCTTCTAGCTAGGTGTGTTGACAATCACCTCACAACTCTACCGACAGATTGCAAGAGCTGTGAGAGTTGTGAATCAAATTTGTGATTCATCATGAAGTGACATCTGTCCTTTTCTTCATTTAAGAACTTGTGTGTCCAGAGTTCCTACCTTGATTGATTGACTTACATATTTTCAACTCACTTGCAGCTCTCCAATGGAAAGCAAGTGACTGTCCATGCAACAGCAACAAACAAGGCCCTACATCAATGACTTTCCATTAGGTGGCTGCTGCTGCAGAGTGTGTGTTGTTAACTGGGATCACAGCAACTTAATGGATGGAAAGAGACCCTTTTAGACACAAAGAAAATGCTGCTAGGGTGATCCCTCCAGACTTCCACAACTGTGTGCAGACTCCAGAGTCCAGAGGTAAGGCATCTGGGCTTGCGTATTGCACCTGTACTGTGAGAACTAGGATTCAGAAAAAGACCTGCAACCCACCATCATCATTAACATAGTAGTAAACTTACTGCCAGTGAAACTTGAGGCACCAGAAATTCAAAGCAAATGGTAGTATATGCAAAAAGCTCAGCATACTTGACAAACAAGTTGACAATTGCTTTTTAACTGCTTGTACAAGTTACGTGTTTAAATCTTTCAGCAATATTTGTATTACTTTCCCATATCCAATCTCTACTTTGGGTGCTCTTCCACTGTGTGGAAGTGCTGCTGCACCAACAGCCCAAAATTGCGCAAAGTCTACTGAAAACTCAGAAAACAGGTCTTTTGTACTCTTTTCAATTTCACAACAGAGAAAGTGAAAGAAAAGTGGAGCATGCAGAAGCAAAGAATGTGATCCTTGTTTTTAGCTGATCAATAGAGTGAATGGGTTACAGTCAAAGAACCCATTCTTCACTGTCTTTTATTGCTGCCAGAGCCAGTCATGTACGGGTGATGGTGGGAGGAGGAATCTGATCATTGTCAAAGCCCAAATCCATCACATAGTGCTCCACTATCTTGACTTGTCACCTGCATCTGCCTTGACCTCATCCTGTTTCCGAGCAAAATGTTCTCAGAGAGCAACATAATAAAAATTTCCTCCATTGCTCCTTCTCTTTTTACCTTCATAGCAATGATCCTTGCATTTCTGGCACAGGAAACAGCTACTTTCTTGGAACCTGTGGTGGTACCAGGGGATCAATTACTGGCATTTTAATTGCAAATGCAGCAAATGAAGCATGCATTGGGGAGGGATTGACATTCAAAGGAAACAAAGCATCATCATCAGTACTAGAGCTGCATGCATCATGGACGAAGGAGGGAGAAGAAGTACACAAAAATGAAAATGCTTTTACAGGCTGGTACCAAAGGTGGCCAGCCTTGTACAATAATGTTCTTCTGTGAACTGTGAATTTCTGCTTCCCCTCTCCACATAATTCCAGTGCTTTAAGGTTTGAACTATAATCACACACACACAAAAATCCAGTTATGCATCTCCTGTCCAGTTCATCTCCTTTCTAGCAAAAGCTTAAATGTAGAACCTCCATTCACATAGCTTGGTGGTGCAAGGTTGATGATGATGACGATGATGACGATGATCCTCACTCAGCAGATTGCTGGCAAATAGTTTTGTCCCTTATCCCCCAACTTTTGTGTAGATCAGCAAAAAACACCAATGGGGTCAGCACTGACACTACTGGTTCTTAGATCAACCCCACTGCACTACTTGTTCTTAGATCAGACGAAATGGATAACCAAGCACCCATTTCCCTGCATCTGCTTTTTCTGGGCCTGGACTGCCAGTCACTGGAGCAATACACAACAACTCAAAAAACATTTCTGAGGCTTGGAGTTCCTCAGCCATGGCCAATGATCCTCTACTCAACTAAGAAACTACATCTCGTCCATTTCCACAGCTCTCCCAACTGCAGCAACATGTGCCTACAGAGCGAATTACATGATAAAATTATCGCTCCACTTCACATGCCAGATGAGGTGATGTTTCCAATGTGTTCCAAATCAACTGTGTATATAACATCTTAGTGCAGGCCATCAGAGCTTGCATTACCACTGGAACTCTGGAGGATGGTGTTTGTAAAGAGCCCCTGGAGCATAGCATTTTGACTGTAACTTGACGCTGGTGGTGATGTATCATGATTATTGTTGGAAATTCCACCAGCACCCAACTGCAATCCCATGCCTCCAGCACTACTCATACGACCCATTTCTGACCCTTTCTCTGAACCTCTTCTGGAGCCTCCTACATGTGAAGCAAAATGAGTGCCAGTTGCTGAGCCCGACATAAACCCAGCAGCTCTAGAGTTGTTTCCATGAGCACTGAATTCAGCATCCAGTGGAGCATTACCCTCCTCCATCTCGACATCCATGGGTGTAGCGGGAGTGTGGCCTGCAAACAAACTGACATGTCCAAACAGCTTGTCCTTCCTTGAGAAAGTGGTCCCACATGAACACTGCCATTTATCACGACCACAGTGCTTCTCATGTGTTTTCAAATCTGCAACAACGGAAAACTTCTTCAAATTGCACTTGGTGCATGTCAGAATTTTGGGACAATGACTACGGCGGTAGTGATTCTTCACACACAGCATTGTTTTCAGAGGGAGGAACTTGCGGTGCTTCTTGTTTCGCTTGCAACCCATGTAAGGACAAGAGTAGCGCCTGGGACGAACGACAGACGGAAGTTGAGAATTAGAAGCCTTCTCAGGTTTTGCAAGGGCAGCTGGAGTCTTGTACTCATCACCATGGCCACGCATGTGCATTCTCAAGTTGGCATCCCTCTTGAACCCCTTGCCACAAATCTCACAAAAGTGTGTGTGCTCTGCCAGAATCTCCACAGCATCCATCTCCACCAAATCATAGGAGCCTGGGGGTAGGTTTTCAACGACTCCATCATCTTCATCTGCACCAAAAGAAGCATCATGCTCTTCTGGCCTTGCAGTACTCATCCCTCTAGATTCATGATGAGCCCCAACAGCATTATTACCGACCAATGAGCTGCCTGCTGCAGAACTGGACATGCCATGACTGCCTACTTGGATTCCTCCACTTCTTTCAACACCATGTCCGTTGCTATGAGGCTTTTCAAGCAGATTTTCCTTCTGGACTCGGAGCATCCCTTTTGATGATTCATCTTTGGCCACATGCTGTTGGCCTGCTAGTTCCTTATGCCATGCAACTTCGGAACCTGAACTTCCTCCTCCATTCCCAAACCCATGACCATCATTCCCAAGTCCACTTTCTCCTCCTCCTCCTACTCCTCCAGTACCACCAAAACCACTTCTCTCCAACCCATCTGGGCTTAAGAAGCTGTTCCCAAATAGTTTGTTGCCAAGCAAGTCCCCCAAGGAGGTCCCAAGACTTGTTCCTAGCGGACTGTCAAGTCCAGTTTGTTGAAAAAAGTTCAAGTTCTGGTTGTTGGTTCCTGCACCCAGAAGCTGGCTCAGCTCCAAATTGGGTACCTTATTAGAGTGCTGAACTGCTGCTGCTGGTGGAACATGCTGTGGAAGCATACTGTTGGCTGCTGCCACAAGCTCAGCCAATATACTTGACACAGCAGCAGATGCTGCTTGCTGCTGTGCAATGACCACAGAAGCATTTGACTGACCATGCACCGATTGTGTCAAGAGAGGCACCAAGGCCTGCAACTGCTGCACTTTCTGCTGGAGCATTGCAAGGCCATTCATAAGCACTTGCATTGACATGCCACCCCCAAGTAAGTGGTTGGTAGTATTGTCTTGCAGACTGCCTTGCTTTGCTGCTGCCATCTGCCCACTGAACTGCTGCTGCTGTTGACCAAAGCTTTGCCCAACATTTGGTGGTTGCTGTGGGTTTTGAAACATTCCTAGCACCTTTGGTTCCCTTTGATGTGGCTGTGATTGTTGGTGGTTGTGCTGTGAGCATAGATATAAAGCAACTAGTAAATCAAACTAAAGCATCTGTTTGAACATTGCTGAGGGGGGGGGGGAAAAAACAGATGTCAAATTACTATGTGCAAACTAGACAGAAAACCATAGTCAACATCTATCTCCATGCAATTCAATCATGTCTCCTAGAGGCAGTTCTTTTGGCATTTGCTACCTGTGAGTTTCCACTGAGGGGAAACTGGAGAAATGCAGCATTTGAAGACTGATGATGACTTTGTTGTCGCTGTGGGGATGTGAATTTCTTCATCTGTTGACCAAGAAGAGAGAACGCCACCAAGTTGGGAGTCCCGCTGCCACTCAAAGGTGATTCCTGAAGAGGACTAGAAAGTGGCAGTCTGGAATCTGACTGACTACCACCACCCTTTATCATATCTCTCTATTTCTTGTCTTTCAACCCCCCCTTTCTTTCACCTCTCTACTTGTCAATGAGCACACTTGAGATGGTTTAACTGTCTTCTGTCAGCTGACTGCAAAGATTCAACACAAAGGAAGCCCAACAAAAATGTGCAAGAAGGAAGGAGATTCTTCCTTCCTTCCTTACTCCTCTCAGCTTGCCTTAAGGCACCCAATTCAATATTTTTCTTGGAGGAGCTTGCTTCACCATAACAGCAGCACCTTGATCTCATACAAACTTGCCTCTGCATTCAAGCAAATGAGCAAAAGACAAGATGTGAGGTATATGGATGGATTCACAGAACTTCCAAGGAGATGATCAGCTACAAATTGCAACCTAAACTGCGTGAGTGTTTTTTTTCTCACAGAGAGAGAGAGAGAGAGAGAGAGAGAGAAGAAAAAATCACAGTTCAACAGCCAGAAAAAATTGTTTAGCTATTATCAGTCGATGAGTCTCTCTGTCTGTTCGCAAGTAGAAACGGAGCCTTCCTCCTGCTTGCTTGCTTATAAACTTCCACTCTTTTAAGTCTCAAAAAACAAGAGAGAGAGCCAGTCTTCCAGATACTGAAGCAAAAAAAAAAGGATCTCTAACTCGATCTGCTGCTGCTCCATACACAAACCCAAAACACCAAAACGGACTGACCACGCCATAAATAAAATGGCAGCAGCCTCCTCTCCTTCCTCTATATCACAAAAATATTAATAATTTTAAAAACAACGTACCTTTCTCTAACGCTCTCAGAATCATCCTCCTGTCACCATCGCCTCCATTTCCGAAGCTCAAAATTCTCCAGCCCGGTTTACTGTAGCCACCAGGGTTTGGGATGGGATCGCAGACTTGTTGTTGTTGTTTGTTGACTTGCTTGTTGCTACACACCCCATCACACCAGATTCATAACAAAGGAGTTCCGTCAATGAGAGAGAGAGAGAGAGAGAGAGAGAGAGAGAGAGAGAGAGCCACTCGTCATCCCCTACAACAACAACAACATCTTCTTCTTGTTCTTCTTCCGGAACTCCTTTCTTCTTCGATTGATTGCCGGCTGCTGCCCGTGCGCGCAAGCGTTGTTGCGCAATCGAAGCTCGCGTGCGCGTTGAAGCTCAAGAGAGCTTCTTCTTCTTTCTGCTTTTTCTTTTTGAAACTGGCGAATTCTTTTTTCTCACGGACACTTGCAAAGCTCCTTCCTTCCCTGCTCATCGTCTTCTTCACCCTCATCACCCCCATCTTTTACCCATCTTTTCCGCCATCTTTTTCCCTCCGTCTTTTTCTCATTTTCTTCTTTACCCTCATCACCCCCATCTTTTCCGCCATCTTTTTCCCTCCGTCTTTTTCTCATTTTCTTCTTTACCCTCATCACCCATCTTTTCCACCATCTTTTTCCCTCCGTCTTTTTCTCATTTTCTTCTTTACCCCCATCACCCATCTTTTCTACCATCTTTTATTTCATTTGTCTTTTTCTCATCTTCTTCTTCACCTTCATCACCCATCTTTTTTTTTTTTTCCTTTGTCTTTTTCTCATCTTCTTCTTCAGCTTCATCACCCATCTTTTCCACCATCTCAATCACCATCTTTTTCTCTTATTCTTCTTCTTCACCCTCAACACCCATCTTTTGTTTTCCCCATCTTTTTCTCATCTTCTTCTTCATCATCCTCATCACCCACATGTGACCCCTTTTTTTCCCCCCTTTTACTAATTTTCTCATCTTTTACTCATCCCGTCATCTTTTCAGCTCTTCTGCCGGCACATGATCTCACTGTTGTTGTCCCGTGGAACGTGCTACACACGGTCCACTATCTTTTACACATCTTTTTCCTGGCCTTTTGGCCATCTTTTTATCCCCTCCCCCATCTTTTTAGTCCTTTTGCTCGTACATGATCTCCTGTTGTCCGGTGGAACGTGGTACACACGCGCCAACCACAAGCTTCCATCCACGTGGACGATTACGCACATGATTAGCATGACATTCCGCGACAGCTTCAAGCCTAAAAAGCGCTCTCTCTATTTATAGGCCATTTGCGTATTATAGCCCCTGGCCTGTAGTGGCAGATTATGCGGAATAATTGACAAGCGGCCAGGACGGCGTTATTTTTGGGAATCGAACCTTTGCCCATTCTGACTCGGCCTTGGGGGGGGGGTGATGTTACACAAGTGGTGATCACCTATAAGAATATGTATGTAGCCAAATTTGGCAATATTCAAATAGGAAAAATCTTGCACACCCTTAAATTTTATGGCTAGTTGTGGAGATTTTTGGCAAAGTTTTTTGCAATTTTTTTAATTTAAAAAAAAACAAAAAAAATTGGTTTACCCTTTTATCAAAGTGATTTCATTTAGTTTGGGGGGGGGGGGGGAAGGGGGAAGGAAAGGGAAAAAAACAAAAAAAAAAACCGTGTTTTTCAACTTATGGTTTTGCAATTGATCAAAAGTGTCTTGAGACTTGGACTCATTATGAAATACTTTTTGTTTCAACTTGCCATTTGTGGTGGATAGAAAGTGTACCCAAAGGAATCCTTTTTTGCTTGTTCAGGAAAGAGAGCTTCATAGCAAATGACAAGCCTTGTTTTAATGTGCTTCCAAAGGTACTTCTTCTTCTTCATGACATTACCATAGGTGTAAAAATAATGGCAAATCTCACTTTTAGTGCGAACTTTTTTTTATTGTTATTGTTTTTTGCCTTTGCCTTTTGCCTTTGCATAGAAGTAGTCATTGCACTAGATACACATAGGTAAGGTTTTTCTTTGTTTAATTGGAAACAAGTTGTTGGGTAACCTTGTTTTTTTTTGTTTTTTTGTTTTTGGAAAGGTGTTGCCATTTTGTTGTTGTGTGATGGTAGTAAAACCAAGTAAGTGCACATATAACATTGTGCCCATGCAAACCCCAAAAGGTCAAAAAAGAGATGAGGAGGCCACTTGGGTGTGTTGAGCATCTCGTACCGATGATCTTTTCAATCCATTTAATACCCTTTTGAGTGCGTGGATTGTCCAAACTAGGTACATGAATGTGGTTAGATTTGGAGTAGAAAGTGCGGGCTCATTGATTCCATCAAGTTGCACAAGTGCACACACACACACACACACATAGGTACATATAATGTGTGAATATATTATACACACATTTCTCTCTCTCTCTCTCTAAATGCTACCTTTACCATTCTAGCAATAATTAAATTATTTTAAAAAAAAGCTGACTTTTTAATCAAACTTAGTTGTCCATAGTGCTGAAAGTTTTAGAAATTTTATTTTTAAAAATTGGGCAAGAAGATGAAGGAATGGTAAAGGTACTACTATATATATATATATAATGTATGATTCATGATTATATTCAAAGCTTGGAGACCGAAAGTGTGAAAACAAATATGACCCAAGGAGAAGACATAAATTCAAGAACAAAGTTTGGGTATCTTTATTGATATCTATTATTTACTTTTTTGTTTTTATGTTCTAGGGAAAAATCAATCAAAATCCCCACCACTAGTCTACAATAATATTCTAAACCCTAAACCCTTACCTTTTGCTCCCTATTCTCAACATTGCATGAAAGGAAAGGGTTGGGGCAACAAAGAGTTAACTAGATTTGAGAACTCGCTTTTTTTTCAAAAGAGAAAAGCTCGTGTAGACAATCTAGGATAAGGAACATGATGTAATGTAGGAAACAACCATGGGAACAAAAGCACAAGAGCATATGACATTATAAGGAACATAGAATATTAATCACTTATGGGTATTTTGTATTAGGGAACATGTCATTTATGGTGCATTATGCCATCATTTGGAGACCCCGGGCCTGAGACGGTGGGCTTATTAACAAGGCTACCGTATTGTTTTTTTTAAAGGATTTTAGAAACAGTGCTAAGGTGGCAACATCCCTAGAAAAATTTAGCCAGATTTGTTTACAAATGAAATATGGCAATTGAAAAAATATAAGAATCTTTTTATAGTAATGGTAACCTACTACAAAATTGACATAAAAGTGTGGTGAAAAGGCAAAGATTTTTCACTAAATTTTCAAAAATTTCAAGAAAATTGTTTGTGGAAGAATTTCACACTTCAAAAACCCTAATCAAATTTACCTCACAAAATGCACTATAAATTGCTCCTTCCCAAGTGTAAAGGGCCTCAAGAATGTGATGCTAATGTTAAAGGAACACATGAGAGGAATTGGGTAAATCAATAGTTGGGTGGCTACTTGCCAGAGTTGCCACAAAAGGAGGTGGGAATAACAAAACGTTCCACCAAAAAATTAAAAAAAGGTTCTTAAATACGACAAGTATTGATGGTGGAGGACAAAAATTGTGCAATGCACAAAACCACGCAACAAATTATAAATAAATAGACTAAATGAGCATTTTAGTTCATTTTAGGGTATTTAACATCATAGTAGGACATTATTATATTCCCCCTCAAACTTCTTCATGAATGTCAACACAACAACACCATGCACAAATTTGCGGACGCACACAATTAGTTTTATAAAGCAAAACACACATTCATGTTTTACTACAAACCCCACCCCTCTATTACTACAATCTAACCACACCACAACCACAAAAAACATCCAACCACAAAAACTCAAAAAATTAAAAAATAACCCAAAATCCAAAATCCAAAATTCTTCAAGATATTATTATTATTATAACTCTAGTAGAACTACTAAATCTCAAAGTTTCAACATAAGCCAAAATTATCATATAAAAATAGAC
>Ga0116227_10007395_pt1 | contig 21490 bp, 17 predicted proteins | sample S1TSphgellanicum_FD_89693 | JGI IMG/M metagenome (GOLD analysis project Ga0116227, IMG submission 89693) | Host-associated microbial communities from peat moss isolated from Minnesota, USA - S1T2_Fb - Sphagnum magellanicum MG | ecosystem: Host-associated > Plants > Peat moss > Unclassified...
TTTTATTGTTGTTTCAATTGATATGTGTTAATTTTGTTATTTTATTGTGATTTTGTTGGGGGGGGGGGGATTAGGTAAAATATATATATATATATATTTTTTCCCACCATACATGGAGCACCCATGGCCTTACATTATAGCCAAAACTAGCATAATGGCTAAGTTGCTGCGCTCTTGTATTACTTTTTGTGGTCATTTTTGCGGGAAAATAAGCTATGCAATTCAAGCAAGCTTTGCCCTATGCACTTGCCAATTTTCAGTCAGTAGTTTGGTGTAGGGTAATAGTTGTAGTGCTTAGTTTGAATTTGTCTGCACATGTTTTGGCCAATAAAGTATGTAGTATGTAGCTTAAGCACTTTATACATTAACATTTAAGGTTTACCATATGATAATAGTTGGCAAGGTCATGGCATGGGGAATGAAGATTGTGTGCACTATTGAGTAGCTTTGAGGACATTGAAAGTAAGCAAATGGAGGTTTCAAGTTACTTAATTTATCATCAAATCCTTTCTCTGCCAAATAGTTGCATGAAGGTCGAAATTTGGGTTTCCTTTGTGCTTTCAGTGCACCTCTTTTGTAACCATACATGATAGTCTTTCCATCATACAGCTTACATGCGCGTTTGATTCTTTCATAACTGAGCATAGTTTTCATAGTTTGTACTAATTCTTGAACATGTTAAACAAGGCTGCCTTTTTGGTCTTCTTTTTCTTTTGAAACCTAATAAAAACAGGCCAACCTTTCCTTAGGTGTTTTTGTTTGATTTATTATTCGTATAAAAAAAAAACTTGTTTTCTATTTTTATTTTGTAAATTTATTTGACTTTTTACAGAAAAACCAAAAAAAGATAAAATAATTCAACATGTTTCCAAAATGGAAGAAATCCCAGTTAAAAAGAAGAAGCTAATAGAGATTAACAAGATTGGAATGGGCATAGAAACATGTATTGAAGTACCAAATTGGTTAATGCTTGAAGGTTGATGCAATGTATTCCATCAATTTATGGAAAACTTAATTATTAGTATATTGATCAACCCTACACAAATAAAAATAGAAGTAATGTCCGTAGAAAACTCTTGAGAACATAATGCACCTGGGTAAATAAATAAAAAGATTAATATAGAGGTTAAACGAGCATCCCACACCCAAAAAGTACCCCACATAGGTTTCCCCCAAAAACCTCCAGTTATTAGAGTAAACAATGTAAACAAAGCCCTTATTTTGGCACTAGTTTCGGAAAATAACTGAAAAAGAGGATGTTTTGTTAGTAAGAACAACACATTGCTAATAGCCATTGTAATATAAATAAGTAAACTCATCCGAGTTGCAGGAACATGCACATAGATAATGTAAGAATTTTCACCTTGTTGAAAATCAAATAGTGCCACCCAAATACTTGGACAAATAGCCATTATTGTTAAAAACCAACAAAATCCAATGATAATTGGGAGTAGCGAGTACATCCCTCTCTTTGTTTTTCGCTATTTTGCATGAATCCAAACAATGACAAGGAATGTTTTACCTACTTCTAACAGTTAAAACAAGTTTTTTAAAAAAGATGGATCTCCCCAAGTAGGATTTGAACCTATGACCAATCGGTTAACAGTTGATCATTCTACCACTGAGCTACTGAGGAATAATGTGAAGAGTTTCATCTTATATTCAAAGACTCTTGCTATTTAAACCGACTACCTATGGTGCATGAACCATTGAAAAACCCAAAGTTTTAGAACTTTAGGAACTCACTTTGCGTACACCCTACCTTCTATTATACAAAAAAAAGATAGTGATAACAATCCCCTTGTAAATCGAAAGGTAATCTCTCACACTTTGCTAAGGAAGCTATGAAAAAAGCTATAAAACGAATAGGTTGACACCACAAACTCCATCCCCAATAACCATATTTAAATTGTGTTTTGACTATATCAATCGTACCTAAGCTATTAGATAATTGTAGTCGATGTTAATATTATTATTAATACCTCTATTTCAAAACCGTACATGAAACTTTTGCATCATACGACTCCTAAGTGGAACAAAATTTCGAATTTTTATTTTTTTTACGAAACTAGTATTGAATTTTTTTTGTCTTTTTATTCCCCAACTTGGCATGTTTAGACATTGAGTTGAACCAATAGAAAAAAATTGCCTTTTGTCAAATGGTGGTGGTATGGGAGTAGGCTTTTCTAAGTTTACAATTTCCAAGGTAAACTAGTAACTAGTCTTAGCGCATAACTCTAGCAATAAGATGGGTAATTTTTTTAGTGCTAGACTACTAGGTGTGGATGGTGAGATTTGGGTCACTAATTGACAAAGATTAGGGCGCGAAACATAGTTCAAAGAAAAAAAATAGATTTTTAAAAAAATTTATGTCTTCTAGCACAAATTTTCCACAGCGTTATACGGCGGCCTCTGCAAAGCAACTGGGCCCAACCTGTTGCACTATGCGTTCTAAACCCAAGATAGATGAGAAGTTTTTGTCGGGCTTTCCTACCATGAAAATCATGGCAATGTGAGCGCTTGATTTTTTGGCAATCGACCTCATCGTATAGTGCCAATTAGACACCCATTCTTATAGGTTTAGATGGGCCTACTTTGCAAGATTGTAAGATACCCCCATTCTTAGCTAATGTTGCCCTCAACGATCTTAAGGCAGTGATATTAAAATGCACAAATGCCCCTTTCAAGCAAATGTCCAACTGTTACATGAAAAAGTATATAGACAACTTTGTCATCATTGAGGCTGCATGTTGTCCTTCTCGACCAAAGTAGTCAAATTGGTAGTTGCAGAATTCTAACAAAAATGCGGTTATGGCTTCAAGGAGGCCAAAACCAAGGTAATATCTAGCAGGGTCTTCTAGGATTAAGGATATTCAAATTACGAGCTTCGCTCCAAGTTCAACAACATGTCGCTGAGCGTAAATCATTATCATATCGTAAACCTACCTAGCCCACACAACAAAGTATGGTCATTCTGCATACCAAGGTGCACAAGTTGATAGCGTTAAAAGAACTTCATTGCTATAATTATATAAAATTTTAATCTTACCCTCAGAGGTTGGTCAAGTTACATGCAAATTCCATTTGCCACAACTCAAAAACTAAGCAAGAAAGAAACTCACGTCTAGTGTAGCATGCTTGGATAAGCTTACAAGAAACTCCCTACTCGCCTAATGATGTGGTTACTAATAAAATCAACTTTCTCGTCCCCTCACCATAAGAACAATTAAGGAGCGTCAGACAAGCAACTTTTGTTCAACATTACAACTATTGAGGTCAAACCCCTGTTTAAGGGTTTCAACCTATACCCAAGCAAAGACCAGAGTTATTATTAAAAATTTAAAATGCTCATAAATCTCCATACAAAGAGGAAGTCTATTGTAAGTATAATTACCGGCGTGTAGTCTATGGAGAGTCACTATACAATGTGAAACTATTCAATTTGCACTATATAAAACCTCAAGGTGGCGGTTGGAATACTTTTAACATTTAACCTTTGCATGCTACTTGCCATCGGCAAGTCACACAAGGTCAGATTGGATTTGTAAATAGATTAAAAACAAATGCCCTAAAAGTGCTTGTAGATGACAAGGCTTAGGCTCTGTGGAAAGAAAAAATGATTAGATGTGGCTAGAACCAAACAAATCAAGAATTTTATTTTAAATTTTGGACCTTAACATCTTGTTGCTCATGGTGTTTTATGATTAATATTAGAAATGAATGGGGAAGTTGTAGAACGTGCATAACTGCATATTAAATTACTTCAGTGTGACACAAAGCCGTTGATGTTGAATTGGTGTATCCTATGCTACTAGCTATGTCTTACTTGTTCCTTAGCATGGGTGGTGTGTGGAGGCAATTTTCGCGTCATTAGCACTAGGCAAAAGGCAGCTTGTCAAGCAACTCAAGTGAGGCAAATTGCCTAGGGGAAAGAAGGAGGAAGGTTGTGAAGGTGGTTTCGTTATCCACATTGTGGAGGTCTCGACAAAGATGAATAAGGGGACTTTAGTCCTCTATTGTGGTTGACTCAGAAGCCAACTACTGGGGTTTCTCAGAAACGAAAACGCGTTGGTAGGCCTTGGAATGCTCATCAAGGATGCACGTGTATTCCTCCCGGGTGATTATCACGACCAGCCTTCTTTGCATCTCGACATAGTGGAACAAGTAACCGGATTGAGGTTTCATTTCAATTTAATTTGTTTTTGAAATGGGTAGGCTAAACGTAAAGGACAAGCAAAAATATCAGGTTGGGTAGGATGGCACTGTTGGCAAATATTATCTAGTGAAAACACAGGCCAGAGTAAGGCTTACATCGAAAGCATACAAGAAAAGTCCAGCAACAAGGAAACCAAGGGGAACTGATAGAACTATAGGAGCATAACTGGAAGGTCAAGTTAGGGAGGCCAAGTCATTTAACGGAAATGGAAGCTTTAGCATCATCATTGGCTGGAATTAGTATATCTGTAAGATTCGGATTACAATCTGTATCGACTAAACAAATTGTTAGAATATCTAGAGTTATACATTCTTGAATAACAATAAATTCTTTTTGTTATTTTATCATTATTACAATATTGGGTAAACTCGTCATGTATTTAATTTCGCCCTGGTATTTTGTATGAAGTGTCTTTTTTACTCATAGATCATTTCCAAATCATTTCCAGGCTTCCACCTAGGTGTCCGAGATACCAGAAATATATATATATAATATATATATATATATATATATATATATATATATATATATATATATATATATATATTTGCTCACTATGTATTCTATTCCAGCTTCTAGATGGAAGTAGGCTTTTGAAAGCAGAACACATAATGTTCTACACCTTTGGCCTCTTTTTTTGCTTTGTTTACATAGCAAATGAAAGCGTGCAACTTGTATATTTGTTTTGTGCCTTTCCAAGTTAACTTTTTCTTGATTATTACGTTTTGCTTTGTACTTTATTTTGAGAGGTCCCATTAATGGTCGTTCTGTCTGGTATCGTTGTCATTAATTTAGGTCTTGTGGTCTTAATTTTATGTAAGCCATAATCTATAATAGGTTACCCATGATGTTTTGCAGGTCCAAATAGTTTCTTCAACTTTAAGAAGGCCCAACATCCAAAAGTCTATTAGCAGCAACCTTCCTAATTGTTTTTTTTCTTCATATTTTTTAATGAATTTCATTTGGGATTTGTGGGAGCCTAGCTAGAAGACTTGGTCGAATATGGTATGCTAAAGTATAGCAGATGCTTAGGCCCTTTTCCTTTTATTCTGATAATAATTATAATAAAAAAATCTATTTTTGTTACGCCCTTTTAATTCAGGCGAATACTATGGACCTTCTGCCATCCACCTCCGTCCATATGATTGAAGTGAACTTCACCAGTGTTGCCTACAATTTGTTCTTAGCCTATTTTTAATTTGAGGCTGTCATGTATCGAGATGTCGTTTAGTTTCTTATCCCTAGTAGTTTGGGTAATCTGCTCTCTCATTGAGGTTTTGCAATGCTCGTAGGGGTTTTCTTCCCATTTTGGTCTTACCATAATTTATCAATGGCAGACTAAGAACTTGATAGCGTGCATTTATGTATGTCACTATAGGAGAGTTTCCTGTGGTTAATTGTAGGTTTAGTTTGACCACAAGAAACTTTGATTTACTAAAGGGGCTCATTTCGTATAATAGTAGGCTAGCGTTGTCTCAAATCATTTGGGCTAAAATCATTTGTTTGCTTTGTAAACCTTCAGTTTCAAAAAGAATAGAAATTTTTTTGGCGCTCTTTGCCGTGTTTTCTTCCATTTGCCCCAAGCATAAAAAAAGGTCGTAGAGCAAACATATTTTTTAAGTGTTGCCTCTGGCTCAAAGGGCCCGATAAAGCAAAAAGTGCTTGGGTTGTCGCTTATTTGTTTGCTAGCGCATAATATTAAAGTCACCCTATATTAATTATAATTTATTATTTAAGAATATTACATACCCTATATTATAATTAAATTGATTATTTGAATAAAATGTACCATATTTTAAAACTAATTAACTTATAATTTTTACCCAAAAACCAATATATTACACCTTGGGGCTTCACATATTTTTTACTTTTTTTTTACTAATGTCCCCCTTGGGCTTCAAACATCCATTTGCTTTTGGAAGAACATTTTAAGAACATTACGCTCAAGTATTGTTTTGATGGTTTAAATAAAAATCATAATCAATAATATAATTATTTACATAAGAAACATGCATATTGAAAAGATGCAATTAAAAACTTATGAGAACAATAGAAACGTGTGCTTTCAATAAAGGTATAAATGGTTTTTAAACATTTTATAATATATAATATTGAATCATGTAACATAGTAATATTTAATATTGTAACATATAATATTGAAACGTGTAGATGCATTTAAATTGGAAACAATCAAGTAGATAGGCAAAGGAACATGATAGAAGGAGAAAACGTGGCCTTTTTGCAAGAATTTAGTTCATTGGAGGAGGCACCACAAAGTTGTTGCATGTGTGACAAGTTTTCTTTCATGCTTCTTTCCTAAATAGACTAAAAAGGATGCTTAGTGTGCATCCTTAATGTTTAACAATTGAACTTGTTTTGCTTTTTGTTCAAATGAATATTAATTAGTTTTTTTGTTTAACTGAGCTTAATTACCTTGTTGTGCATTGCTTCTTTATTGTCTATTTCTTGTGCTTTTTGGGGCTTGTTTCTCATGTGTTTTTGGTGCTTTTCAATGCCTTCTTACTGGGCACTCTTAGTGTTCTTGGAGCCTTTTTATTGTGCATTCTTAGTGTTTTTTGACACCTCTTTGTTGTGTGCTTTTAATATTTTTCGGTGCCTCCTTGATGTGTGCATTTGGAGTAATTCATTGCTTAATTGTTGTGTGATTTTGGTGTTCTTTGGTGCCTGGTTGTTGTGCATTCTTGGTGTTTTTCAATGCTTCCTTGCTATGAATTCATAGTGTTGTTCATCGCTTGCTTGTTGTGCACTTTTAATGATCTTCAATGTTTCCTTGTCACGCATTGGTGGTGCTCTTCAATGCTTCCTTGTGTGTTTTTGGTTTCATCACCTCCTTGTTGATTTGGTACCTTTTTAACCTCATGGTGTTCTTTTCCACCTCCTTGCTATGCATTCCTAATGTTTTTCGATTCCTTTTTAGATTGGTATGCCCCCCTTTCTCCTTTATTTCTTGCAATTATGGAAGAAGATTTTTTTGTAGTTTCTTTTTTAGTTACGATGACGCACTCCCAAGTCACGGGTTGAACCCACTTGAGGGTCCAGCTATGTGTAGTTGCGGAAAGTTGGGAGTTGAGGGGCGTTCCCGACTTCCAGCACTAAAAGGGGGTAGAGGGGCGTGCTAGAAATCCCGGGATTAGACTAGGAAGATGGACTAGAAGATCAAGCTTGAATCTGCATCCAAAACCAACCACAAGAGGGTTAGTTCACATTCGAGAACACCCTTGGGTGTTGGGACAAGCCATGGGCACTTTTACACACAAGACTCACCATGGCCTGGACTCAGGGGAAGCCACCACCTTCCCCCATGTAGTATTCTCTGCAGCTCACCATGGGGACTACATCCAAATGGCATTTTTTCCCAAGACCCCCAAGTTGGAGTCCCGAAATTGTCCCGAGTTAGAGTCCCGCGACTTTGGGAGCTCATAATTCCCGATTGTAGAGTCCAATGAAGATGTCTAAAGCAAAGTTGTAGCCCTCGAAGAGAGCTTTCCAACGCCATGTCGCACTCTTGAATCGGGCCTCGGGAAAAGGTCGATTTCTGACTTTTAATGGTCAGGAGTCAAACTACCAGTTTGACTCCTGGCCCTTCTTTTGCCCATAACTTGGGCTACAGATGTCCAAATGGCTCATGCAAGGCCATTTTGGACATCTACTCTTCAAGACCTTTCCAATGACATAAAGAACGCACCAAGGCAAGGAGATTTGACCTCTCAAATCATTTTCTGAATTTTTGGGAGTCTCGAAGGACTCCAAGTCTCCACTTTTGGGAGTGGGAGTTGCATTCTCCCACTTTGTTCAAAGTGGGGTTGCGACATATGAGCTTCAGTTATTTTTCTTTTTGGTCATTAGTTTTTTTTTTGGTCATTGTTTATAATTTTTTTCCTTATTTTTTCTTTTATTAATGTGTATTTTTTGCCATTGATTAGGGTGAGGGGGAAGGAAGAGGAAGCAATTTCTTGTTTCCATTTTCTTTGACAAGGTGGGTTTTCATTTCATTTAACTTTTTTTTTCCATTGTACATTTTTTTCTTCTTTTTTTATTTTTTATTTTTTATTTTAATTATAAATTTGCTAATTATTCAACATGTATATGTCATGTGCAAGACTACAACCCCACTTGCATAGAAAATAATCACACATTGTAACATTCACATTTTTTTTCACATCTTTCACTTGATGGAAAGAGGAGGGGAAAAAACTTAGTGATTTTCCCTTATAAATGCTTGTAAATGCTTTGATAGTTTTGCTTTGATATTCATAACATTTAAAAAAAAATTCTCCTCCATGTTATGTAATATTTGTTTAAAAATGAATTTAAATCAAAATGAAAATGTAATCTTAATTGATGGTGAAAATGAAATCCATTTCATCAATGAATATTATGGAAGATGAAATTTTGAATGAAAGTTTTCTAACATAACAAAACATAACAAAGTTACAAACCCATTTGCCCAAGTTAATTTGATTGATGATGATTATAGGATTGTTTTTGAATTGTCTATGTTTGCTATCAATATCATGAGGGAAATTTATGGTATTATAAAATCTTTCCTTTTTGTTAAAAAAAAAATGAAGAAAAAAAATCTCACAACATATTATGTTTGATTCTAGATTGAAAAACCTTCATCTAATATATATTTTTAGTGGCTATGAAGAAGGTATGAACATTTTTGAAGAATATGATATATGACCATTATATCCTATGCTTTTGAAATGCTATCATTATTTACATTCAATAGTAGAATCTAAAGTTAGATGTGCAAATCAAATAAACAATGCAAATTCCAATTTGGATATTTTTTAACAAACTTTTAGCACAAGTGAGTAAATGAAAGAACTTGTCACCAAAACATTGTTGATTTTCAAATGTTACCAAGTAAATCCCAAGGAAATCAAATGTCCTTTTCAATGGTGGGGAAAACATGAAGTAGTGTTTCCTCTTAGTTTTTTGGCTTGCCAAATCCTAGGGATTGTAAGATCGCAAATTGAAATTGAAAGGATTACTTTTTTAGTAAGCATATTTACAAACTTAAGAAAATGTCGTTTACAATCAAACAATTTAGAGAGATTGATTTTTTGAGCAAAAATTGACAAAATGATCCGAGAATTCATTTAAAACCACTTTCCAATCTGGTGGAGATGATTGAGAGGGATTTAGATTTTGAGATGTTAAAGGAGTTTAAAGGTTCTTTTGCATGGGATGAACTTGTAGACATATAAAATGCTGAAAGAAAAAATTACATGTTTTTTAAAACATTTTTAAAATTAATTTAAAAAATAAAATAAAATAAAAGTTTAAATGATAGAGCTTTTGATAAGCATTGTTTGAGAACCACCATTGAAAACTAATGGGTATGAAATGTTTGGGAACTGGCATTTTGAAACACAGGTGAAATTACTTTTTTGCAATTGTTTGAAACGCTCCTTGGGTTTGTTAAAATAATTGTTTTGAGAGAAAAAACTAGAACGAATTTCATAAAATAATCTTTCTGATACTTGGAACCTATGGTTCTAATAAAAAGGAGAGAATCACCCAACAATGGTATTCACCTACTTTCAAGGGGCCCTTATGGCCATTACTACTATTACAAGTGAAGAACAACAGCCCCAAGGCCTTGGGTGAACTTGGACCTATAGTGGTACCATGGCAAAAACCCACAAAAATAAATTTAGCTCGTAAGAAAAGTTTAGGATTAGTTTAGGTTAGATTAGTTTTTCTTAAATTTTCAATTATATTTTAACTGAGATTTTTTAAAAAAATGAATATAAATTTGAGATTCAAATAGTGAAAATTGAATACCAAAATCGATTATTATCACATGTCTGAGAACTGGCTTGATCAATTTTTTTTTAAAAAAAAAGTGATAATCTAATTGATTTTCATAGGCTAAGTCTAAAATTAAAAATTAAAAATTAAAATCGAGTCGGTTCTCTCAAGTGTTGAGAAGAACCGGAACCGACGGTTCTCATGAAAAAGAGAGAACCGCCCACCCAACACTGGTAAAAAAAAATCTTCATTCTGCCCCTAAATCAGTGCACCAGTTTAGAGCACGTGTGGGAGTGAGTAACTGGTGTGTGTAACTAACTAGTTACTACACCCACACGTGACTAAAGCAAGTGCACAAGTTACTATTCCCACACGTGACGACAAACTTTCTGACTGGACCGCCACCCAGCACGTAGGTGGTCCATGCACTGTACAGGTGTAGGCTGAGAATGTACACGTGTACTTAGGCATGTGGCTGGCTTTGCCACTTGTGTGCACAGAATGGAATGAGTCAGCAACCGACTTAAACTTAATCAACTCGTTTTTAGTATTACATGTATGTGTTAATTCTTAATTAAAATGTGTTAGAAAAATTAATTAGAAAATTCATAAAATTTTCCAATTTTTAATTGAACCTAAATTCAGTGTTATTATTACTATTATTATTATTATTATTATTATTATTTTGGGGTGAAATTTTTGCCACTTGATGACCCAAAAAAAAACCCTTAACCTGATAATGTATATAAATTTTGAATACCAAATTTAACCTAAATCTCTAAGTCAAATTACTAGACCATTTCATGATATATATGATTAAATTATTCATGAATGGATCATGCATGGATGGGATAGATGGATGTAATTTTAAAGGAAAGAGAAAAGGGAAGGATGGGCAATATTCATCCTTACCTTATTGGGATGATGATAAGACACCAAGGATTTAATGAAGAGACTAGAAACACATCATTGAAATCTTTACAATGAGAAAATAACTTTACCTCCTTCAAATCATTATATTGAGTTTCTAGATACTATTAAATTAAATACACGGTTTAATTGTCACTCATAATTAGAAAACCAAGATTCTTGCATATAAATTTTTTTATTGAACTAATAACTTCCTTTGCAGTTCTGTGAATTCTAGCTTAAAAGTTCAAAATATATCTTCAAAAGTTACCACACATTGGAAATTCTCACCCCCTTTTCTTTTCCTTCTTTTAAAATTTAAAATATAATATAATAAAATATAATAAAATATTTAATTTATGAAAAAGTTTCACCATACTTAAGGACTCAAATTTTGATAAATTGGTAGCATTTCTTTTAACAGTTTTTAACAGAGTTTAGACAAAGTTCTAGATAGGAACAAGTTGCCATTCACTAAGTAAATCCTCTTAGGATGCTCATTAGCTACTACTGACACATTGATGTCAGAAAATTTTGAGGAAAAACACACACACACACACACTCTGATAATGGGTACTGAAGAAACACACTGAATTTTCTGTGTTTTAATTTCTGTAAGGAAAATGAAAGAATCATTGGGCCTCTAAAAAAGCTTACATTAACATGAAGAAGCCTAGTAATGAAACAATTACAATTATGTGATTATGGGTATACTAGCTATATAATATTATTATACTAGTAGTACATAGTTTGGGTTTAGGGTTTAGGGTTTAAACCCTAAACCCTAAACCCTACTACCAAGGCAAGGATATTATTGTGTTTAGATTCATTATAGAGTATAGGGTTTACTTGGGTCATGTATTTGAGAGTGAAGAATTTTTGGGTAATTGGGATTTTGGCCTCTAGGTCTATTTTTACGTGAGAATTTTTGAAAGATGATATTTTGGCTTGTGTTGAAACTTTGAGATTAGTTATAGAGTTAAGATATTTTGAAGGATTTTGGTTTCTTTTTTTAAAGGATTTTTTTGAAGATTATATTTTTGCATGCTGAAATATTTGAATTTCCATAATTCTTCTTTTGCCTTAAGATACAAGTTTTAATGTAAATAGCAAGGCCACACCTCTTGTTGTTATAGTAGTTGTTGCGTCTTGCATTCAATTCGCGTCGTGGACAGTGCTTGAAAATCGTTGCAACATCGTTGCAAACTATCATTTACCTCTTGTCTCTGGTGCATTTGTGGATTTTGATTCAAGCGGGTGGTTGAATCCCATCTCGTTGCTGCAACTCAGCGATTAATATTATTCATCACAAGATTCAGCGCAAACTTGTTGTAGATCGAGTGCTAAATGGCTACTCGCGGTCATGGGATCAGCACTGTAGCTCCTGCCGCCGAGGTAAATTTCATGCACCAGCTTGTAGCTGCTGATCAATATTGGAAAAAATGGCAAGCTGAGTTGTTTTCTGAATCTATCAATCTTTGATGACGTTCCATGTTCTGTCTGTCATCGTACAATGTGCAATCTTGGACTTACAAACGTGCTTTTCTGTTTCTTAGTCATTCAAGGAGCTGCATGCTCTCGCATGCTCTTATCATGTGGGTCCGCTTTGAAGAAACACCGCCTTTCATTTGTTGGGTCACAGAATTTAGCAAATTGATTTGTGAGCTCGCATTTGGAATACCAGCTTTCCGAAAGACGCTAGATCAGCAGTATGTTGTATTGTTTTCTTGTTTTTTTTTGCTTGGTGCAGCATGTGGATGCAGCAGGGACTGGGCCTGAGTACGATTATCCAACCACGGAGAAAGACGAGCCAATTCCAGTTGTGAAAGACGGTGAAGAAGTCCCCTTAGGAGGAGAGGGAACAGAGCCAGTGGTAGGCGAAGATGATCGTGAGCTGACTGACGCTGAAATTGCAGGTACAACTGAAAAATTCTTCACTCTCAAATACATGACCCATGAACTGTGTTGTGGACCAGCTTATGAGACAACGTCAACAACTGAGAGGATTTATAATACTGCTGGTTGCGAGTTTTTCTTCCTTGAGAATAATTTGTTGACAGATAAGTTTTTTACATAGCTTGGCGATATGCATTTGTCTGAAGATACTCATCAGCTGATTTCGAATTCACAAGTTTTCTGACATTGGGTACGTTTGCTGCAGCTGAAGAAAAATTGGAGAGTCGTGATGCGGGGGAATGGTCAGAAGATATGGCCCAGAATGAGCCACTTCCAGGGGAGGAGGAGGAAACTATCCCGGAGGATTTTGAGACTCTTCCATCTGATAGAGGGTGAGAGGACCTAATAACTAGTATGTTGTACTAGAGAATTTCTCTTCTGGAGGCTGAGTGGAGTGATGATGAAAAACAAGGAAGTCAAAAAGACTGTCGTTGCTGAGCATTTTTTGATGATGTGGGAAGAAGAAGGAATTGTGTCTCTCTACGTTTTTTCAGCATTTGATGTACAGAGAAAGAATTGCAGTCAGCATATCATGAACAACTTGGGGCAAATTTGTGTAGTAATGATAATTATAATAGCTGCTCTGCAAACAGTTAAATAATAACCAGCAGAAACTTTTGTATATACTTTTGCTGTTTGGACATGTTTGAAACCAGAACTATGAGAACATAGCCTACTTGATGTTTCTACATGAGGAATTAATCTGAGTGACACATTCTTGACCCACTTTCAAGTAGCCAACTTTGTGTTCCTGTGAAATTTTCTACCTACGCAGGAACTGTTTAGCACTGTAGAAAAAGGACTGGTGAAGTGCAGGAGAGGGAAACCAACAGCCATCAATCAGTGCACCCACTAGGGATGGAAACACTTTTCCTTTGTGTTTTTATTACATACTAAACGGCCTGTGAGAGACTTCCCAGTGTGTTTGGAGGGTGTCTTCACTCCATAATAATCCTTCCCAGACACTCGAGGTCTATCTTAGGGTTCTGGGTTGGCTCTTACATTTCATAAGGGCCCACTGTTCTTTCTTTGCACGAATGAGTAGGATCTTGATCCTTAGATATGAAGAACAAAGGTTGCCACTTCATTATCATCTCATTTCCCATTGGTTTTCCTATGTCACATCCTTTGTAGAAACCTGGCTTTGCTTTTGTCATGGGTTTGTAATAACTGGAAAGTTCACAACTGCTAGTCTAACTCTCAACATTGTTGTAACAAGATTGCCATATTCTTAGTGTTGGCAGATAGTATATTTCAAGCTGTATCTTTAGTCTGGGAGATTGATGCTCTCAACCATTTGTTTTACTTGGTGAACCTTGGTGAATTCTATGTACTGGGCCCTATACCAATCCATGATTGACTGAGGTCCGAAGACAGACTTGTATAGACTTTTAAGATTCATAAAATCCTTCACATTGAACCAGCATCATAAATTACCAGATACAAAATCAGAATAGATGCATACACAAGTCTCAAGCAGAGTGTCATGTGGTTGAAATTCACATTTTTCAAAACCATTTTACAAGTGGACTATCATGAAAGTAATGGTATCATGAAACATAATACAAGATTAAATTTTGAGTTCTTTCCTGGAAAAAGATTTGGTGTGTGCTTTGGATGTTTGTAGCCTCTATTGAAACTGAATCTACTATTAAATTCATGAAAAAAATACTCTGAAGATTATAGTCAGCACAAGAAGAAGCAAAAGAAGGCCTGGGCAGTAGGCTCTTGACCTTTTTTGCAGCCACATTCTCTCATATTCACCTTCTCTCACAGTAGAAGTCCTGGATTCAGGACAGTGCCATTAGCAAGAGCACGCCCTGCAACAGCAGAGGGTGGATTGTAGAAGACATCCCCAATCTGAGGGGTAGCTGTCCATGTGCTAGGTATTGCTCATTATGAGGCTTTCACTCTCAACCTGTGCAACCAACCTGGCACTTGTCAACATACACCCTGCAAGCCTTTGCATTTCATAGTTTTACTATGTGCTAGATTCAACCTGAATTTACATTTCTTTTTGTATGTGACAAATTGAGTTAGTCAGTGCATCAGTACCATTGTTTGATCCAGGCCCAGAGTACTGATCTCCCAAAGAGATTCACGAATCTTATCTCACAATCTGGGAGAACTTCCAAAGATAAGGTCTCAATGGACAGGTAAGCTCAATAAGACCCACTGATTTATAAATGTAAAAGTGGGTAACCTGAGTGGAGTTCATTTCCTCCTTGCAAGTAGGTTGATGAAGAAGCTTTGCTTGTTGAAACATCAAATTGGACAAAATATGAAACAGGAGGTCAGGCTCTGTGCTGTCTGACCTGGAAGAACTTGAATATCCAGTAAATTTTCCACTGCAATTGAACCTTCACCACATCCATGGTCAGCAAGTAGCAGACTGTCACTGATAAAGCAGGTTGCCCCTACATTAAGCTGAACACCTCCATTGGTGGACGAGCACCCAATATCTGGTGTGGACATATTTATACACTCTGGAAGTTTCCCAATTGCAAACCCTTCATATGCCTATGTACCATGAATAGAAAGAGGTGACAGATTGCCAGCAAATCCATTATACTTCTGACTTCCAGCATGTGAAACTAGCTCTTCCTCTGAGCCTCCCCAAGTCTGAGTGGGAAAGAGCACTTGAAACCTGCTGAGCCAGTAGAAGATACTGGGAGTCCAAACCCGTTCATATTTTCCTTGCTGCTTTATTTGATTTGCACAGCCCACGTGAAGAATATCGGTCCATCTTTACAGAAGATGAGTCCTGTGAAAGTGTCAAAATTGACAATGTCCTGTCACAAGTTATTGCCGACACATCAACCAACAGCCATTAATGCTACCACACAAAACATGATGCCATTAGTAAATGTCTTGTTGTGCCAAAATATCATTACCAGCATGAGGACATAACTAGAAGGATTCCAACATTTGACACAATAGTCATGTTGCAAACTGGCATAATGTTACCTACCTTCATTTCCAGATGGGCCAGGGGATTGGCAACTCTGAAGAATATCCCACCTTTTGTATGGAAAATATTCTCCGTGCACAAGTCCACATTCTAAAAGCTATAGTTTGGTACAGTATAGTGGAAGCATAAGACCATCATTTAAGAATCAGAAGAACAGAAAATAGCAAGACAGGTGGGACATGGACCACATCCCTTTGTTGGAAGAAGATGGCAAAGGAAGCCTCAAAAGTAAGAGTGCTTACAGTTAAAAATTAGGTTTTGGTGCACAAGCAAGCAGCTTCCTCTCTCCATCTTCCTGTGATCTGCTTGACCTCTCCCTTTCCTTGGACTAGAAGATTCTTCGCCGCACCATTAGGTAGCTGCATCAACAGGCCACTACAGCTTGCCTCTTCCTCCTGATTCAGAGCATCAAACCTCTTTGAGCCTGTATGTTCCTGTGTCAAGCGATGCAGACTCAGACCAACTTCCAACTTCCAACCCTGAATCTAACCTCATGCCAGACTCCTTCCTCTTCAATGGTGCCCAGCGCTTATGAGACCCACAAGGCTCCTTGCATTTATGGGAATGCAGTGGCTCTCAGAAGTGTTTGTGAGCACCCTTTCTACCAAATGAACGCCAGGCATTGCACAGAACAGGCTTTCTGGAGGTCTGTTTCACCATAATGGAGCTGCTGCAATTTTCACCTGACATTAGTTAGTACAACCAGGAACACATAAAGAGCTTTACTCTTTTTCTATCTCAAGACACAATTCACTGCATTCTTTGCTCTCTCTCTCTCTTGAAAGAACACAAGTTCTTTCTGAAACTCTTTCTGCTCAGGGTCTACAAACTGAACAGGGCAATGCACTTACCAGCTTTTGAGAACGGCCTGCTTAGCAAACCAACAGCATATAAGACAGAAAGGCAACTAGAGACACACTGGAGATGTTACAATGGCAGCAAGGACCTTTTTTCCCCATGCAGCTTGGGGCATAGGTGGGTAGAAAGACTGGGTGAACAGCCCTGGAGATGTGCCTTCCAGTTTCAAGCACCATGCAGCTCCCTCATTTGCTGCTAGTTTGTCATCTTAAGATGAAACAGCCTGAAACCTAAACAGAAAACATGAGACAATCTAAGGTGTTCATGTTCATGCTATGCACCTTAAACCCTAAACCCTAAAAGACAGTACCAAGAACCATTGCATATTTTTCCATGTGCTGCCATAATTGTGTACAAGTGTTTTGGGGCCAAGCGAGGAAAGCCATTGCATGAGCTGCACAAAGAGAAAATTTGCTGGGTAAAGGGTTTTAGGGTTTAAGGATTTGCTGCAATCCCCAAGGGAAAGATTGCTGGGTTTAAGGAGTTTTTTTTGGTCTTTAAGAGATGCTCAAGCTTGTTTGTGACTTTATTTTGTATTTCTTATTTCTTCAAGCTTTTGTGTTTGAAAAAAACAAAGGGAGCATTGAGGTACCAAATTGAAGCACTTCAAGTTTCGTTTGAAAATTTCACACTCAAGAAACAAAACAAAACACAATTTCAAGGGATCTGAAATAAGGTTTTTGGGAGGATTGGATTAGGGTTTTTTGGGGTTTGAAATAGGGTGTTTTTAGGTCTGAAATAAGATTTTATTGGGGTTAGATTATGATTTTTTAGGAGGTCTGAAATGGGTTTTTTAAAATATTTGAAACAAGGATTTTTTGAGCTAAAACAAATAAGGTTTCATGGGGAATTTTTTTTTGGGAGGTCTGAAATAGGGTTTCTAATCTCTGAAACAAGTTTTTTTTAAGGTTGAAGGAAGGTTTTTTTCAAATGTCCGAAGTAAGATTTTTTTGAGTCTGAAATAGGGTTTTTTTTGGGGGGTGATGTAAATTTTTTTTGATGTTTAAAATAGGCTGGAATTGAGGATCTTCAAGGGTGGCAAGAGGTCGTTCAAGGTGGTATTACAATTTTGAAAACATTAAACATGAAATTGTATGTCAATGACAAAATTAAAATTACAATCTTTTAAAATAGTGCATATCAAAGTTTTGAAAAATAGGTTGATTTAAATTAATTTAAAATTTTTAAAACATTTTAATAGGTATTTATTAAATTCTAAATATAATGTGATTACTATTGGAATGGTAAAGGTATTATAAGATACAAAATGTGATGGTAGGTTCTTTGAGAAATACCTTGTTAAACTAAAAACACAAGTTTCAAAAAACATTGACTCCTACACTTGAAAGCACAAAACACAACACCAAAAAAAAAAAAAACTTGTAAATCTAACTACTAACAAAATTATTCAAATAAAATTGCAATCATGATGCAATTTCAAAATCTAGACATCAAATGTTTCAACCTATTCCAAACTTAACACAAATGAAAAGTAACAATCTAATCAATAAAAAATGTTATTTTGTCAATATTGGCTTTTAACAATATGTTAAACCCTTCCTTTCCACGTTCCAAGTTTCAAATTCCATTCCCAAACTCACATCTCTCACACATTGAAACAACAAGAAATAACAATTAACAATATAAAATTAAACCAAAAATTCTCACACAATGTTCCATTCACATACCTTAAACATTAAATAAAAATAAAATAACAACTAAAAATACAATTGCAACAAAAATTTCACATACAATGTGAGCATTTATAAAGTTGAATATGGATTGATCTATGCCAAGCATATGATCCATTTGAAGACTAAAAACCAACTTGACAAACAAAAAACACATATAAGACTAAAGATTAAACACAAATAAACAAACTTGCAACCTTGAAAATGAGAATCCCATGTATCCATGGCATAAAAACAACATACAACAAATTGAAACCTAGTGCAAAAAATTGAATAGAATTGGAAATAGAAGATGGACAAAAACAAAACACATGACATAAGAAGGACAAAAAAATCAACTCGTTCAAAATTGAAATCCCTTAAAAGACACATAAAAAACACTAATCCTAAGTTGCACAACATACACAAGACATTAAGGCAAAACAATAGTGCAACATAGTAAACAAAGCACTTCAATTTTATTTTGACAAGCTTGAAAGCTTGTGAAAAGGAAAAAATTACAAAAGTGTAAATGAATGCACACACTTGATGTGTAAAACACATGCACATAGAATCTTTGAGCAACCTTGAAAGCTTGAAAGTAAAGGTTTTCAACAAGCTAATTGAGAGCTTCAGAGCTTTTGATGACCTTGAAAAGAAAAGGGAAAGAAAGCACAAAGTCAACAAATAAAAGACACACAAAGTTGAAAAAAAGTTCAACTTGTAGTGTTTTAACAAGCTCACACCCAAATGCAAGACAAGTGAAAACTCAAAAATTCACCTTTTTCAACTCATATGTCATTTACAATTTCCATAGCCTTTAATGATCTCTTATCATATCTAACATCATTGAGCTATCAAAACTTTATTGCATGGTTGTGACAATATGTCCACTTCTAGATAACCACCCTCAAGGAAAAGATAAAAGGCTACAAGCTCTAGCCATTTCAAATTAAAATATTCTAAAATGTTTTTCATTTTGTAAACCCTAAGTTTAGTACCCACCCCTTCTACGTATGAACATGGAAATCAATCTAGCCGGTTATCAAATAGTCACATATATTTTATGACAAGTCGGTTGTATTTACAATTATTTAAGATGGTAGTGTGGAAGGGGCAAATCTACAAAAATTGAAACACTTGGTCTTTGGTTTGTGTCAATTTCACCTTCAAATAATATATATACCTAATAAAAAACTCAATGAATATTTGGTGTCAAACCTCACACCCACCCAACAATGGTGCAAATTTCTATTCAATATTTTCACCCACCTAAAGTGCACAAAATTAAACAAATGAACATGTTTCTTTTTGTCATGAATGTTCCTACTTGCATCATAAATATGGTTGGAAAAACATAAACGCCCATTTTTCAAACAATCTTCACATTTGGATAACACAATAAAAATCAATCATGGTAGATGAATACAACTAATTGCAAAAGTAATGAAAAATTCTAATTTAAAAAGGGATTGAACATTGGGAAAACCCACCATCTATTTGTCACATGTTGAATTTAGGATAACATCAAAACAACCTATTTCCTAGTCCTTGCCAAAGGAGTTAGAATTCATGTATATTAAAATTGAAACTAAATTAGGCCCCTTTAACTATGGTGAGAGTCCATGACTATGGAAATATTGAGAGATGCCAAAACACATCCAAAGGCTATCCCATGAAAATTCAAAAATTATTTATGTGGGAGCATTGGTTGTAAACTGTAATGTAAAGTAATAAAAAAACTTTGATACGTACCTTAACATATTATAAGAAAGAAATAAAATGAGTAACATTTTATTTCATGTAAATTTTTATTTTTAGTTTGATTATTTACACAATTTAAAACATTATTAGTATAGGGAATCTTTTTTTTTTCCATTACTTTGCTTTTATTTGTTCTTTTCTCATTTGCTTCATTTTCATAAGGGGTTTCAAAGGGCATAGGACAAGGCATTCATAAAAGACTATCTACTTATACATTCTTAGGTTGCCAAATTTGTTTGCCCTTTGAATTTGAAAGCACAATCTTTTCATATTTTAGTTCCATATAATAAAATGTTATTTCTTTCAAGTCCCTTCGCAACTTTGGAATAAATTATGTTCACATAACCATAACCATAACTATATTTTTCAAAAAAATCAAAATCATATTCAATAAATAAATTGCATAGACATGAACCACGAAGAATTGGGTAATGTACAAACACATATTTTGACTCAAAATTTGTCAAGAAAACTTCATTTTAAATTAAAAATAAATAATAAAAAAATTCAAACCAATCACATAATTTTGAGCTCATGGTCTAACTTCATGCTAAGCCCACCTATTGTAGATGAGCTTGGCATGAAGTTCATTAAATCACCAAACATTATCTAAAGTGTATTTAATGTTTATTTTTCATCCATTCACATTTCCTTGATCCCTTAAACTTTCAACCTTTCTATAAAGTGACATTGACATGTTTTTTCCTTGAATTAGAGATTTTTAGTTTTGATGGTCATAAGCTCTATTGTAAAGACGGCCTTAAATATTTTTACTTATGGTAACAAAACAAATAGATTTGTAATTTAACTCGGCCAAAATTGAAAACTAAGTATAATGTATAATCACAACAAATTTGTTTTTAGAAGGATGAATGAATTTGGCCTAGGTAAGGTGAAAACATGGGACCACAATTGAATTTTGAAAAAAAAAACCCTAGGCTGAAAAGAGTTTAGGAATGGGTGACTTTTGGAAAAAAGAACATTACAAAGTTACATACAACTTAGTGGTGAAACTTGGAGGTAGTACTCACCATTATGCAAAGGGAAATGGTTCTCAAACATCCTTGTTCATGGAACTTAAGGTCAAACTATGGTTTATGAAGGTATATAATATAGTAGGATGTAATAAAAATTGAAAATCATAAAAACTTTTGTTACTTTACTTGAGGTTTTGAATTTAATTTGTAACTAAAAATAAATAAATGTTAAGGACAAAGAATCAAAACAAAAAAGTCTATACCCAAATCTTTTTATAGAAGTTAAAGAAAGAAATAAATATAATATATAAAGAAAAAAAAAAAAAAAAAATGTGATTCAAAAAAAAAACATAAAAAAAAAAAAAAAAAAAAAAAAAAAAAAAAA
>Ga0116227_10007396_pt1 | contig 21489 bp, 18 predicted proteins | sample S1TSphgellanicum_FD_89693 | JGI IMG/M metagenome (GOLD analysis project Ga0116227, IMG submission 89693) | Host-associated microbial communities from peat moss isolated from Minnesota, USA - S1T2_Fb - Sphagnum magellanicum MG | ecosystem: Host-associated > Plants > Peat moss > Unclassified...
ATACCATAGCACCTTGGAAGCTTTGGCACTAGGCAATTAGATTATTTGTAGAAATGTTGAAATAAGAAAACATTCGAAAGAGAATTTTTTTGACAAGGACAGTAAAGAGTCTTTTGGAATATTCAGAAATATACATTTTTTTGGGCCTGAAATTTTCGAAATTACTTAATTATTGGACAGTTATGTGTTGAAGCTGCCACTGTACAATGGTAGGTGTATAGATCTGCTTGTACTCAAAGGAGTTGAAAATAAGACACAAAGGATTGAGACAATTCTCCATCAGTACTTTCGTGTTGGGAAGTAAGCATTATAAAGACAAAAGGGTATGTGGAATTGACAACTTTTAAGATCTCTTTTTTGAGCAAACCTTTAAAGCACAGCAATGTCACAATTCAGTACTTGCAAGGCAAGACTCTTCAAGTTCTATTGCAAACAAGTGCCAAATTTTCACTTGCATGCAACCTTGGCATTCATTGTGGGCCCTAAACCCTAGAGCCCCTCTCTCCCTATTTTGACAACAAGTGTTTTCTCCATGGTTTGTGACAACAAAGTTGAACAAATGTGACAGAATCATTGTCTTTAATTTGGGCTTTCTATGGCCACGACCCCCTAAGCAGCCCTGGATGGTTGTCACGTATCCATTTGAGTCTTGAGATTATCAAAGGCTTTTTGACTCTAATCTGTTAATAAGTGAGAAAGAGTATCCATTTTAGTGTCGAGATTATCAAAGACTTTTGACTCTACCTAATCTGCTAATAAGTGAGAGGGAGGAAGCAATCTCTTGAACAGAATACAGAACCTGTGGTGGAGGGTTGTCGGCAGGAAGGGGGACTTGTGTCCTGCAAAGTTTGTGGTCAGGGCAACTTTTGGTCCTTGAAAAGAAGAGCCTCTCCATTTTCCCCTTTCTCATTACCCTTTTCATGCATATACTCCCCCTTCCCCATAAGTGAAAATGATGCCTGTAGAAAGAGTCAACAGGTTTTTAAAAAGAAAATCAAGGGGAGAATGATATTTATTTTGACAATAGATTATAGGATCCAAGTTTATAAGAAAAATTATCCAACTGAGAACATTTCTCAAATTTGAAATGTTTGCACTCCCAACAAATTATTGTACCCACCCATTAATATGTGCAAATGTTTGATAAGAACGGAAGGGCAATTTGTCAACTTCATAAAAGAATGCAACTCGCATGACATGGGCACAAAGCTTAAGGTTACTTAGAAAAAAACCATGAAAAGGGAGAATCAAGTTCACCCAAATGTACTTTTTAATTGATTTTTTTGGAAAATGGGTTGGGGTGAGAGATTATAACGTTTACCCCATGAATTAATCCTCCAGTAGAGTAGAGGTAGAAGAAGGGTTTTGTTTACATTTGGTAAGCTATGATTTGGTCAGCACCAAGAAGCATTACACTAAAAGGCTCAGAGGTTGGATTATTTGTCTTATGTTCAGTTGAATATCAGGGAATAATTAATGAACATGATCATGAACAAATTAATTGTGTACAGTGCTGTGTACCCAAACAGGGAAAACACTAACAAAAGTTCCACCATAAAACTCACAAAGCTGCAAAATAATAATAGTTAAAACTGCATGAAAACTACAACAGCAACAAGCCAAAAACAACAGTTTTTTGAATCAAATTTCAAATTTCCACATAACATTAAGCCCGTTGGGGGTACTAAGTACTGGTAACTACAGATTGGACTAGAAATTTTCTTGGCATGTAGTTACAGTTTAATATATTATTCATTCAATCTCTGAATATTTCCAGAAGTCCGTTTGCATACAGACGATGTACAGGAAGGCCACAGCACGGCTGTTTGTTAAACGTTTAATCGACTGCAAGAGGGACCTAGTTTCTAAAATTGAGATCGCATTTGAGTGAAGTACAGAATTTCTCATCATCCTGAACAGTCAGTGATGGTAGGGATGATAGTCTCATCTCTGAAAGTATTTAGATTTTGTTGGCCTTGCCTACCAAGGCAGGGATTCTGTGTTTAGATTCATTATAAAGTATACTAGGTGAAGGGATTTTGGCCCCTAGGTAGTAGGTCTATTTTTATATGAGGATTTTTGAAAGATGATATTTTGGCTTGTGTTGAAACTTGAATTAGTTATAGAGGTATAATATCTTGAAAGATTTTGGTTTCTTTTAGGGAAATTTTTGAAGTTTATATTTTTTGCATGGTGAAATATTTGAGTTTCCATAATTCTTCTTTTGCCTTAAGATACTTTTTAATGTAAATGGCAAGGCCACGGTGTGACACACCCCTTGTTATTATCGTTAAAATATTGTGCTTTTCCTAGGTATGGTAGCCTTAGGGGAGTCTAACATATGTACCCAAGTTGGTGATTTAACAATATTACAGTTAATTGTGAATCTACAGAATTGTTCATGAGATGATATGCTTAATTACATTAATGAGAAAACATGTACTCATGTTTGGCTTCGATTTGCATCTATGTATATATTGGAGTATTTGTATGGAACACTAGTTATAATACTTATTATTTGCATACGTGTTATACAAACATTCTAATACCTAGTTGGTTTTTAAAATTAAAATTATGATTATGAAAACAATTGGAGGTTTTTTTTTCCTTCTTTTTGGTTTGATTCATATTGAGTTCTCTTTGAAAACAAGAAGAAACACGAAGTTTGTTTAGTAGGATGATGCCTTCTTCAAAGCCATATATCTAGCTGGTGTGGTGAAATTTTCCCTATTTGATAAAGCACTCAAAGAAATCTCCTAATGTATTATATTCATGAATATCCTCCTAGGACAAAAGAAGGATATTATGCCTACGGGCTAAGGGTGGGAGGGCAATTATGCTTACTTATAGGTGTACCATCTCTCGCACTCTTAAGAAGTAGGTATAATAACTGTCCCCTGGTCTGGTACAGCCCATGGGTGGGGGACATTCCAAAAATCTGAAGGAGGTGATCTAAGTCCCCTTATTTTGAGAATGCTTGCACCCAAGGGCTCCACCCTACACCTAATTTCTTTTACTTTGATGAAACTGGGGTCCTGGTGAGATTGCAATATATGTGTGAATGTTTCTTTCCATGTGAAAGGTGCTCATGATTTTGTAAGTTCTTTCTGTATTTCTGAACTCTCTGCAGACAGACTTACACCAAAGGCTTGTAACTTATTTCAATTGGCTTGTATCCTTCGCCAAAAACCGAACAACCCAAAATGATATTAGAGTTACCCGCAAAGTAAGATGAAGAGAGCACCAGAACCCTGAGTTTTGTCATACACACGGTGAGATTCAAAAATACCTGCACAAAAGAACATTAGCATTCAACGGGGGATGAAACTCAGAAAACCATCAATTTTGGTGGTGAACTAAGTTTCATCCTATCTTTCCTTTTGCCTGAGCGCCTCTACTGCTGCTACATAGATTTTCACTGCTCCTAAGTGTACGACTACTATAATTAGTCTCGAACCTTGTGCATTAAATGCTGAGTATGAGCATTTTATACTGAGTTGCAGCATTTCATACTGAGATTTATAAAAATATCTTTACTTTGCAGATACCATTGAAAGAGAGGGGATAGGGGGTGAAGGGAGGCCCAACGAGAGGGTGAAGACAGGGTTACTTTCGGATAACTCTATTGTCTTCTGTGTTTTTCCAAGCCTAATATGGAACCAACTAATTTGTTCTCCAGGGCCAAGGTTCCCCGTTGCACAAAACAATTTACCATGGTACCTTGGCAGCTTTTGCACAACTTATTTTACTTTTAGAAATACTGATAGTTTCAAAAATTATTTTCTCCAAAGATCAATTATTTTTTGAAAAAAGAAGAATATTTAGGAATATTCTGAGAATATTAAAATTTCGAAATGCAATCATAAAAAATAATAAATTATTCGGCACACATGTTGCTGAAGCGGCCTCTGTACTACCTAGTTGCAAATATTGGTTTTTGGAATGTAGCCTAGCATTGGAATGTAGCATAGCATCAAAGAGGTTCTCATCAAATTATTGAGTCTGATAGTACAATTAATGGCCTATCATTAGTTCCTAGAGAATATTAGAAAAAAGGGTATCCAATTGGGCTAACCCGACTCGGTCTTGACTCACTCTTACAAGAGTAATTATTTTGTTCTGTATACTTCAAGGAAGGTTAAATGTTCTTCACTCATTCTTACCAGGGTAATTATATTGTTCTGTATAGTTCAAGGAAGATTGAATTCTCAGGTCCCCACCTCAGTTTGGTTGCATTCTATATAATATGCATGGAAGCTCTGAAGCACACTCACCCAAAGACAGAGCCAATATGGCCAAGGACCCTTATGAATGGTCCCCAAGACTAAGTTTGTTTTTTGGAGATAATTGAGAACATTCTTTTCACATGACACTATCTAATCTTTTTTCTTGGAAGTGGGTTCTGTTTACCTTTGCATGGCTACTGGCATTGATTTATCTTCTCTTGTGGCAAGTCAGCCATCTCAAGGCTATCTTAACCTTCAGGTGTATGACATGGTAAGATTGAATCCATATCCTTACCCTAAGATCAGTTGTGTCATTAAATAATCCTCAAAATATTGAAACAATTTTTTGTGAAAATAGGAAGTTGACATGTTGAAAATCATCATAATTGTCATAGGCAACACTCTGAATCATTTGAACCTACTCATATAACAATATCATAGTAGATCATGGAAAAAATGAATAATTTCAACATTAAAAAAAGAATTAATTTCTTTTGAAAAAAACTAATTGTTTATTTTGTCAATGTGGAAACTGGCCCTAGGCTTTGGTATTAGATATCCATGATAGGTGAGTTATTTTGGGATCTCACTTTGATTCCAAATCTTTGTATGACAATGGTGTTGTTGTGAAAGGTGGTCTTTGTTATGGAAGTAGGAATTGGTGATGTTGTAGTTTGAATGATGTTGTAACTTTATTAAGTCATCAATTATGGATGAAAATGAATGATGAAACTTGAACTTTATTCACTATAAATAAAAAGAGAACAATCATAAATTTCATTTGTTATGGATGAAAATTGAATAACAATAAATAATCTTTATTTTTTACAAATATTCATGAGTGAAAACATTCATCCAAAAATGACAAATAAATTGTGATGAATGGAACTTCATCCATTAGGAATTGTTATTGTGCATGACAAGGCAATACCCTAGTAGCTTGAGAGCTTCCACACTAATTTATAATGTCTTCAGAAATGTTGAAAATTTTCAAAATTGTTTTTCTTAAATAAAATAAATTGTGAAGGAAAATATTGAATCTTCAAGAATTTCTATTCGTCAAATTGGAAATTATTCAACAGACAAGTGTTGAAGCTGCCAAGGTACTATGGTAGCTAATGTTGTTAGTGATCAAGATGGTATTTTTGGTGTTGTTTACAAATGCAAACTAAATTTTTTGTCTTCTCTCTCAATGAAAAGAGAGGAGTGAGAAACGAAGAAGAGGCATGCAAGTCAAAACACATCAGCAGCAGCATGCATCAGATGTGAAGGACAAAACAACAAAACAGAAATAACAAACAAAATTCCTTGCCAAGAAACTTTTTGTTCAGTATTTGTGTTTTTTGTTCTGTTTTTTTAGTTGGGTAATTGTTGTTCGAAAGAGGACTGAATAAATCTCCCAAACAGGTAAGTACAAAGTCGCACATGTTCCTGTGTATGCAAGACCCACACATATTCTGTGCAAGAGGCCACGAATTACTCTGGGCGATGCTGCTAATAATGATGATCAATGAAGATGATGCTGATGATAATTATGAAGGAGATGATGAGGATGGAGGCGTTCTTCTTGTACATATTCCAAAAGGTAGGCAATGTTTGATTTCATTTCCTACAGTAAAAATTTAATTTTTTTGCAGCTTTTCAGCAGCAAAAGGTGCGGAAAATTGTTACGCAACATGCAATATTGCAAAAAAATTAAACTGATTCCCCAGCATCAGCGGCCAGAAAAATCCATCAAGGAAAAGCCAGAAAACCCAAAAAGCCGCAAGTAAAAGATCTGGTTGATCGATTACTTGATGATGATGATGAGGAATGAGGAGGAGGGGAAGATTGTTTGTTTGGAAAGATCTAGTGTTCTGAAAGTGTTGTTTGTTTCAGATTCAAACCAGATGTCGTTGATGATGATGATGTAGGTGGCGTTGAGCACCAGTGCTTTGATGTTTGTGTCAGAAAGCTGTTTTGGCAGTGTTTGGAATTTTGTTTTTGGTGCGGAAGCAGGTCTCTTAGGCAGCGAAGTTCTCTGTTGGAAAATCGTTTGAAAGAGAAGACCTTGAAAGGGAAGAAGGAGAAAGTGTTTCTTTGTGATTTGGAAGTGTTTTGCAATTTTGTTTTCGGTGCGGAACCGAGTCTATTAAACAGCCAAATTCTCTCTTGGAAAATTATTTGAAACAGAAGTGTTAAAAAGGGACGAAGAAGGAGGAGGAGGAGGAGAAGAAGAAAGTGTTTCTTTGTGAGTTTTTGAAGGGTTTTGAAATTTTTTTCGGGTGCGGAAGCAAGTTTCTTAAGCAGCGAAAATCGTTCGAAAGAGAAGTGTTTGAAAGGGAAGAATAAGGAGGAGAAGAAGGAGAATAAGGAGAACACAATGCTTCTTTGATCCACCGAATTTTTCTTGGGTCACAATTTGTGATGATCTTTTGAGAGACTAGAAAGATTCGTTGTTTTGTAGTAATGTGTTTGGAGCACACGAGCTTGCAGGTAGTTGTCGTCGGAAAACTTTGCGTCAAGCGCATATATGTTTTTGTGTGTGTACGTATGTGTGTGTATGTGTGTTAGGGCTGGAGTCGTTCGTATTCGAGAGTTTCGAGTTGTGTGTCTCGGGAATCGATTTGAGGATTTTTCAATTTAACGTCAGATTGCCTGGGTGAGTCGACTTGGAAGAGCTGCGACCTTCAGTGAACGTTCTGGGTACACAACGATGCTATTTTAGAGTTTGGTGACTGGTTCTGGAGTGTCTTGCAAGACAAAAAAGATTTCGCTTTTGAGAAAGTGCTTGCTTTGTTATGAATCCCCTCCTCAGAAGAGAATACTTTCAAATCTTTTGAACACTTTCGTTTTTGTTAGCTTCTAAAACTCGACAATTCGTGCTCGCAAATCAATTGTTTCTACCAAATCATTCGGGCGTTCTCGAAGACCGTTTGTGCCTTTCTTCGTCTAATTGTTTGGGAAATCGCAGAACTTCCAAGAATTGGAGTCGACGGGATTTGGTTTGTATAGTAGTTCATGTATCGGAGAAGAACTTTCGGGAATCTGGTTGCTCCTTTCAGCGTCAGGGACGTTGGATACGGAAGAGCCTTGATCTTGCGGAAGAGGGGGAAAAGAGGCTAACTCAGCTCATGAAGAAAGCAGCAATAGCAGAGAGCAGAGAACAGAGGAACTCAGTCGAAGGAATTGTAGTTCCTGTAGGAAAGCGTGCGTGGTGAAACACAGGAGCTAAGAGGCTCGAGACCGGAAATGGAGAATGCGGGGCTGAGTGGGAAAGAGGAGAAGGAGGAGGAGGGGCGCAAGCTGATAGTAGGGATGTGCTTGACTCCTTCTTGCAGAGAGATGCTCACATGGACCATTGCCAAGATTGCGCAACCAGGAGACCACATTCTCGTCCTCCATGTCTCCACCACTTCCATTTCCGGTACTAACACCTTCTTGATCCTCTTCTCCGTGTTTGTCTAGCTACCATCCCCACCACTACTTGTGGATTCGAAGTTCGAAGCGAAGCTTTGTTGTTCTATGTGCGGCATTCTAGCGACGTTTTGACCCCGGTTTTCCGAGCTCCGGAAGTGTTACGTCTGTGCAATTTTTGGAAACTTTTACCGTCTCTTCCAGCTGATGAAACATGTTTCTAAGCTTGAAAGTCCCATTTGAATGTTTCCAAGCTTTGGAACTACTTGAAATAATGCACGTGCGATGGAATCGAAATCCCCACAGCAGTAGTGACAGATGGAATCAGACTTGTTTTTCTCTGCAAAGAAACATTTGGAATTTTCTAGGAGTTGGAATTTTTTTGCTTGCTTGATTCACACCCTCGATTCTTGCAATGGTGCTGAGGAGTTTGGGAACATGAAACAATTGGGAGAAAACACTAATGTTGCTTGTGGGAGTTGGTGTCTGGAAAAAACATGGGAGTTTTCTCAGGAACCATACAGGAGCAAGAAGAGAAGTTGAAGCAGCTGACAAGTTCTCTGTGTGGAATTCTATCTTTGTATCAAGGCCTTTGCAAACTGAAAAATGTATCTCTCTCTCTCTCTGTGTCTCTCTGTGCATCTCTTTCTCGTTTTATCCTTTCTCAACAATGGTTTTCCTCATGTTTTGAGAAGAGTTTGGAAATGGTTGCTCCTCTCATCCTCTTTCAATGATTTTCCACAAGTTTTGCGGCAACCTGAAGAATGGGTATCTTTCCTCCTCCTCATGCTTCATCAATGATTTCCTCATGTTTTGAGAAGATTCTGAATCCAAAAGTGGTTCCTCCTCTCATCCTTTTTCCAATGATTTTGCTCACATAAATATGCTGCAGCTTGAAGAATGTACCTCTTTCTTCCTAATGCTTTTTCAATGATTTTCTACACAGTTTTGAGAAGAGTTATGAATCAGAAAGTGGTTGCTCCTCTCATCCTTTTTTAGGTGATTTTGGTCATGTTTTGCTGCAACCTGAAGAATGTATTTCTTTCTTCCTCATGTTTTTTTGTCATGACTATCCCCATGTTTTGAGAACAGTTCTGAATCAGAAAGTGGTTGCTCCTCTCATCCCTTTGGAATGTTTTTCGTCACATTTTGAGAAGAGTTCTGAATCAGTAGCACTGTATATGAAATTTGGTTTTTTCTGATGGTTGATTTGGGGATGGCAGATAAAGATGGAATTGGAGATTGTAAAGGGAGGGAAATTGAAGCATGTTCTTGTGGAGGCAGCTTGCAGCCATCGAGCTTCGAAACTCATTCTTGGCACTAAATGGCATTTCTCCATTTGGTCAGTTCCCCACTTTATCCTTTGCTATTTCTCCAACTAAAGAAATCCTGCAACTTATGAATTGTTGTTGTTCAATGCAATCTCATGATGATAGCTAAATGTTTAAAAGAGAAAATGTTTGTGATTCCACTCACACATGGAAACATTGTAGTGGAATTTCTCAGAAGTGATGTGCATCTAACACAACAACAAACAATGATGTGACTCTTGGTGATTTAAGCCAAGTAGAAGAAATGAAATTGAAAGCTCAAAATGCTTTTCTGCTTTGATCAACAGCCATGCCACAGCGTTAGGAAGGTATTGTTTGAAGCGGTTGCCATCCACATGCATGGTGGTGATTGTGGGGGACAGAGAAATCATACTGAACAAAAAAGGGAAATTACAGTCGCTGCAAGTTTCAAGTATGCATCTCATAAACCACCAGTCCTCACCCACACAAATCATGTTGAAAATTCCACCCCAAAGTGCATTTCTAAGACCTGCACAGATCAATTTATCTAATCAATTTCCCATTTTCAGAAAATAGTTCTGGTGCTTAATTTGTTCAATACTGAGAGTGTTTTAGTCAACAGCAGGATCCACCATTCTGAGCATCTTACAGAGGACAATACAGAGTTTGGGACGAAGCAAGAAGGTAGCAAGTGGTGGTTCAGACGACATACTACCTGATTATCCTCAACATCAAAGTGTGTTGGTGCAGCTAACACTTTCTGGGTCCTCGAAAGATCTTGCTTCTCACAATGGTGGTGTTCAGTATCATGCTGAGTTAATGGAGGAGACAAACTTGGGTGGAGGCTTTAGTAGTGGTACCCTTGCACTGCTACATGGAGTGTCTTCAGTCAATGACATTGTCAAGAGCTCAAGCTTTCGAATCTCACTGCCTGTGGGTGCAGCAGACACAGCTGACAATAAATGCGTAACTGATGATGACAACAATTGTGGTGCTCGCAAATCATCAGCAACTTCATGTATGATTGAAATGAACTCCACACACAAAGACTAGCCTGTTGCATTTTGTGTTGAGGAGTAATCAGAAAAGGGTGAAAGCATGATGAGCTTTTGGGTTAGCCTAATATGCACCAACAGAAAGGCTTTAACATGTAGAAATCTGTCAGTGCTGCAGCAAGTGGAAAGCATTTCTGTTGATCGGCCCTATTCCAAATTCTCTTTTGTGGAGCTTGAGGCTGCCACTGCCAGTTTTTCTCCTAGTAAGTTTTCAATAGACCTCAAGTAACGTACTATGAGTTTCTTGTTGAATTTTCAAATTCGTCTTGAATACCCTTGTTTCAAAGTGTGGGATAGTTTTACAAGACCAGCATAGTCTTTGCTTTGCACACAAGGCCGACTACTAATGAGTACAACATTTGGTGGGTTTCTTCTTGGATGCAAATCCAGCAAATTTGGTGGGAAGAGGAGGAGGGAGTGAAGTGTATAGAGGTGAGCTGCAAGATGGAAAACTTGTGGCCATTAAGTGCCTGAATCAAGGAGGACTGCAAGCTGAAGAGGAGCTTTTAACAGAAATTGAGATCAACACTTGTCTATCACATGCCAATATTGTGTCACTTACTGGCTATTGTGTTGAACCAGCACACTTGATCCTTGTCTACGATTTCTTACCTGAAGGAACTCTGGATGATCACCTTCATGGTACAAGATGCAAACATCAAAAATCCTTCCTCCCATCACCTTGAACAAATCTTCAAAGAGCATAGCTAATTGTTTAAGATAGTTTAGTGTACCTGTGCTGTAACCAGACAATTCATCATCCATATCTTCTGACAAATGTCTTTTCTCCTCCATCCATGTGCAGGAGGGGAGAAGAAGTTGTTGGCATGGGAAGTGCGATACAAGGTAGCAGTAGGCATGTGCAAAGCATTGGAGTATCTTCACGATGGAATTCCTCAACCTGTAATTCATATGGATGTCAAAGCCTCCAACATACTACTATCCCATGACTTCCAACCTCAGGTTCTTCCTACATTTCATAACCAAAACTAAGAATGGGCTTTTCAAGGATCCCAATTTCAGTGAGCTTACTTTGTGTGATCTTACTCAGGAATTGCTTGTCACAAGAAAGCCTAAAGATGCTGAGAGTTTTTGGTATGTTATTCTTAGTGATGGCTTTCTTGAACAGTCTGCTTGAAACTAACATCTCTTCGTTGTTCACATTATGATTTCAAATGTGCAATTATGGTCTTGTGAATTGCTGCAGTTGTCAGATTTTGGGCTTGCAAAATGGGCTCCTAAAAGGCCAATGTACATACACTGCAATGATGTAGTCGGCACATTTGGGTAATAATCCTCTTGCTCCTCTATTCCTCACATAATAGGATTTTTCCATGCTCCAAGTCAAGCTAAGTGTAAACATCTATAAATTAGTGCTATTATTGGAGTCATCTGGGTGCATTGTTCGTCTCTGTCATCTCCATCTTCTTACAGGATATGAAGAAGTTCGGCAGATGACTGAATTCATGTTTTTTCTTTTGGGTGTTCAAAGGTACTTAGCTCCAGAGTACTTCATGTATGGGAGAGTGAATGACAAAACAGATGTGTACTCATTTGGAGTAGTTCTTCTTGAGCTGATCACTGGCCGTAAACCTATAGACACAACAAGACCCAAAGGCGAAGAAAATCTAGTGATTTGGGTATGTTCTGCTGTTTCATGATGCAAAACAAATTGAACATTGTACATGCACCAATGATGATGTTCATTGTTCTTGCATTTATAGGCCAGTGAAGTCCTGCATTTCTTGCTATGTAGTTAGCTTAGTCTGTCTATGATTACTGAGATTGCAGCCACAATAGTACTTGATTAAGTAAGACTTGTTCTCTTGATTATGATGTTGTTTTTTCAAGTATGAATGTCATCACTTTGTTGTTCTTCAACAGGCAAGGCCACTATTGGATGAGAGGAACCTGAATAAGCTGGTGGATCCACGGTTGGGCAGCACATACAATGTTTGTCAAATGCAAACAATGATCTCAGCTGCTTCATTATGTGTACAACAATCTTCACAACGCCGACCTCAAATTAGTCAGGTCATTGTTTTCCACAAAGTTCATCTACCATGGGAAAATTTAGAGCTAATGCATCGAAATCCCTTCTCCTTGCATATCCAAAAGTGGTAATCGCAGAAACCTGATCTGCCAAATCTTCTGTATAGCAATAATCTGTGTCATTTGTAGAATGATGATAATATTCTTAGTCAACCTCTTTGCAAGTGTCTATCTACGCATGTGTTTCTGATGCTTATGTTTGGTGTAAACAAATAGGTTTTGAAGATGCTAGGTGAAGACAACAATGGCAAGGAAGAAGGTTTAAGTAGTCTACAGAAACATGGGTTGGGAGTATTCATGGACTCTGATGAGGAGGAGGGGAGTCATTTTGACGGGTCACCAAATTACAGAAACCATGAAGCAGATATTCGAACGCATCTGGCACTGGCTATGCTTGGAGTTGATGCCAATGATGATGCTGTTTCTGAAAGTAGCATAGATTATAGTAGCACTGACTTATGTAGTACATACCTGGAAGACTATTTGGCTGATAGATTTAGTTAGCCAGTCAGTTTTGAAGACCATTAACATTACAGTTCAGACTTAGGTAGGCACCTTCAAACTCTATTTTGCTAGGAAAATTTTGCTTCAGTGCACAAGAAATTTCTTCATCTCAAGAAGTAGTGTAATTCATTGGTTTTTTGGCTCCAACAATGTACTGGTTGAGAAAAGGTGTTTGCCCTCACTAAAGTCTCCTCTCCAACAAAGAGCTGAAGTAGCCATTCACTTTGGTACTCTAATCCCTAGTCCTGGCTCCCCGTCATATTCTTCAAGTGGCATGAACTGTAAAGTGCCTTCTCAAGTTATGATACCCATTTGTCCATGTGTATGACCCAAATGCATACTCACACATCACTTTTGTTGCCATGAACATGACTTGGATTTGACTTACATGGTTAGAATTGCCATCGAATGACAGTTTCATTATGGTAAGTATAGGAAAGTTATTTTTAAAGCCAATATTTATTTTGGTAGTTACAATATATATAGTGCACATATATTAAATGTATCAAAGGGAAAGAGATCTATATGTGGTTCATGTCATTGTGAAGCATATTTGGTTTCAATCTTGAACAAATAATGCTTTGGTTGACCTTTCATTTATTTGATTTATTGGATGAGGTGCCCCCATCTGGCCAAATTATATGGGTGATTATGGGAAAAGATTGGGCGAAACATATGGCCCAATAATAATATGGTGCCCACATGGAACACCCTTGGGGTCCACACATTGGGAACTTGGGAAACATCACAAGGCACATGTCAAAATCTTGGGGATCATCAATGGGAACATGTGGCAACACATCAAGGACATAGTGTGAACTCAAAAATCAATAAAAATGCATCCCCACACCCCCTCCCTCCCTAAGGAAAATAAATGATGCCCTTTTGGTCCATGTTCTTTTGTTTTTTTGGTTACATCAAACTTATATTTTTAAAAATGATTGTCACCATTTCTAGCATAAAGTAATACCCATTTATAAGAATATAGGTATACGTGTTCATTTGTGAAACTAGGAAAATTGAACTTTAACATGGATCTGCGAGCTTTGTGGGAAACTGTTTGTTGTCACCTAGCCAACCCACTTGTTGTGTATATAATCTAGTGTTTATTTTATTTAAACCATACTTCATTTAAGCATTACCCACAACATCAAATGTGATGAATAATATCTTATTGATAAATTGTCCAAATGAAAAAAAAAAATATTATTCATGTATTTCCTTCAATAATATACAAAAATCATATATATATAATTTTTTAATTTTTTTTTTCAAAAGATTTTTTTAAAATTTTTTATTGAATACTATTTCAAAGACCATTCTTTGGGGAAAAAAATTCAAACGCATGATTTGTGGGTAGTACAATGATAAATAAAATATATCTTTCATATCTAAAACCTTCATTTGATTTATGAACTTATGTTATATAAACTTTCATCCAATATATCATAATTTTATTAATAACTTTTAATTTAGACATATGAATCCATAAAAAATTATCCACATAAAAGATTTTCAAGTGCATTATATACCAATTATAATATCTGAATTTATGTGTATGATAAATGTTTTGATATTAGTCATATTAAATTGATTTATTGTATACTTCAATATAATTATGTTATATATATATATATATATATATGATAAAAAATTAATGTAAAAATAAATTACATATTTACCACATCTGACGTTTCTATTTGATTTTAAAATTACACTATAAAAATTATTTTTAATATATCATTTTTTATCAATAAAAAAATTTCAATGTGATATAATTAATTTACTCATATAATATTAGCTGAAATCAATTCCTTATGTGTGAATTTATACTTATAGTCATTTTTTAATCATTGTAAAGTAATTTTATGATCACATTATGTATGTAATGACACATAAATTTGTCCATGTCATTTTTTAAGTTACATTTTAGATGATTTTATTCTAGTCACATTTTCATATGATATTTTGGACATCCATGTCATTTTGTCATCAATCGTGGATGCCATAAGGATGAAAACTTATAATGAAAAAACAACATCATCTTTCGTGTTGCCACATCATCGTTTACTGATCAAATGCACATTAATATATGACTACAACGTTTTACACGTAGGATTTGAAGTAATATCCTATTACTATAATGCATTAATAGTCATTTATGACATTTAATCCTTGATTTCTTGGTTGCCAAGGACAAGATTTCTTCTAGTTTAAAAGATTCAGTTATTTATTTCCTAGTTGCAAAGGCCAAGAATATGAGCAAAATGTCTTGCAAATTGTAAAAAATGCAAGTGTTGCAAAATTGATCAACTGTTGTTCTCTCTTCATCAAAATTGCTCCCAAATTTTTTCCTTTTTCCCATGTTCTCGTTGCTTTAGACAATAGGCCAAAAAAAACAAAAAAACAAAAAAGCATGTAAACTAAAAAAAGAACAAAAGCATTAACAAATGAAAAAAATTAAAGATATGAATACTAGTAATTTTGCTGAAACAATGTTTTGTGGAAAAGAAAAAACAAGCAGAGAAATTTATTTGCAAAAATTGCAAAAATTCTGCTAAACTTCTTCATTCTTTTAAATTCTATGCGATTTCATTTTCTTCTTCATGAAAGGCCTTTGCATGCCATACCTGAAGGAATTAGCGCTTGCTTGCTCGCTCACTCGTCAAACTTTGTCTTCTTCTCCTATTTAAAAAAAAAATCTATATCAATTTCTTTTATTGGCCAATGTTTTTTTTAATACATGACATCAGAATTCCAACACAACCTCCATACTCAGCAGACTCAAACCCCTTTCACGGTGTCGGGATTGACTCCTTGCGCCCCTAGTCATCTCTCTACATCGTCCCTTAGGTGCCGTATCATCTCTCTACATCGTCCCTTAGGTGCCGTAGGCTTTTCTTTTGTGTCAAGTTCACACAATGGAAGTGGACCCAGGGTTTTTTTTCAGTGTTGGGCAGTTCATTAAAACATTACCTGTTTTTGTTAAATCTTTGTCCAGTTACATATATACACTTAAACCGATGGTTCTTAGAAATCAAATAATTGGCATTTGTTCATAACTGGCAGTTCTCAAATGTAAAAAAATCAAAGAACCTATCAAAGAACTATTGGTTCTTAACTAGTTCTTTCATGAAAATTGGTGAAAAATTGTTGATTCTTTGAGTTTTTAAAAGAACCGGAATCAACTAGTTTTTTAATTCTGAATTTTTTTAACAACTAGAATTGGTGGTTTTTTGAAAATTCAAATAACTACCACACACTAGTTTTTTCATGGCATGGATGTAGTACTTTTACAAAATTGCTTCAATTTACAAACTTTCTCCCAATAATTAAATTTTACAAAGCAGTGACCTAGAAAATGCCTAGATTTAAACCAAAGTTGGGCAGTTTTTAAATACAACATTGATTCGTCATAAGCTATTAGACCAATTATGTAGATATATAACTGACAATGCTTAATATATGAAACCCCCTCCCCCACAACCAACCTAGTACCCGCTTTCAAAACTGACCTGACATAAACTTTAAAAGTCAAAAAACCTAGAAAGAACCAATAGAGAACCATGATTTTTCCACATTTGTTAAATGCCCAGATCTAATTTTTTGAAATACTCAAAAATGGTCGATTCTTTGATTATGATTTTTTTGAAAGACTTAGAACTGTCGGTTCTTTGAAAAATCAAAGAACCACCCCACACTATTACAAATCCCAAATACCATGTGTGGCCCACCTTAAAGGATTCTAGGGGTGGGGAGCTTTATTGTGTTTCTACATGTTTCCAATGGTGTTCCCATGTATTCCATTGTTATGTGCCAAAATTGAGATGTGCTCCCCAAGGGTGTTCACAAATAAAAATTCATAATGTGTTCTTCAAGGGTGTTCACCAATAACACCCCAAGGGTGTTCCCATTAAATTGTTTGGTCATGCTTCTCCCCTTCTAACTAAAGAGGAAGGCACCCAATCTCTTCATAGAAACTTTTATTTTTGGGAACCTCTCAAGTTATTCGTCTAAATTTAGGGTTTTGTTTTTTTGGTTGACATGTGGTTCTTTTGGTGATAGTAAATGATCAGAATGCCCATTGCAAAAATTAAATTAAAAAAACCTAGAAAAAAACCCTAAACCTTGAAAAACATTAGAGCTTTAACCTTGAGATCCCTCAACCTTGAAACCATTACCCATATCTTAAGCTCGCAACCTTAAATTCGTAAAGTTCAATTAGCTTGTGCATTGCCTTGTTAGTCTAGTTCAACCTTTCAAGGTTATCGTGTACATGTGCGTCATATACTAACTGATTTTTTTAAAAAATATTTCAATTTTTTTAAAAAACATTGATTATTTTTTACAAAACCAACAAATTGTAATTTCAAATGTGATTATTTAAAATCATACCATAACACATGACCAATCTATTTCCTTATTTAATTTCGTAATATTTTAGTGTAACATCATCCCAAAAAATGTTCAATTTGAATTGGTGGGGCATTTTGTAAAAAAAATGTCCAAATGTAAAACATTGGCCATGGAAACTACACCAAGGTTTAATATTTTATTACAAAACCATTGTCAAAAAATTTCCCTCAAAAATTTCTGTTAATTGAAAAAAATTCAAAATATTTGGGGAAAAAAATTTTGAATTTTTTTTCTTAAAAACAAAATAGAAAATGAAAACACCAACCCTACCTTTTCACCCTTTGACCATGATGTCAATGTAATAAGATCAAACATAAAATATATAAATGGTTGTAATTTAGACAAGTGATTCATCATTAATCATAATAACAAATCTCCAAATTTAACCAATTCATAACTAGAGGGTATTTGTCCATATTAATTCAAAGAGCTCCCAAAATTAGATAATACATGACTTGACAATGTGATACCTATCTTGGAAGTTAAATGTTTTTAAATATTTCAATGACAATTGTTGAAACATTTTTCTTACTTGAAAACCATGACATTAATGAAATTATATATGTACCATAGTAAGTACCTTTACCATTTTTGCAAAAAAAAAAAAACAATAAATGTAAGATTTTTTCAGAATAAGTTGCCCAAAATGCTAAAAATTCTTTGCTTGAAAAAATACATATTTGTTGATTTTTTCCCCCCATCTCTTAAATATTGTAGTTGGAAACTTTTAAGGAATTCTTTTTTTTTCCTACCAAAATGCAAAAATGGAAAACACATTTGTGTATATGGCAAGAAGTTGGAGTTTTATTTAAAGTCCTTTATTATCATGCAATAGAAAATCATGTTTGCTAACATAAACAAATAATAATACAAATAGTATGCTAGAAAGATTTCACCAAAATGCTACTAAACTAACAATAGGAGTACAATCATGGTGAAAAATCATTTTGAAACATAATATTCTTATTTTACATTTATTTTTCATACTTTGGTCAAATTTCACACACACAAAAACATTGATGAAAGGAGTTTGTTAGATAAGAATTGCTAGTGTTCACATGCAATTTGAATACTTGGCCTACGATTTATTAATTGAAAGAATTATTGACAAAAATAAAGCCCTCTTTATTTATTAGCTCTGCCAAGTTCTTATTAGGGAAAGACTATGGAACAACTTTCATTTGGTCTATGCATTGATGAATAATGTTCATTGTAGACATGATGCATTTCTTGATATGTATTTTCTTGGAATTGGCTATGACTAACACACAGTAGTAGTTGGGGAGTAATAGAAGGAGGATGCATTGAGGATAATTTTTTTGTATTGTGAAGTTCTTGAAGGAATTTCTGAACTTTCTTTTGTTTTTATTTATTTTCGAGAAAACTTGATTGTTCCCTCACTTCTTCTTTGTGTTGTCATTGTTTTTTCGTCTTTATTATTCATGAGGTGATGGCTAGAAAGCACAATATAGAAGAGGAGGAGGAGGATCATGAAGAGGAGAAGGAAAGAGGCAACAATAAACAACATAGGTTCAATAGCAAGACAAATTGTAGTAGTCATCATTGCTTTGTAACAACAAAGTAAGGAGAATCTTGTGAGTGAACCCATTTTTCACCCTATTGTACACAATTCTCCAATGGTAGATTGGGATCTAATGTTGAGAATCCCTGTTTGTGGAATTGGGTTTATGTTTTAAATAGATTAGACCAGTAACCTGTTCAAAAGTGGAGTCAACGGAAGTGATATAAATTCTAAGTTTTGAATTGCCATCAATTTTGCTAGCACACTTGGCCTCTTTGAAAATGGTGATGATTGTGGGGAAGGTTCAATTGGAAAAGGTGTAGAGAAGTTAAACAACCTTTTGGGAAAAAATGGAAACAAAGGTGGGATGTTTGCAAGTCACAAGTGGGATTTGAGACCTACCCCAAACTGTTGGAAGGATGCATGAAAAACAACTAAAAATTGGGTTTAGGGTTTTTGATTGATCCATACCAAGATTTGGAAGAGTCTAGGACAATTGCTCATTACCCATGGAACCTAACTCCCTTGCAACCTTATTACTTTCAGAGTTCTTTTCTTACCTTTTGTTCCTTTTTGAAAAGTTCTTTGGAGGTGTAGGCGGGGTCCTAGGATGAACAAAGGGAAGGAGGCTAGTCTCACAATCCTTGTACATAGTTGTTATTACCTCTGCAAAGGTAGTAGACAAAGCAATTTGTGATTCAAGAGTGCCAGGAAGCAGGCCACCAATGTGTGCAGGTGGCACTAAGGACTTGCTTGGAAACACTCCCTCACCAAATTGGCCTACTCTTGCCCTAGGGATAGGTGAAGGAACTTGAAGATTAGAGGTTAGAAAGCAGTTACTGTCTTGAGATTCTTATGAAATTGTTGTAATAGTGTTGGTAATTTGATCAAGAAATGTGGCAAATGAGAAATGAAGCAATAACTTAGCAAAAATGATGGGTCTAGGACCTTTTTGTCCACCTGGAATTAAAGATTTGAAGGAGTATAACATTTCTGTCAACTCTGTTTTAGATGAAGACTCAAAGCTTTTTGATGGTCTTGATTGTGGTTCATTTGCTAGAAAAACATTAAGGCCTACTGACTTGCTTGAAGCCAAGTCTATTGACTGCATGGCTTCCAACCTAATTTGCTATCCTTATTTCCAAGAGATGAGCCTTGCATAGCTTGATTTACTACCATTGTGGTAGCACTTACCAATGGAAAATCCTCTGGAAACAATTCCTTGGAACCCCCTAAGGTTTTGTCCTCACCACTATAGAGGGGGTTATTTTGTTATGTGTCCATTTTTCTGGGCAGATATAGCAACACCCCCCCCCCCAAACATCTTCAATTGCTCCCGTCTCCATTTTTCTGCCAAATCACTAATAATCTGTTTTTTTTGAGAAACACATGTATTGGTCTTGTAGCATAAGTAATTAGTTCCCAAGTCCATGCCGGCATACACCTATCCACAAAGTATCAAGCTCATCCTCTATCCAAGGTTGCATTTGGTGTTCAACGGTGTCATCTTTTTCTATCGGTAACCTCTTTTACCAACCTTCATTCCTCTCCACCCTGCTGGCTCCTTACTACTGATTGAAAGTTCTCTTGAATGTCCATTTGTGTGGAAATCTACTTCACCAAGATGATGAAAAGAAATGGAGGCAACATAACATTTTTTTTTAAGTGACATCAAATGTTTGGTGATTTTTGAACTTGCACTTGGGAGGAAGCTACTTCAAATGGAGGGCAATGATGAGGATGAACCTACATTGAATTTGGCAATAAGAGTTTTATGTCCTTGCTCGACATGCCAAGGGACTCATAGGGTGTTTAGGAGGATAATGTATTGGTACATGCAAAAAATGGTTAATCCTATTGCAAGACTTGGAAATACTTTGACAAAAGAGGTTGCTATTTGGGATGGACCAGGTCAAGATACATCAACAAATATTTTTGATATTTTTGAGTACTCCAGTGATCACATCATGTGCAGGTATGTTCTTGAACAATTTCCAAGTATCTCCTACACCCCCACAGTTGGCCTACATGTAAATTAGGATGTTACTAGTTATTACTCAAATACACACTCAACTCAAACGAGCAGTAATGATCTATTCATGAACACACTTGCCAATGTCAAACAATGCAACAATGCACATGCATACAAAAAATCCCCCACAAAATTTTGAGTGTTTTGGCTCACCTCTTCCTATTGAATTTCTTGTGATAGTGCTAAGGCCTTCTGCCCTTGCTTGGATTGTCGTGAAATCATGGCATCCCCCACAAGAATCACATTGCACATGGGAATCCTTTTGAACAATCCTCTAATGCTCCCACAATTTGGTTTACATATGAAAAAGGCTATGACCCCAACATGCATGTGTGACTCAAAAGCTAATTCATATGATCTGGGTACATGGATGCATTCGCCCTCTTCAAGGAGTCATAATCTTTAGCTATTCAATTGGGATCTTGACCAAAACTGAAACTGTTGTGCATTTCCTGTTGCAGTTGTTGAAAATTCTCCGTTGTGTTCTCACAATGCTCCTCGCCCTCAGCAAATTTTGGACACCACACAAGCCATCAAAAGTTTTTTGACTGTTCAGTCTCTGTTGCCTTTGCAGCCAGCAATGCTTTCTACCCATGACCTGGATTCAAAATTTCCCATCAAGCCACATGGCCACGAAGTTTTCTTTACAGGTTTCAGTAGCCAGAAGTGAAAGAAAATTAGTAAAAACTCACCAGATTTCGACATTTGGTCAGAAATATAGAAGGATGATTAAATATTTTGCTTTATATTTGATTTATCGCCAGCTTTTGCTAAATTCTCCTAATAATGATAGCCAGGTTCTCCACGTTTTCTTGTGGATGTTTGCCACTTTGGCTACATCCTTAAATTGCTTTAAAAAAACACACTGATCAGAATACCAGGAATGAGCACTGTGCTTACTGGCTACATCAACAAGAGGACTCCAAGAGAATGCCGATTTTCTCAATTCGACCTTTGCCGACCTACGATCCACCCTAGCCCACACGCTATATTA
>Ga0116227_10007397_pt1 | contig 21487 bp, 20 predicted proteins | sample S1TSphgellanicum_FD_89693 | JGI IMG/M metagenome (GOLD analysis project Ga0116227, IMG submission 89693) | Host-associated microbial communities from peat moss isolated from Minnesota, USA - S1T2_Fb - Sphagnum magellanicum MG | ecosystem: Host-associated > Plants > Peat moss > Unclassified...
AAAAAAAAAAAAAAACAACCACCCACCAAAACCCACCCCCCCCCCCCAAAAAAAAAAAAAAAAAAAAAAAAAAAAAAAAAAAAAAAAACTAAACTCCCCTGAGCATTCTCATTTTGGTTGCATGAAATTTCTGTTTCCAAAAGAGTTCGTGACCATTTTCAACCTGGACTAATACCCTCATTATAACCTGGGGGTACTTATTATAACCAGTGTTGAGTTAGGCTCAATTGATCAGGGTTCTGCTGCTGCTGCTGTTACAACCATTGCCGACGATGATCCTGCTATGGTCTTTTTGTACACGTACCATTTGGCGACGGCAATGTAGAACAACAAATTCACGGCGCTCATCACCGCAAGCAACCAGTAGAATTTATCAATGCGGCACAGATTCAGGTTCGCCACAATCCAGCTTCGATGCCCATCTCGACCTGTGGCGCGTACCACAACTTGCAGCAGTGCAGTAGACAGGAATTGAGCTACGCCCGTGTTGCTTGTGAAGAGCGCAGTGCCCAAGCTTTGCATGCTGTCCGGAGCTTGATCGTAGAAGAACTCAAGCTGCCCGATGTAAGCGAACACCTGCGCCAGGCCAGTGTTTTTTTAAATTTTTATAAAGGAATTTTTTTTGTTTAAACCAAAGTGGCGATCATCCTTATGAATATAGAAAAATCTGGCGATTGAAAACCTCCCAATAAAAAACAGTTCACTTTCGAATTTTTAACTTTTAAGTACAGGAGAAGGGCCCCTTCTGCGATTTGAGATCTGTGTCCGAGGCCAGTACGCCGAGGGAACAAGTTGAAAATCACGGAAGGGCGTGTTCTCGGGTCCTTTTCCTACGTAAAGCAGAGCTGGGACTTTTTCACTTTTTAGAAATAGTGACAGGCTCGGTGGTCAGAAGATCCTAGTACAACGTGATTGGTACCTTCCACCGCAGAATAGCCCGCTTGGCGAAAACAGGTTTCTTCAAGCAGGTAGGGAGCTGAAAATACAAAGGAAAAATCCAGGGCAGTGCTTTACGCTTCGCTTAGGGTTAAGGGTTTAAAACCTAAACCCTAAAGCCTACAAAGAAGGAAAAGAAACGCTGACTGACCTGCGCCAGAGCTAGAATGCTGTATTGCGGAATCAGCCAAAACACTGTTATGGGTACCGTTTCTTCTGGTCGGTCTTCCAACCCATGGTCGTGAACTGCCTTGAGACGCTTGGCTTCCACTAGAGCTGCAGCTACCATGCTGAAGATGGAGATGAACAGTCCGATTCCCATTCGTTGCAGCATTGTGATTCCGCGTTCGTTGTGCGTGAAGCGACGGACCAAAGGCACGAAACACAAGTCGTAGACAGGAATCGCCACCAGAACCGTCAAGCTGCCGAAAAGCTCAAGCGAGGCAGCGGGGATTTTGAAGTGTGGACCCATGGAGGGATCCATACTGTTGCCCTGACTCAGGAAGAATGTCGACAATTGCGCAACGACGATCAGGAACATGAGAGTGGCAAACCAGACGGGAATCACTCGGACTAGCAGCTTCACTTCCTCCACCCGGGTTATGCTACACAGCCACCATGGATTTGCATTCATATTCACAGCCGATTCTTCTTGCTGCAGGTCCAGTTGATCCTTAAAGAGGTGATCTTCACGATTTGTATCACGATTCATATCAGAAGACGTTGTTTTCTCATCATGTAGTTTGCTAACTCCTGCTTCTGCAACTTTTGTTGCATACTTTCTGGGATCCGTGGCTGCTTTATCGAGGAACCTGCAGACGCACAACCGATAATATCATGATCAGCTTTATATGAATCTTAAAAACCTGACCTAATTTTTCCTTTGTATTTGGAGGTTCCTTACACACATTCATGTGTTTGAACTGCTTGTTTTACCACCCTCGTTCCCATGCCCTCAAACAACAGAATAGTACCCTCTGGACCTACCATTCACCTGTACGTAAAGCACTACCTGGATTTTTCCTTTCTATTTTCAGCTTCCTTAACTTCTTGAAGAAACCTGTTTTCAACAAGCGGGATCTTATGTGGTGGAAGGTACCAGCCAGGCTACAATGGGATCTTGTGACTAGTTGAATGTACCAACCACCCTGTCACTATTTTTAAAAAGTGAAAAAATCCCAGCTCTACTTTACGTAAGAAAAGGAACTGAGTACAGTCCCTTCCGTGATTTTCCACCTGTTCCCTCGGCCTAAAAGGCTAGGGCACAGATCTCAAATCAGGGAAGAACAAGTTAGTAGTACCGTATAGTGTCAGTGTGGACAAGATTGCGCTTCCCGGGAGGCGTATTCTGGTAAATGTCGGACTCTTGAAACTCTAGTGCATTCGAGGGTACAACAACATTGAACTTGCGGATAGCAGCAACGAAGACTTGCGCCACTTGGGTGAGTGGACTGCCAGAGGGGCGCTTGAGGCGGTATCGAGGACTGCCGCAGAAGAATATGAGTAGCCCAACTGCGAACCCGACTGTTGGAATTCCATATCCCCACCCGAACGCAACGCGATCCTGGAGGTAGACGAGCAGAGTGAGGGAGATTAATCCGCCACCCGCCACTGTAAGCCACCAGTAGTTGAAGAAAGAGCGCTTCATGGGCTTCTCTAGCTTCTCCTCGTCATCCTCGTCGAACTGATCACCTCCTAATGCCGAAAGACAAGGTTTCACCCCCCCAATCCCCACAGCGATCACGTACAGAGCCAGATAGAATATGCCTAATTGAGCTTTCGATGCAGTGCCTGGTTCACAATTTGCCACTGCTGCTGCTCCTGCTGCGCATCGAGCGGGTCTCAATGAAGGTACTGACACGGTTAATGTCAAAAGAAGTAGCCCCTGTAGCAGCAGGAATCATGATCATCATCAAAACTAAGCAGGAAAAACCACTAGCGGAACTGCGAGCTGCAGCTAGAGATCCAAATTTTGAGCTAAAAGATGAATCCGAAATTATGAATCCAGATCTTCAAGTTGAAGGAAGTCTGGCTCCGACTCATTTCAGTGATGGATTTAGTGGCAAGTTTATGTTACCAGAAGGTAGACGACAGCAAAGACTGTGATGGTCCAGAAGCGTCCCCAGTAAGCATCGGCGATGAAGCCTCCAAGCAACGGAAGAATCCATGCAGTACCCGACCAATTGTACACAGTGGAGATGGATTGTTCAGTACCTTGGTGGAGTTCTGTCACCAAATAGGTCACAAGGTTCAACGAAATGCCAAAGAACGCCGTTCTCTCCAACAGCTCAGTCCCTACAACAACAGCAAAAAACAAGCCAAGAACAATTTTGTGATCACATGTCTCATGAGCACCACCACCACCTACCAGCTGCAGCAGCAACTGACTCCAATCACAACATTTCTGCAGTGACTTCACAAGACTTTCAATAAGTAAGCAAGCTCTGGACAAATAAACAAACGTTGAAGTTTTCTAAATTCTTTTGAATTAGTTCTCCCAAGTCTAAACATTGAAAATGGGCTCACATTTTTCATTTAAAGATCTGAAGTATATAAGGTATGAAGCAAAAGAAAGAAAAAAAGATTGAGAGTCAATCTCTTGATGCTAAGTCTAAAGTGTAAGTTATGACCAAGAGAAGAGCTGGGAGTCGTCAATCTCTCAAACATCACTGGGTACTAAGAATATATTCTTCAGATTTCATTCTATGAAAAGAATTTATTCTGGATTCCATTCTATGAAGAGCAAATTCTGTTCTGGATCACCGAGTTTCAAGAACCGTTTGTACAGTCAGTACCCATGAGGAAGTAGGCTGCTTTCCAGCGTCCTGAAGTGGCTTTGTTGGACGGTTTGCCATGAATGTCCAGGGATCCATCTCCCACAATATTTAGCTGCTGCTGCTGGGAATCAGGCGCAGTAGCAGTAGTTGCAGCAGCTGCAGCTCCTCCTGAGTGACGAGAAGGAGGAGAAGAAGAGGAGGAGGAGGAGGAGGAGGGGGAGGAGGAATGGTCGACTTTGTTGCTCTTGTGATCAGCGGCTGCGCCGGTCAATTGCGGCGCTGCTCTTCTTCTTCCCCCCTCGTGAAGCTCCTCCATATTAAGCAAAGAAATGACAAACTAAGTTTTGTCCCATATTCTTTGCCACCAGAGCTCAACTCCCGTTTTTCAAAATGCTCACAATCTCTGTTGTGAATACGCACCATAAAGAAGAAACAAAAGAATTCACTACAAAAAAGTTTCCAAATTGAATTGTATTTATATACAAGTAAAGCAATTACCTACCCAAATCAAGTTGGAATCCCAGAAGAAGATTCAGAGGCTTCTTTAATGTTTTTCAGTAAAGTCACCCTCTCTTCACGCAATATTTGGGTCTCCTTTCACCCCCGAACTCCGTCTTTCAATGGTATCCGCAAAGTAATGAAATTTTAGTAAATGTGGGTATGAAATGCTGAAACTTAAATCTGGGGTACGAATTGCTGGATTTCAGCATTTTAATGCAAAAGGTTTGAAACTAATTATAGTAGTACCCGTCCAGGTAAGAGCAGTGAAAATATATGTCGCAGCCATGGAGGTGGCACTACTGAAAAAGAAAGAGGGGATGGATGAAGACAGGATCAAACTCAGTGTACGACAAAATCGATGCTTTTCTGACTTTCTCCTTGGATTGCATGCTAATGTACTTTTTTGCCATTTTTTAAAATTATAATCTCACCTGGTTTATGACCAAACTCAGGGTTCTCGTGTGTTTTCCTTACTTCTCGGATTTCTCTCTTGTATTTCTCTATTGTAGTTTAAAAAAAGAAAGCGGGAGTGAAGACAAGATGAAACTCAGTTTACGACAAAATTGATGCTTTTCTGACTTTCTCCCTGCATGGAATGCTAATGTACTTTTTTGCTATTTAAATTTTTTTTAATCTCACTGGGTTTATGACCAAACTCAAGGTTCTCGTGCTGTGTTTTCCTTACTTTACGGATTTCTCTATTGTATTTCTCTATTGTTGTACAAAAATCATTTCAAAATCTGATGAAATTAGTTTGCTAGTAGTAGTAATCTAGCGTGTTTGGCAAAAAAAATTCAGGATTTTTGAGAAATTATGAAGGTATACTTAACAAGTGAAAACAAGTAAAAATTACACTTTAATAAATTTCTTAATGGTTATTATGCTGAAATCTTATGAGCAAAATATATTAAACATTCAGCATCAAAGTGCCGAACCTGCTTGGCTACTGCAGTGTAAATTTGGTACACATACAGTGACCTTGAAAAGGGTCAGTACCAAAAATGACTCCCCTTTGATTGGCCAGTCATAATGATTAAACCATATTCTGTCATTAAATAGTTTTTTCACTTATATTATCCAATTTTTCATGTTTACTGGTGAGGAGAGGATATGGTAAATAATGCTAAAGGCCCAAATAAGGGTTGCGGGTGGAGGTCCTGTTACTAACTATTTCATATACTTGGCAAATGGACATAAACTAAGGGCCAGAAAAATTAATTAAATATTCTGAAAAAGAGAGAAAAAAAAACTCACTGTGAGTGAGGTATCTGCTGCAATGAACTCCCACCAAAGAAATTCAATTGGGTGTACACTGTGCATGTATCTATCTCTGGAAGCAAATAGCCAGAATATTTAATTATTTATTTATTAAAGTAGCCACAATTTCAGACAAACTCACTAAGGCACTACTAGCCTAGTGCAGAAAAAAAGTGTAAGGTAACACCCAAAGGAGCAGGGTGTTCTTGAAGTTAGCGGCCTCTTGAGCCTCCTGAGGTGGAGCTGAGGGGCACTTACTTTGGAAATGCAATGCTCTGATGGTGTTTATCCAGCATAAAACTGGTGAGAAATTATTCTTTTAATTTTGTCCTTGGTAACATGCTCTTTGAATAATACCTATACCACACTCTCTTGGGCAGCTTGGAGACCATGAGGCATAGGAGGTCGTGAGTTCTTACATCTACTTATGGCTAGTTATATAAGTAGGCCTGTAAGATCCCTCCCACTATTAACAAGAAGCCTTGAGATTCACATTCATTTCTAGAAAGGGTTAATAGATATATAAGGTGGTCTCTAAATAGTATACCTACTAGGACAATTCTCCTAGTGCTCTAGTTGATAATGTAGTAGTTTCTCATAACATCTTGAACAACGAGGGTTTGAGCAATCTCTAGAGACAAGCAAAGTTCAATTGAAGACAACCAATTGGGTGTCTTGTTAACATGGCAGCACAGCATTAGACAAGAGGTCCTCAATTGTATCATGTATCATGATATCTCTTGACATTTTCATCCTCCTTAATGCATTTTGCTTGTTCCTGGTTGGTAGTTGACTGAACCTCATAACTCACCCTCTTATATGTCGCATAACTGTTAAGCTTGGCAGAACCACACAATGGATTATGTCCAATAACCACAACATGAGTATACTAGTTAGCAATGAATTCATAGTAATTCATGGTCTCTTGCCAATGACCTAGTCCATAATAGAGGAAAAACCCTATAAATAAAAATCGAGGAAGGGAACCCATCCATCAAAATTACAAGGCAAATGAGAACACAAGTATACACAACCCTAAGAAACAAAACAAAAGCAAATAATCAACAAAGTAAAAACCCTATGCAAAGCAAACTCATGGCTATGAAATGACCATCAACAATAACAAGGAAAACTTAAGATGAATGAGTTGTCATCTGCCACAAATTAGCTAGTGACAAAGGTGTACTAGCTATAAGGTGTACTAGCTATGATGTGTGGAAGAGATGAGGAACCTTGACCAAATGTAGCAACCTGCTAAAGAATCATTATGACTTGTGCATGCTGCAAGGTTATGGACACACACTGTCAATAGTAAAAAACAAGCATTCAAAGGACTAAAAAAAACCATTGATGATGTGTGATATCTAGTGGTCTATGCATAAACGATCAAAAATGAATCAAAAGAAAACCAAAAACACCCATACATTTTAATAACAAGGGGAATGAAATCATCACTTGGTGCTCATTCAATGTATGGTCATGTTTTCTTCTAAGCAACCATCATCGTTACATGTGTTGTCATCATTGATGTCCACTGTACCATATTTGTGTGAGTTGAGTCAACTATGACAACATCCATCAAAGTCTAAAAGCCATCTCTAGTGATAAGGATATCCATTTGTTGTTGAATGTGGCAAGGGAAAAGGTCAAAGACCTCCTTCTAAACATGTGCTCCACTCTCCAAAACAATAGCTGCAATAGTATCTCGAAAAGTATTATGAGTTGTTATATGTTCATTTTCGCAAGGGCACTAAAACAAATGGGTACTTAGATCGTCAATGTTATGACCACATTGACATTGTGAAAAATGGGCAACCATAGGATGTGTTTAGCTAAGATAGGTACGTAATGTTATAAGGAAGTGGGCTAAGGATAAACAAAATGTAGGTGTGGTAGGACGAGCTAATAACCAAACACTTGCCCTTGGACTTACACATAAACAAAGACAAACTCGTATGATATCTAAAAGGGTGTCTACTAGAAGTGAAGTCAACTCTTGCTTGTGTAGGCAATCCACCAAAAAAACCTACAATTGGGGTTAAAACTGAACCACTAGGCTTTCAAAGGGTGTGACCTGAAAATGGACAACCTAGGGTAACAAGGTTTGGGTATCTCATAGTACCAATTGGAACAAAGAAATGTCAGTCTCAACATGTGCTATTACATCCAAAAGAATAGGGTAATCATCCTACTATAAATGACTAACAAGTGCAAGAGCATTCAGTGCCCAAGATCCCAAGAATGCAAGGGTAATAATCTAAATTACAAAAGGGAAGTTAAGCCCACCCGAAAAAACAAGAAGAATGATCTGATGACGAGTTAGTTGATCAATAGAACCACCAAAAGATTTTTCCATCAAATAATTTTTCCAACCTAGTTATGGTATGAATATCAAACTCGGCGTAATGTTGTAAAATGCTTGGAGATGGAAACACTATATGAAACAAGTAGCCAAGGCACTAAGCATAACACAACGAAAGCATCACAAAAGTTACTTGAGGATTTGCAAGCATAGGAAGACTAGACATTATCCCAAGATCCTCATGAAAAACCTCAACCACAAATGATTCAATGAATGATATGGATCCCACCAGTGCACCCAAAATACAAAAGTTTGAATCAAGAATAAGGAAGTGATATAGAATGGTCCAACCCTCATGGAGACCAAGCTACACACCTCGTTGGCTACACTAAAAGCCCTAATGCTGAAAACTCATGCTACATTTATAAAAAAGTAGGAACCATATTTAATGTGAAACCTACTAAATGTGTATCATTTGCCAACAAAGGGAAAAGACAAATAAGGTGGGTAAACTATTGTTGTAAAGAAAAAAACACGAAGGTGAACCAAAGTAAACAATGCTCCTTTCAATGGGTCCCTTTGTCATGAACATAACTCCAACAAAATGATTATGAAATCCCCATGTTGGAAAGCCTAAGAAAATACAATGGGGATGGGCATGCATAAAATCATCGAACAAATGGGAAAAGCTAATCCAAAAAACTAGGCGAAAACCATACCCTTAAAAAATGGCTGATCATGACATTGAATTGAAGCCGTTACAAACACCCACCTATAGCATCATCCAATATAGGTGCAAATCTAACATTGCTCAAACACAATGAACCATTATCTCACACCCACCATGAGTCGTTACACCAAACTGATGAGGATTAAAATGTTCTATGAAAATATTCCTAAATTGAATAACCAATATGTGAACAACTAGGCAATAGGTCACCTAGCTAATCGTGATGGGACATATGCCTCCAAACTACTTCTCTAACGTTAAAAGTCGAAATGCAAAAAGCAAATGCGATACTAAAAGTGGAACATGATCTCAAACAATGTGCCCACATACCTTGAAAAAAAGGTCGAAACCACTCACAAGATCATCTGGGACAAAACAATTTCGTAATAGCTCATACACCATACTCGAAAAGCCACCAAAAGAAAAACATGATGAACATGCCAAAGTAAAAATCTAAACTAACCTTCACCTCAAGGTGGAAATCCACAACAAAAAGGGGGAAAATAACCATAATAAGTGGATGGAAAAGGCAAAGGACTCTCGTGGTCTTGTCAAATGGGGGTTGCAAGTGTGCTCATAACTAATGCATATACTACTCGAACATACTCCCCACATGAACAAAGGCCCATGTGTGATGTAATCATGTTGATGGAGGTGGGATAGGGTTTTTAATCAATTCCAAACATCTACGATAAATTAAAGCAAACATTATAATTGTGTGATCTTTTTTATAATGTATTTCAATCACCACCCATGTATCAATGCAAGTGAGTGGTAGTCTTTTGGTGGCCTTTCTCACCACCCCATGGAAGAAATGACAAACACCAAAAAAAAAATGATAAAAAAAATGTCAAGCTACAATATCGAAAGGATCAGATGTTAATTGAAATAAATGGATATGCAAAGCTCACTGAACATCAACTTGAAATGTATATGGAATATGATGGTATGAACGAAAATGAAGTAAACCCAAATGGAAAGCATCCATGATGTCTATGGATACAATCCATGTCCATGTTGAAATGGGAGGAAAACATGGTAAAGTCAAAAGCAACATTGCCCTTGAGATAGATGACTACTTATGAGAAGTGCATGAAAATCAGTGTTGTGATACCCCCCCCCCACCCCAAACTGAATAAATGATAGTAAAAGGGACAAGGAACATGAGGTCGTGGAAACAAGGACTATATGATGAATATTAGAAAAGCTTTTAGTGGGTGTGACGGGCGAGGTGGAAAGACGGCCAATGGTCCAAAAAAGGATGAGGGGACTAGCTGAAATAAACTAAGAAGGATGGGAATGATGGGTGGATGGATGGAAGCTAGAACACATATGGGCATAAGGGTAAAGTTGATTATTAGCTTTCCATGAAGTGCCTATTGGAAAGGCTAAGATGTATGATGACACTTTGGAAATAAAAACCCCACAAGATCTGCCATGCCTATCTTTGGTTTCACATATTTGGTCCATTGTCCATAATGGACCTATGGACCTATTTTTCTTAATAAAACTTGTTAAAAGTGACACTTTAAATTCAAATAGAAATAAAAGCGATTACATTACGAGAGTTCACCTAGGATTAAGACTCAAAATCATCATGGATGGTGGTTGACTCACTGACTTTTAAACTTGGGTGTATATAAACAAGGGTTATAAATAAATAAATTTGGATGTGAAAAATATGTTTGGAGGATTTCATAATGAGCATTGTTTGAAATGTTATTAATTAATGTACTATTGCACATAACATGTCAAGTAGGCATTTGCTATGTATGAAGAAAAAATGTTATGGGCAATGAAATTGTTGGATTTGATGGTTTGAAATTCTTTTTTAATTATCTTTAATGAATTAGCAGTTAAATGTGTAATGAGATTTAATGCATTTGTGAGGGATTTAAAAGACTAATGGAAATGATAGAAAATGATCATTTTTTTCAATGTTCAATAGAATAGGGTTGTGTGTAATATTGATTTTTTTCAAGCCAATGGGATTGCTAGATTTGATGGTCTAAATTTTTTGTCTTATTTATCTTGAATGAAGTATCATTTCAATGTGTAATAGTTATTATAAACAAGGTTATTGCACATTATTAGAACTTTCTCTTTTTTTGAAAAAAAAACATTATTTAGTGATTTGCGACTTAGATAAATATTTGGCAATAAAAAATTCACATTCAACATCGACAATGCATCCCAATTCATAAATAGATCTCCAAATAGGCTAAGAAATATCAAAAGATTATTTTATTAATTTTTCAACAGTCAATATGCCCCTGATTTCTTAACTTGTAATTTTCCTAACTAGCCAAAATATATATTATCAGTATTGTAATGCCTGATTGGATTTGGTGGTAATTAAATTATTTTATGAAATTTCATTTTTCTTGAAAAAATCATTGTTAAAATGCCAAATTTTGAAATTTCAAGCTTCCCAACGCTAAAAGTTTTGGAATTCTAAAGGTTATAAACCTTGATCAATGGCATGTTCTTCATTCCTTTTCTTCATCATCATAATTGCGCATGCTCTGCTCAGCCCATAATATGGCCTCCCATAATATGGCCTCAAACCTTTTTGGAGCATGGGACACTATTTGTGCAATATTTTGGTGGATATCATTGTGTAACATTCAAAATTTTACACAAGGTTGTTTGAAATCCTCCACAAATCTTATTACAATTAGTGGTTTTTTTTTTCCTACAATGAAATTTTGCCAAATTTTTACCTAAAAAGATATGATTTCAACCTATTCAAAGGATATTTCATGAAAAAAATAGCCCAAATTCAACAAATTTCAAAGAAAAAAATTCAAAATCACCAAATTTTTATGATAAGTTCCAATAGGTTGTGAAAACTATAGAAGGATTTTTGTTTTTCTCTACTTTCATATCTAACATGTAACCAAATGTGGCTAAATCATCCTATGAATGATCACCAATTCAATTACATCACAAAAATAAACAAACAAATAAATGAACCTTGACTGCAATCAACTACCTTCTAAAGTTTATAAAAGTAAACTCAAAGAGAATAAACAACAATTTTTAAAATGAAGACAAATGCAAACAAAAAACAAGAAATTTAGTAGATGGATGTTATGTATGAAAATGGATGAAAATGAATGGCATCTTCATGTTCAATCCAAAAATGTTAAATGTTTTTATAATGAAAGTTGAAAATCTTGAACAACTTTATAGTGATGCCAAAATGCATTTTAAGTAACCCCACTACCAAATCCAATCAAAAATGTTAAATGTTTTTATAATGAAAGTTGAAAATCTTGAACAACTTTATAATGCATACCAAAATGCATTTTAAATAACCCCACTACCAAATCCAATCAAGTACTATGGTGATAGTAGGGTTTTGAGTAGCCTAAATGTTACATGTCATGGTTCCCAAAGGGGGAAAAAATCATTTTAAAACAATTACTTTTAGGGGTTAAAGTATTTACCATGTTTTCTTTAGTCTTTTACTTCATTATTTTGCTTGGTATTCCATTTGACAATGTCTATATTTAAATTTCCTTTTAGTGAAGGCCCACTTGTTTCTTTTTCAAAATATTGGATAATTAACAACTCCTTTCTATAGCATGGTTTGCAAATCAATTAATTGTTCATTGTAATAGGGTTAGTCATGTTTGCATTGCCTTTTGAATGTGGACAAATCTAATGAATGAAATCTTTGTCCAACATGGCTGCCCATTTTGCTTTGAAAAAACATTTTTTAAGTTGCAAGGATTTCATTTTCATTGTTCTTAATTTTGAAGAAATTTTTTGGCTTTGTTCTAAATTTGATAAGAACCTCCAACTCCAGTTTTGGATTTTTTTTTTCCAATATCAAATTAGATTTTGTGGTGTAATTTTGAACAAAGGTTTTTTCAAATTCCTAGACCTCTAATCGTTAAAAATATCTGTAAAACTAACAACCTTAGTGTGTAGACAAGATGTTTGGGCAAAAGATGGGGTGATTTGTTGAATTTAGGCCAAACACAATATAGAAAGGGAAAACAAGGTGGGGTCGAATTTGCAAATGTTTTAATTTGGTAGATTTGGGTGTTTTTGTGTTGTTGAGTATTTCCCACATGAGGTTCTTATGTGAGTTCCATGACATGAAAGCATCTTCATGTGTGTTTACACAAATGGAGAAAGGACAACATTGTGGTGCTTACACAAAGAGAGAGAGAAAGCAAGTAAATGTTGTCTACTTCATCATCTTTGTTTTCGTATTATCGAGTGAACATTTTTTGATTTTTTCTTTTTTTTTTGGCTCTTCATCTCTTCAAGTTGGTTATGTGTCGAGCTCTAACAACAAAGTACTTGACATAAAACTGATTAGAGCTCCATTGTCAAGCTCTAGCTCTAAGCTCAACTTTGTTTTTTTCTCTCTCTACTTCTCTCTCTCCCTTGCCAACACCATCACCTCCAAAACAACTCATCACTATTGATGTTGTGTTGTTGTATAGTTCCTTTGGTTATAACTCATATCGTTACAAAGAGATCCTTGCAAATCTCAAGCAAGCTAAAGATTTGAGTGTAATTTTCAAAGGAGAGTTCAAAATGGAAGTAAAACTAATCTTTGGTCACTAGCTAAAAGTTTCCAAATTTCAAATTTTCATAATCCAGAAAAAAGAAATTTAATTCAAATTTCAATAAATATTCCAAAAATAAAATAGAATTTCCAAGTTTCCAGAATTAAAATAGAATTTTCCAGAATTAGAATAAAATGTTCCAGACATAAAATATAAGTTATGATTTCAGGAAAAAAAAAACCATAATTGAAGTTTAAAAATCTAGAAATAAAAACATACTTTTTCAAAATTAAAATTGAAGTTTCCAAAATTGAAGTAGATTTTTTCAGAAATAAAATAAAATATTCCAAAAATAAAAATAGAAGCTTTCAAGTTTACAGAATTAAAATAAAAGATCCACTATGCAGACCTCTAGGTAGACCCTCTTAAAGTCAAGGAGAATTGAATTTCATTTATATGTGGAAGATAAATCACACCCATTGCAATAATTAACAATTATGGATATCATTCTTATGTTAAAGGGAATGCTGAAATGTGCTACTGAAATGTGATTGATGGGCTTTTTGTCTTATAAGGACATTGTTTACTTTTAGGAGAAATGATAAAAATTATTTTATTATTTCAACTAAGTACCCTAACTATAACATTCATTTTATTTTAATGTCTATCCTAGCCTAAAAGCATGTACAACACAAACCATCAAATTTTCACACAAAATCAAAAGTGTTGAAGAATTTGACAAACTTGTAATGGTTTGGAGCTATAATGTGCCATTGTGACCCCACACCATGAAGCCTGCGAAACAAATTAATATTGGACAAAGATAACCAACAAACAACCCTAGCTAGCTTCAAGCCTCTCAAGGTCTCTCATCATTAAATGTGCAAAGATGGGTTTTGTAAACCTACGACCAAAATGGCGACAAACAATGTGTTTCTTCAAGGATTGTGTAATGCTTTCACACTTGGACCTCTCACATTTCAAAGAAAAAAACTTGACCCTTTTGCAACTATGGTCTAAGCTCTACAGCTGATGTACCTTCAGTCTCTCTAACTGTGTGGAACTTCTTGTGGCTTGAATGAAGTGACAATGCTAACATCTTATTAGATTTAAAGAGACCCATTTTTGGAAAACATTTGTAATTTCTCCCACATTGTTGAATATTCATGGATTGCTTGAAACTTTGAAAGGTTGTAATGATGATCACATGATAAGTTTGCTAACAACTTCAAATCATGAATAGTTGTTAATGTTGGGATTGCAAACAAAACATGTGCCTTCACTTGCTTCCTCACAAAATGAATAAAGAAAAAAAAGTTTGCATTGTGGAGACATGCATGCATGCACATCATTCTTGGTTCATTCACAAAATGGACAAAGAAAAACCAAAACACACACACACATACCTCATGATGTCAAGGCATTTGTTGACAACAATATAATGAATGACACTGGTAGAACAAGGAGAAAGAAAAATGTGCTCGACAAAATAGGATGATGCAAGCATTGTGATAGAGACCGCAATGCCTTGTCTGTCCTCAAGTTGTGATTGCTCTAATGGAGGTGGAAATGCTCTAATGATGAATTAAAACCCACAAACACTTGCAAAGCAATTTGTAGTCCCATCAATTTGGATTATTTTGTTTGAATCTTATGGACTAAATTATAATATAACAACATTCAATCATCAAATGCTTACACCAATAATATGTTCATGTCATTTGTCATAGGATTACGTGTCAAGAACATGTGAAAACTCTATTACAAAATATGAACAATATTAAGCAATTAACTTCAATAGACACAAAATGATAAAGTAGATTGTACTAAAGGATTGTGCTCCCCATGGCCCGGGGTTGTGTCTAAGGTCTCAATTTAGCATCAAAGCAGTTGTTCACTTAGAAATGACTCATGGACCATGATACATCTGGATATGTAGCCAAATTTGTCAAAATTATTTTTTGGATGATTGCCCAATTTGAGTACATCACAAAGTCCTTAAGACAAACCCTGCTTGGAAGTGATTATAGAGTGGGTTCCAATTTTTCAATGGTAGATTTTATATGCTACAATGATCAAATTACATCACTATGATGAATAGGTCAAACTTGTTCTCATTGAAAAAGAGTGTGGGAAGCATATCTTCTTTCAAGGAGAATGGCGAACAAAGCTGGTTGGCTCTCTCAATGGTAACTTAGCCAATCAAATTTCAGAATTTAAGATTGGCTCCTTTCTCTTTAGCAAAAGTTTGGACCTACAATATGAAAAGTAGAGAGAACTATGGATTTATTGAGGCGGTGGACTCCAGATTCTTTAAGTTTTGGTAGTCTCTTTTACAGGGTGGGCCTCTAACCATATGGTTGGTTAGCATACCATGAGTCATGTTGGGGATAGTGTTGGGATAGGTACTAAAAGGTCAATTCCTGCCCATAATGATAATTAATTATTTTACCCATATAGTTGTTGCTTGGAGTATTGGATAACAGCAGCATTGATTCCATTGGAAAACATTGTTTCTTTTTTTTGCAATTTTGTGATTTTTCTTGACTTGCAACGCATTATCACCCATCATCTATAAGATGATTTAGCCAAATTTAAGTAGAACCATTTTAAACATCCTTCTATATTGTTGGCTACCTTTTGGAACCTGATGTAGAGATTATGGCAATTTTCTTATAATTTTTTTAAAATATTTGATCAGCTGAAACCTTTGAAAAAAGGGTCTTATTTTGTCCAAGCTCGTTTTTGCACCCTTTTTATCTTCAACTAATTTTTTGAACCCCCCTTTGTTCAAATCTACTACAAATAATACTCATATCTTAAGGATCTTCTTCTTTGGTGTCATTGGCATTAGAATGATTGAATTCAGAATAAAAAAAGTTTTAGGCCTCTTTGTTCAACTTTGCAAACATGCTACACATGGTCTCAATAAAGCTTTCTCTCTAACTTCATCACCCCTTTGGAAGGTATAAAATTTTTGTTCACATCTTTTTTCATTACAAAGCCATTGCTCAAATATAATATCCTTGCAAATGCAAATTTACCTTACTAAAATTATATATATATATATATAACTCTTGGAATCTTTAACCCATTGTTTTGTGCTTGTTTTATGCAATGCCCATCCCACCTACTATGGTGTTTCCCAGGCCCTTCTTCAACATTTTTTAAAATTCCATTGCCTCTTTTGACATTTCACTCTTTCAAATTTGTGCTCACCTTTTAAATACCTAGGATTCTTTGACAATCCATAAAAGGCCATAGCTAATTAACAACGCTCTTCCCACCTATCTTGTTGGCATTGGTCATTGCCTTGACAATGCATGTAAGGAGTTGGGCAATCATCACCTCATCCATTGTTTCCACTTTTTTTTTTGAACACACCATCTCCTATTAATGGCCATGGCTCATATTAACAATACCTTTCCTTACAAAGGATTGGAAATAGTTAATGTCCTTTTTGCCACCTCAAGCTCACCCATGTCTTTGCTAATTCAACTCATTTGAAGGTAAAAGGTTAACTCAATTTCAAGACATAACCTCACAATGACTACACCATCACACAATGTCCTTTCTAATGAGCATCCAACACCCATTAAGCTCACACCTTTATATGCATGGAAGATGGCACAAATTGTCATCCCCCTATTTTACTTGCCATTGGCAATCTTTTCAATAGCCTTCAAGATTAAGTTAAATCTCCGCCATCCTTCAATAGTCAACCTCCCTCATTGTGTCTACAATGACCCTGTCTACCCAATTCGCATTCACCTTCTACTTTTCACCCATCACAATGAGCATACCAAGACACATAATGTACATCATGATTTTGCTTCCATCACTTGTGAAATCAATTTCCACATGCTTCGCAAACATCATGAACACTTGCACAAACTTCATTCATCCACCTTTCAAACCTCATGCCAACATCTTGTCCAAATACATGGTATGCAACCTTGCACAAATTACTATTGTTTGATCAACACAAAAGATTTTCTTGCGCATTCAACCTCCACATAAAGGTTTGCAACTTTCAAATTGTCACAAGCAAAAGCACAGAATTTTCATTATCAATTATTTGCACACTAATCTTTTTTTTTTTTGCACATTTGTGCCAACAAGGTTGGTCCTTTCAGTCATGACCAACCTCTTCAAACAATGAATCTCCACGGTGCTTCAAAATGCACAAGAATCACCAATTATAAGTCACATGACAGCAATGGGGCTGATGATCTCTCAATTGTCAACCCTTACAAACGCCCCATCACAGTACTAGAAGTGGGTAAGTACCATAAGTTAGGTAGTTAGGTAAGTAGGTAAGGATGCTTCCTGACAACAAGGTTGTATGATGCATCTGGATGGCTATCAAATAGGTAACCACTTTGGTTACTTATGGTGTAGGGATATAATGAAAAAATACTTTGTCCACACATCATCCACCGGCATGGTGGCCTGGTGAGTGCTGGCTCACTCTGGCCATGTTTTTGTGAACTGAGAGTTTATGGAAACATCCCACATTTTTAACTGTTGCTGGTTTGAACTTACTATTGAAGGATTTGAACCTGTTGCACAAGTTTGTGCAAGATGTGGATTGTGCAAATTATGAAAACCATTACATCATGAACCATGCCCGGTACAGGCGATTGGATAAAGAGGAGACCTGGGACATTAAAAACGCACCAAAGAAAGGAGGGACAGTTCCAAAAATAGTCCCCCATGGTATGCACCTTCAATAGTAATGTGTGCAGTTGTGACTGCTGCATGCCCAGTGACCTTCATCAGCTCCCCATTTGTCATTGTTGCACATCAACAAGCAGATTGAGTCCTGACAGAAGACTACCAGTAACAGGAAGGCTCAGCCATGATGCTGGCTAGTCACTGCACCAAAAGACTTTAAAAAATCACCAAGGGAATTAAGAAAAAGGGAAACACAAAAGAGGAGAAACAAATAAAAAGAGGAGAGCACATGTGACCATTGACTACAAAGCGGGCTTTGAAAAGCTCCTCACTACCAATTATGTCCTTCGAAAAACAAAAGACAATTTATGGATGTAACTTGGTTCAAAACCAATTGCCTCAATGAACACAGCCACTTGCTTTCTGACATGATAACTTTGCAAGATCAGACATTTTGTCAGGTGAGAATAACCTGCTCAATGAAAGCAGAATTGAGCATGCCTCAGAATGTTCACCTTCATGCCTGCAAGGCCTGCAACATAATTGTCTACAGCATAATGTGACACCAAAGTGAACATCTGCAGGAGCCCCTAATAACAGCTGTGTCAAGGTTGTGATGTGAGTAACAACAGTGTACTGCTGTATGAAGACATTTGACCTTCACACCAGAAACATCAATCATATCCATCCACCATTGACATTAATCTTGCGTTCACTTTATTGGTTCGATAGCAGAACAGCCTAGACCTTTAACCCAGTAATCTCTCCAAGAATGGTGCCACTTCTCTGACACATCATTTGACAGATATGCTCTAGCAACATGACTGCAAGAGTTTTTGTTATTAGCCCTTCTAACAGCAGACTGAGAGAAACAATGCCAATTTCTAGTGACTTAGGAGAGAAGGCAAACCAATCCCCACAATGACAGTCCGCAAGGAAAACAGAGCAATGACAGAGCAGGACTTACATCATCAGGACAGATACCAAAATCAAAAAACTAGTAGCAAGCAGCATAAAAGCTACTTACTTGTCCAGAGGAAAATACTCAGAATTCCCGTGTCCTGGATGCAGGCTTGTCTCCTGCCAAGTTCACTCTTATCTGTCTCCCATCATAATCCTGTTGCAGATAAGTGTTCAGTGTTAAAAAATGCAACCAACCACAGCTGAACTTGATAATGAACCAACACCATTGTGTGTCTAGCATAAAGGACAATTCTGCAAGATGAACATGAAAAGAGCAACAAAGTAAACAGAAGGAAGTTGCCTTACCGCTCCATCCAAATTCTGGATAGCGTCATTCACCTCATCAGCATTGGAATAGGTTACAAAACCAAACCCTCGAGACCTCCCACTTTCTCTATCATAGATCACCTTGGCATCTAAAACTTTTCCATAATCACTGAACTTAGCCCGAAGACTTTCATCATCCACCCCCCAAGACAGGTTGCCAATAAAAAGCTTGTTTTCACTGTCATAACCACCACCGCCAAAAGGCCTATCCCGGAAAGGCCTTTCACTGGGCACTCTAGCACCACCTCGGTTGGCCTGTGGGAAGCTGACTGTCAGAGCTCGTCCTCCCAGTGACTGTGAACACAACCCAACCATATTAAGCTTAGCTTAGTCCAGACAAGAAAGATGACAGAATGCCCAATGTCAAGTGACATTGAATGGGTAAGTTGGTGTCAGATGCAGCTGCAAAGGGAAAAATTTCCCTTGTGTCTATCATCTAACATATAAGCCCCAGAAATGGCAATTCCCAACCCACAAAAAATATAATATATGAAATAAAACCTATACATTCAAATCATCATTTATCACTTCTTGCATCAGAAAAACTACATGGGAAGCATCCAACTCCACATTTGGAAATCACAAAATGAAACAGTGGTGATCTATATGTCTCATTGGATATGCTCCTATTTTTTCATGATCCAAGTTTTCAATCACTCTCTGATTACAGGTTGTAAAATGAAGGATGCAAACAGAATAGGGAAAACCTAAGGTGACCAGCAATTAGCCTTCTAAATTTCCAAATCAGTCCTAGCACATGAGTTCAATGTTCCTTCTGAGGAAGACAAAACTACCTTATCTGAGCTGAAGGTTAACAGGAATAAGCAAGAGAAAATAAACTTACATATCCATCCAACTTTTCTTTTGCCACTATGGCCTCATCCTGTGATGCCATGGTCACAAATCCAAACCCGCGGCTTCTTGAAGTTTCTCTATCATAGATGACCTGGAAAACGGAACATGCATCAGCTGCTACACCGGGACCAAAAACTGGCTTGTCATGAGAATACCTACCATGGCATACAGGAGTGGAGAATGGGCATTTCTATCCGGAATTACAAAACAAGTAGAGCAGCAAATTTACCTCCACAAGTTCAACGTTGCCGACGTCTTGGAAAATCTCCGCCAACTGTTGGCTGTCACAAGTCCATGGCAAGTTGCCTACATACAGTTTGGGGCCTTCCTCGACAGCAGCAGGAGGCGGACCGCCGGATTCATAAGGCCTGGAACGTGGTGGTGAGTTATCGTCATAAGACGACGGACGGCTGCTGCGTTCGTAGCTAGGCGTCGAGCTCGGCGGCATGGTATCGAAAGGTGGAAGAGGAGTCGTCGTAGGCATGTTCTTGGTCATATACTCCAGGTTGAGATTGAAGAAACTATCGTCCAATACCCCAGCGCGGACTACGGCAGGCAAATTACTATTCTTTGCAGACTTTCTCAGAGGTACAACTTTGATGATACTACTACTTCTAGTGAGGGGAGCTCCCAGTAATGCCCCCCGCGATGAAGCATTGTTCACCAGAACACCCTCCGAACGACTCGAAAAAGAGCCAATAGTGGCACTTGACACCGCCATGGTCATTCTCGACGCAGCCATAACTACAGGAAGGGGAAAAAACACACACGCCCAACGTCTTTGCTCCCCCAAAAACCTTTGGCCTCGCAACCACTCTCTTCTTCGAAACACGCGCGCGCAGTTTGTGGAGAGAGAAAGAGCTTCGGTTAGGGTTTGGATATGCGGTTTGAGCCGTCGGATGTGACGGGCGAACGGTTGCCATTGCACTGAAATGTAAGCTAGGAAGAAAGTTACGGCCAGTAACTTTGGTACGTGAATTTGGGGGGAGTGCGGCGGTAAATTTTTCTGTATGGATAAGTTAACGCCGCTGTATATGAGCCACTGAAGGGAATTGGACGGTGAAAAAATAACAAGGATGGATGGATGGATGGTAAGTGGTCAGGAGACATTTCTCTGTTGGGTTCCAGTTCCCTAGCTAACCATGGTGGTTAGCTCAGTTGCTTTTTTTTATTACTTACCTACTAACAACTCACTAGCAGGTTGTTAGTAGGTAGGTAGGTAGGTAGTAAAAAGAGCCCTAATATGTATAAATAAACCATACACTTACTTAGTAGTTATCTATTTTCCTACCTATCTACCTATCTATATTTGAGACCTATTTATTACATAATTGGTTACCAAGGTGAAACCATAATACTAACTCTGTTGAGGTTCATCCATAACTGAGTAATAACAGGCATCCAGTGGATGGTGCGTTGGTGGGTGCTGGTTCACTGTGGTCCCAACAATAGACCTTAACCCAGGTTTAAGCCGGTTTCCAATTTTCCACCTTTGTTTGTTTGTGTAGGGTAAAACCCAAGGGCAGGTATCAGAGTTCTTTTTTGCCCTTTTAGACCAAAAACTGTGGAAATTTGTGAGGGTTTTTTTTTTTTTTTTTTTTTTTAGAAAAAAATTGTTTATTTTTTTTTTTTT
>Ga0116227_10007398_pt1 | contig 21485 bp, 24 predicted proteins | sample S1TSphgellanicum_FD_89693 | JGI IMG/M metagenome (GOLD analysis project Ga0116227, IMG submission 89693) | Host-associated microbial communities from peat moss isolated from Minnesota, USA - S1T2_Fb - Sphagnum magellanicum MG | ecosystem: Host-associated > Plants > Peat moss > Unclassified...
CGGCGGCTGCGCCGTCACTACCGCCGCCTCGTGAGCCCGTGTCCGAACGGCAGGCGGAAAGCACGGCGCTGTTGCCGGCGGCCGCACCCACCGGCAACGGCGACGCCACCGACTACAGCGTGCGGGCCGACAATACCGTGATCGTGCAGCCGGGCGAGACCTTGGGCCATTTTGCCGACTGGGCCAAGGTGTCTTCGGATTCTTTGCGGTCCTTGAACAGGCTGCACAAAAACGCGATGGTGACCGTCGGCCACAAGGTCAAACTAGATCTCTCCAAGGTCAGCGCCGATGAGTTCGCCGGCGCGCGGCGCGAGTATCACCGCCACCTGCAGGATGAATTCTTTGCAGTCCACAAGATCGCCTCGACGGAAAGCTACGCGGTGAAGCGCGGCGATTCCCTGTGGATCATCGCCCAGCAGCACGGTGATTTACCGGTATGGTTGATCAGCCAGTACAATCCGGACGTGAATCTCGCCGACATGCGTCCGGGAACCACGATCACGCTGCCGCAGATCGCCTCCATCAATCGCCAGTGATGGCGCGGGCGCTGATGAACTCGCTGAGCACCCCGCTGGTGTTGCCGCTGGGGGTGAACTTGACTGTGTTGCCGTCGGCGCCTTGCACATCCAGCTCGAGTTTCTGGCTTGCCGCCATACGTTGCAGCATTTTAACGTTCAGCTCGAAATAGGCGGTTTGTCCCCACGAGGCAACCGGCTCGTAGGCGGCGCGGCCGAATTGAGGTGCATCGATCGGCAGAAGGACTATGCTGCCGTCGTCCAACCCCAGCGTGATGGCCGACGGGGCGCGGATATCGGCCGCCGTCCAATCGGTCCCCGCCGCCACGTGCACCCACAGGCCATATCCATAATGGCCGGCGGAGTCCCATTCCACGGGTCCCAGATAGGCGAAGCTGATGCGCTTGCCGATGCCGTGAGGCGTGGCGCCGGACCCAAGGCTCGGCACGAGTTCGATCGGCTCTTTGAGCGCACCCACGGTCATCGCGGTGCGTTCGTCGAGATATTCGACCGGTTTCGTGGAGGATTGCGTCATGCACGCGGCCAGTCCGATCACGACGAGCAGGGAACCAAAGGCTTTTCGCATGATCCGCAGTATATCCAAGGACGTGAGCTGGAGCCGATTATGAGCCTGGGGGCACACGCTATAATTTCATGATGATCAATCGTTCTGGCCGTACGGCCGCCGTTTGCCTGGGTTTATTGGCCGCATGCTCCCTGCCGGGCGTCATCGAGCCCGCCGCCGCCAATAATCTTGCGCCAGCGAAGAGCGCCGCCGCGGGCGCGGGCGCCGAAGAAATCGCCGCTGCGGATCACGTGGTGGTGCACAAGGCCGAACGCAAACTGTATCTGTATCGCGGACAGCAGCTGCTGGGCGAATACAAGGTGGCGCTCGGATTGTCGCCTGTAGGACAGAAAGAACGGGAACGCGATTTCAAGACGCCGGAGGGTCGTTACTTCCTGGTCAGGCGCAATACCCGCAGCGATTATTTCCTCTCCATCCAGGTGTCATATCCGAATGAGGCCGATGAGCAGCGTGCGCATAAAAATCATTGGGCTCCGGGCGGTTCCATCATGATTCACGGCCTGCCCAACGCGCCCCATCATCCGGCGGCGTATTATGCCTCGAGCGATTGGACCGATGGTTGCATTGCGTTGTCGAATTCCGACATGGTCGAAGTGTGGATGCGAACGCAGGACAACATCCCCATCGACATCTATCCATAAAACAAGACAGGTGCGGCGTGGAAACCTCGATTCTCTCCTCGGACATGGTTGATGCGAGGGTTACCCCGAAAGGCATCCTGCAGCACCTTTCACAGCAAGAAATAGCCAAGCTGCTCGACTCCAGTCAAGGCGGCCTCTATCCCTTGTTCCGCAAATGCGCGCTGGCCGTGCTCAATTCGGGCAGCGCCATCGACGACTCGCGCCAGATCTTCGAGAAGTACAAGGACTTCGAGCTGAAAATCGTGCGCCAGGCGTGGGGCATCAAGCTCGAAATCAAGAATGCGCCGGCCGCCGCTTTCGTCGACGGCGTCATGATCAGAGGACTGAAAGACCATCTGTTCGCGGTGTTGCGCGACGTGGTGTTCATATCCACGGAGATCCTGGAGAGCGGCCGTTTCGACCTCACCGATTCATCCAGCATCACCAACGCGGTGTTTTACATCCTGAGAAACGCCCGGCTGCTGGAATTGAAGGTGCGTCCCAATCTGGTGGTCTGCTGGGGCGGCCACTCGATCCGGCGGGTCGAGTACAACTACAGCAAAAAGGTCGGCTACGAACTCGGTCTGCGCGCGCTCGACGTATGCACCGGGTGCGGACCCGGCGCCATGAAAGGTCCCATGAAAGGCGCCACCATCGGGCACTCGAAACAACGCATTGCCGACGGCAGATACCTCGGGATCACCGAGCCCGGCATCATCGCGGCGGAACCGCCCAATCCCATCGTCAGTCAACTGGTGATCATGCCGGATATCGAGAAGCGGCTCGAGGCCTTCGTGCGGCTCGGGCACGGCATCATCGTCTTTCCGGGCGGAGCGGGCACCGCGGAGGAGATCCTGTATCTGCTCGGTATTCTTCTCGACCCCGCCAACCAGGACATGCCGTTTCCCGTGGTATTCACCGGTCCCGCCGACAGCGCCGAGTACTTCGAGCAAATTCACCAGTTCATCGGCGCCACGCTGGGGCCGGCCGCCCAGTCGCGCTACCGGGTGATCATCGACGATCCCGCGGGCGTGGCACGGTACATGGTCGAGGCGCTGGCGGAGGTGCGGGACTATCGGCGGCGGATCAGCGATTCCTATGGATTCAACTGGCTGTTGAAGATTCCGTTGGATTTCCAACTGCCCTTCGAAGTGACGCACGCATCGATGCGCGCCCTGCAGCTGACTCACGATCAGCCGATACACCAGCGCGCCGCCAATCTGCGCCGTGCCTTCTCCGGCATCGTGGCGGGCAACATCAAGGAGTACGGCGTGAGCGCCATCGAACGCTACGGTCCGTTCGAGCTGAAAGGCGAGCGTTCCATCATGGAACCGCTGGATGCGCTACTGCGATCCTTCGTGGCGCAAGGTCGCATGAAGTTCGCCGGCGCCGAATATCAGCCTTGCTACAGGCTGGTCGCCTGAGGGGAAAATACCGACATTTAACTTACCGCGACAGTCTCTGAGATGCGTATCCCAACCCTCGTCGCCGATACGCGACAGTGCCGGGGCGTCGTGACACAGTTCCTGTCGAGCAGTGAGCGCGGCATTTAACGTCGCTTACACCACAGAGGCAACAGCGATGAGCGATTCAAAGACTCCAACTCGATACAGCGGCGTAGACCGGCGCGCGGCGCGCGTGGATGCCGGGCTCGCCAAATCGGGCACCATAGGGCCTCGCGACGTCTACAAGACGGGCGGCCGCCACGCTGCGATCACCAACAATCTGTACAACTGGCACAGCTACAAGAACTGGGCGGAAAAAGCCCGCGGCAACTTCGACGAAAAGAAGTAATCGTTTTTTGCGATCGCGTCGCCTTAGGGTGTGATGACACTCACGGCGCAGGCCCGGCACGGCGTCTACCCTTCGCTCCATGGAATGGATGCTGCAAGTAGCCGATGAACTCGACGATGCGGTCGGCGCACTCCGGATGTTGGCGATGGCCGTGGGGGTCGAGGTCGCGATGCTGGCTGCCGCGGCGGCCGCAACCGCACGACGCGAGGTACGCTTCCAGCGCTTCAAAATCCTTTAAGATGCGAGCCATGAAAAGCTCCTCTTATCTGCGATTGGCCGGCTTCGCGTGTGTACTTCTCGGGGCAAGCGCGTGCGGCGCAAAGCAAGAGCCCCCGGGTGCAACTGCCCCTGCTCCCGCCCCTGCCGTGCAATCCTTGCAAAGCGTCGTGCTGAAACCGGGTGACGGCGCGACGATCACCGCCGGCCAAATCGCGACGGTGCAGTACACGGGCTGGCTGTACGAGACCGCCGCCAAAGACCACAAGGGCAAACGCTTCGACTCATCGCTCGATGCAGGCAAACCGTTCAGCTTCCCCGTGGGTGCCGGCTCGGTCATCAAAGGGTGGGATCAAGGCGTGCTGGGCATGAAAGTGGGCGAGAGCCGGCGCTTGGTCATTCCGCCTGATCTGGGGTACGGAGACGCGGGCGCGGGCGGTGTGATTCCACCCGGTGCCACGCTGATTTTCGATATCGACCTCCTCAAGATCGAATAGGCGTGCCAGGTGGCCGTAGTTCGCGGCGAACCGCATTTCATCGAAGGACCGGCCGGGACTCTCGAGGCTGTGGTGGAGGATCCCGGAGCCGACGGTCCGCACTACGCCGTGATGTGCCATCCGCATCCTCTGTACGGCGGCACCATGGACAACAAGGTCGTCACCTCGGTCGTGCGTGCGCTGCATGACTGCGCAATTGCGACGATTCGATTCAATTTTCGCGGTGTGGGCCGAAGCGCCGGCGACTATGGCAACGGCATCGGCGAGACCGCGGATGCGGCCGCCGTGGCCGCGTGGGGCGCCGCGCGCTGGCCCGGCCGCAGCGTGATCGTGGCCGGGTTTTCATTCGGCGGGTATGTGGCGCTGCGGCTGGCCCGGCAAATCGACACCCATCGCTTGATCGGCGTCGCGCCCGCCGTGCTGCGCTTCGAACCCGGGCTTGGCGCGCCGCGATGTCCTTTCACCATCATTCAAGGGGACGCCGATGATGTGGTCGAGCCGCAGGCCGTCATCGCGTGGGCCTCGGCGCTCGTCCCGACGCCGCGTCTGATCGTACTGCCGGGCGTGGGTCACTTCTTTCACGGGCGTCTGCAGGAATTGCGCGACGCGGTAGTCGATGCGGTTCGGAACGGCTGAGAGAACTCAGCCGACCGAAGCGCAAGAAACCATCAGTTCACGAATTCCTTGAGCGTCTTCAGTGCTGCGATGCGCACCTTCTTGCTCGCCGGCTTCGCCTTGAACATCATTTTTTCGCCGTTGAACGGGTTGACGCCTTCGCGTGCCTTGGTGGCCGGCTTCTTCACGACTTTCATCTTCAGAAGTCCGGGCATGGTGAACAGGCCGTGACTGCGCAGGCTCTTCTTGATCGAGGCGGAAAGCGAGTCAAACACGGCTCCGACCTGCTTCTTTGAGAGCTCTGTATCCTTCGAAATCGTTGCGAGAATTTCAGACTTGGTCGGTGCTGCATTCTTTTTCGCCATATTTAATCTCCTGCTATTTGTGTGCGAGCGCGGGCAACAAATGACCGCTGATTCAACTCGGCGCCGAAAATAACACAGAAAAAAGCGGATGTTTAGCGCAATGTCGAAAAAAGCCATTCGACGTCAACGCGATTCAGCCTTATTTTTCAGGCTCGAACGGCCACCGAAGCGTCCTTGGCACTGTGATATCAGCGATGTAGGACGCGATGTTCAACGAAGCAGCACAAGCAGCGCACCGATCGCGATCGAGACCCACAGCACCGAAAAATCTATCTGTCCGATGGGCGGGATCATTCGCCTCACGGGTTTGAGCACCGGCTCGCATAGCTGCCCGAGCAGTCGCAGTCCGGGTGCATATCCGCCGGGCGAGACGAAACTCGTCAGCCAATAGAGCAGCAGCGCGAATAAATAGACGCGCAGAACCAAGCCGAGCAGATCGACCACGGTGATATGCAGGAAGACCATCCAGTCGCCAACGCCCTCGCCGATCAGCACCATCTCGACGAAGCTGCGCACCGAGGCGATCAACAGCACCGCGACCACGGTGGCGGTGTCGACCTTGCGAATGGGCGGCAACACGCGGCGCAGCGGTAAAATCAACCAATTCGTCACGCGCACCAACGCATCCGCCATCGGATCGCGAAAGTCCGCGCGCACCAGTTGGAACAGCAGGCGCAGCAGGAAGGCCAAGGTCAGCAGCCACAGCAGCGTATCGACGATATATCTGATCGCGTCCATTGATCGTCCGTTCTTATGGGGCGGCGAATTGCGCCGCGAGTTCGCCGGACCGAAGATCGGCCGCGGTGAGCGCTTGAGCGACGATAGCACGCAGCCCGGCCGCATCGAACACCGCGAGCGCTGCCGCAGTGGTGCCGCCCTTGGAGGTCACCTGCTCGCGCAGCGTGGCGAGCGGTTCGAGGCTTTGCTTCGCCATTTGCGCGGCTCCGAGCGCCGTCTGCAAGGTCAGTTCATGCGCAACGTCCGCCGGCAGGCCGCGTGCGTGGGCCGCCGCCTCCAGCGCCTCCATGAGCAGGAAAAAATAGGCGGGGCCGCTGCCCGACAACGCGGTGACGGTGTCCAGCTGCGATTCGTGCTCGACCCACACGGTGGTTCCCACCGCCGCCATGATGGATTGTGCCAACGTGCGATGCTGCGCGCCGACCGTGGCGGGCGCATACAGGGCCGTCGCCCCGCAGCCGTTGAATGCGGGCCGGTTCGGCATGGTGCGAATCACGGTGGCGCGCGCGCCAAGCCAGCGCGTCAGTGCGGCATGCGGGATTCCCGCAGCGATCGAGATGATCAGGGCGCCGGCGGGCAGGTGCGGAGCGATCTGCTCGGCCGCTGCGCGCAGGAACTGCGGCTTCACGGCGAGTATCACGATTTGCGCGTGCTCGACGGCGCTTGCATTGTCCGCCGCCGGTCGAATGCCATAGTCCGCGTGCAGCCGTTGCAGTGCCTGCGGTACGGGATCGGAGACCGCGATGCGCGCGCCGGGCAGGCCGCGCTGCGTCAAACCGCCGATCAGGGCAATCGCCATGTTGCCGCCGCCGATGAAGGCCAGCGCTTTCACTTCATTCAACGATACGTCGCTCATAGTTCTCTTTCACCAAACAGCGCAGTGCCGATACGTACCATGGTTGCGCCCTCGGCGATGGCGGACTCGAAGTCTGCGCTCATCCCCATCGACAGTGTATCGAGCTTCAGGCCCGTTGCGTTCAGCTCATCCTTCAGGACCCGCAAGCGCGCGAACATCGCGCGCATCCCCGGCACATCCGGCTGCGGCGGCGGAATGCACATCAGGCCGCGCAGTTGGAGACGCGGCAGCTGCGCGACCGAGGCTGCAAGTTCCGGCAGCAACGCGGGCGCGACACCGCCCTTGGTGGGTTCGGAAATCAATGCCACCTGCAGACACACCTGCAGGAGCGGGGCATGAAAAGGCCGCTGCTCGGACAGCCGCTTTGCGATGCCCAGTCGATCCAGGCTGTGCACCCAGGCGAAGGAGTTCGCGACGGACCGCGTTTTATTCGATTGCATCTGTCCGATGTAATGCCAATTCACCTCGAGGGCACCCAGCTGGTTCATTTTGGGGAGCGCCTCGTTCAGATAGTTTTCGCCGAAATCCGTGACGCCCGCCGTGGCGGCCTGGCCGATGATTTCGGCACTCTTCCCCTTGGTTACAGCCACCAGGGTGATGGCATCAGGGTTTCTCCCCGCTGCCAGCGCCGCGTGACTTATCCGAGACCGGACGTGGTTCACACGGTCGGTCAAATTCTGAGTACCAATTAACATATTGGGTGACGACACCCTCTTATATACTGCCGGCGACAACAGCCAGTCGAATTAGGAGCCTTAAATGGCGGTCGATATTGCGCAACTTCTCGCCTTTGCGGTGAAGAACAACGCCTCGGACCTGCACCTGTCTGCGGGTGTCGCGCCAATGATCCGGGTGGATGGCGACATGAAGCGGGTCAACATGCCGCCGCTTGCGCACAAAGAAGTGCACAGCATGGTGTACGACATCATGAACGACAAGCAGCGCAAAGCCTTCGAAGAATTCTTCGAGACGGACTTCTCCTTCGAGATCCCGAAGCTGGCCCGCTTCCGCGTCAACGCCTTCAACCAGAATCGCGGTGCCGGCGCCGTGTTCCGCAACATCCCATCCGTGATTTTGACGCTGGATGAACTGAATTCCCCCAAGACCTTCAAAGATCTGTGCATGCTGCCCCGCGGTTTGGTGCTGGTGACCGGACCCACCGGTTCCGGCAAATCCACGACGCTCGCCGGCATGGTCAATCATTGCAACGACAATCGTCCGGATCACATTATCACGATCGAGGATCCGATCGAATTCGTGCACGAAAGCAAACGCTGCCTGGTGAACCAGCGCGAGGTGCATCGCGACACGCTGGGCTTCACGGAGGCGCTGCGCTCGGCGCTGCGCGAGGACCCCGACGTGGTGCTGGTCGGCGAAATGCGCGACCTGGAAACCATCCGTCTGGCGCTGACCGCGGCAGAAACCGGCCACCTGGTCTTCGGCACTCTGCACACCAGTTCGGCGGCGAAGACCATCGACCGCGTGGTCGATGTATTTCCGGCCGCCGAGAAGGAGATGGTGCGCGCGATGCTCTCCGAGAGCCTGCGGGCGGTCATCTCTCAGACCCTCATGAAGCGGGTCGGCGGCGGCCGCATCGCGGCGCATGAGATCATGATCGGCACGCCCGCTATACGAAACCTGATTCGTGAAGGCAAAATAGCGCAGATGTATTCGGCCATCCAAACCGGTCAAGGCCAGGGGATGCAGACCCTGGATCAATGCCTGCAGGACTTGGTGTCGAAGGGCGTGGTGAGCCGCGAGGAAGCCAAGTACAAGGCGCAAAACAAGGACAGCATCTGATGGAGCGCGAACAAGCCATTCGATTGATGCAGGATTTGCTGCGGCGGATGGTCGAGAAGAAGGGATCGGATCTGTTCATCACCGCCGGCTTTCCGCCGGCCATCAAGGTCGACGGGGAAATCCGGCCGCAGTCGGACCGCTCCCTGACGCCGGAGCAGAGTTCCAGCCTGGTACGCGCCATCATGAACGACCGTCAGACCAAGGAATTCGACGGCACCAAGGAATGCAATTTCGCGATCGCACCGCCGGGCATCGGCCGTTTCCGCGTCAGCGCCTTCGTGCAGCAGGGCTATACCGGCGCGGTGCTGCGAACCATCAATGCCAAGATCCCGAGCCTGGAAGAACTGGAGCTGCCGCCCATTCTCAAGGACGTGGTGCTCTCGAAGCGCGGCTTCGTCATCCTGGTGGGCGGCACCGGTTCGGGTAAATCCACGTCGCTGGCGGCCATGGTGGGCTACCGCAACGAGAAGACCCGCGGCCACATCGTCACGATCGAAGATCCGGTCGAGTACGTGCACGCGCACCGTGGTTGCGTGGTCACGCACCGCGAGGTTGGCGTGGACTGCGAGAGCTGGCATCTCGCACTCAAGAACACCCTGCGTCAGGCACCGGACGTGATCCTGATCGGCGAAATCCGCGATCGTGAAACGATGGAATACGGCATTCAGTTCGCCGAAACCGGCCACTTGGTGCTGGCCACGCTGCACGCCAACAGCTCGAACCAGGCGATCGACCGCATGATCAACTTCTTTCCCGAGGAACGCCGCGAACAGCTGCTCATGGATCTGTCGCTCAACATCCGGGCGCTCATCTCGCAGCGCTTGATTCCGCGCGAAAGCGGCACGGGGCGCATCGCCGCCATGGAGATCATGCTGGCTTCACCGCTGATTTCCGACCTGATATTCAAGGGCGAGGTGGCGAAGATCAAGGAAGTGATGTCGCGCTCCAACCGCCTGGGGATGAAGACCTTCGACCAGGCGTTGTTCGAACTGTACGAGGCGGGGCTGATCTCCTATGAGGATGCCCTGCGCAATGCCGACTCGAAGAACGAATTGCGTCTGCGCGTGAAACTCGAGAGCAAACGCGAGATCAAGAACCCGGAGGCCGGCGGCGCTGCACTGCAGATCGTCGAGGAAGAAGAAGGGCAGGTGTTCTAGCCCATGTCCGCCGCCGCACCGACGCCGGTGATGAACACCAAGCCGTTGTTCAAGCTGATGGTCGAGAAGAAGGCCTCAGATCTGTTTTTCACCTGCAATGCGCCGGTCAAAATCAAGATCGAAGGCAAGATCTTTCCCGTCAACAAGCAGGTTCTGACGCCGGAGACCGTGCGCCAGGCGGCTTTGGGCCTGATGACCCAGGACCAGATCGAACATTTCAACGAAGAGCTGGAGATCGACTTCGCCATCTCCGAGACCGGACTGGGCCGCTTTCGCGTCAACGTTTTCTACCAACGCGGCTACCCGGCGATGGTGCTGCGTTACATCACCGCGGACATGCCCCGGCTCGAGGATCTGGGGATGCCGGACATCTTCAAGGATCTGGTGATGCTGAAGCGCGGGCTCATCCTGATGGTGGGTGCCGCCGGCGCGGGCAAGTCGACGACGCTCGCAGCGATGATCAATTACCGCAACGAAACCTCATCGGACCACATCCTCACCATCGAGGATCCGATCGAATTTCTGCATTCCAACAAGAAGTCGATCGTCAACCAGCGTGAAGTGGGGCTCGACACCAAATCGTTCGCCCGGGCGCTGCGCAGCGCCGTGCGCTCCGCGCCGGACGTGATTCTGATCGGCGAAATCCGCGACCGCGAGACCATGGAGGCGGCGATTGCGCTGGCCGGTACCGGTCACCTGTGCATCGCGACCCTGCACGCGAACAACTGCGCGGAAACGCTCGACCGCATCATCAACATGTTTCCGCGCGATCAGCACAATCAGATATTCCTCGATCTGTCGCAATATCTGCGCGCGATCCTGTCGCAGCGGCTGGTGATCGCCAAGACCGGCTCACGCGTCGCGGCCACCGAGGTGATGGTCAACACCCCGCACATCTCGGAATTGATCAAGAAGGGCGACGTGATCGGCGTGAAGGAAGCGATCCGCACCGGCACCGAGCGCGGCATGCTGAGTTTCGACAGCTCTCTCTACAATCTGGTGCGCGAAGGCAGGATCGAGCTCGAGGAAGCGTTGTCCAGCGCCGACTCGCGCACCAACCTCGAGGCGAAGATCAACTTCGGTTGAGCCGGCCGGGCTTTTCCCTGCGACAGATCGCGGCAAGGCACCAAGTTGGCCTCGAATTGCCGCGTCGACACATCCCATCCTGATCGCAGCGCTCGTTCCCGGCAGGCCTTGGGGTCGATGCGCAGCGCGCGCCAGGCTGCCTTGCCGAGGTCCTCATCGAGGGCACCGGTGACGCCGTCCTGGATCACATCGATGGGTCCCGTCACCGGAAAGGCGGCCACCGGCACGCCGCAGGCCATGGATTCCAGATTCACCAGGCCGAAGGTGTCGGTGCGGCTCGGAAACACCATGACATCCGCCGCCGCCAGCGTGTTGGCGAGATCCTCGCCGAAGCGATAGCCCGCGAACGTTGCATCGGGGTATTGCTGCTGCAGGCGCGCCCGCTCGGGTCCGTCGCCGATGACGATCTTGCTGCCCGGCCAGGACATGCTCAGGAATGCGCCGATGTTCTTCTCCACCGCGACCCGGCCGACGTAGGCGGCAATCGGCCGCGGCATGTCGAGGAAGTCTTTGCGGCCCGGCTTGAACACCTCGGTATCGACGCCGCGCTGCCAGCTCGCGAGATTCGTGAAGCCGTAGGCAGCCAGTTCGCTGCGAAGCGAAGCGGTGCTCACCATGCAGCGGGCGCCGGCGCCGTGGAAGCGGCGCAGCATCCGGTACGAAGTCTGGATGGGAATCGGGAAACGAGCGCGCAGGTACTGCGGAAATTGCGTGTGATAGGACGTCGTGAACCGCAGACCCGAGCGCACGCAGAACTTGCGCGCACTCAAGCCCAGCGGACCCTCGGTGGCGATGTGCAGCGCCTGGGGCGCGAAGTCGAGAATCGTTCGTTCGACCGTTTTCGAGGGGAACAACGACAAGCGGATTTCCGGGTAGGTCGGGCACGCGATGCTGCGAAAGTCGCCGGGATTGAGCGTCTTGACTTCGTGACCGAAGCGGCGCAGCCACCCGATGGTCTGCCCCAACGTGCGAACCACACCGTTGGTCTGAGGTGCCCATGCGTCCGTCACGATCATGATTCTCATGCACGCGAAGCCTGCGCCTCGGGCATGACGATAAGATGAACGTCCGCCATGCGTCGCAATGCGTTGCTCAAGGTTGACCCTTGTAACAAGCGTGTCATGAATTTCCTATATTTGCTTCATAGCGAAGTCACGAAGCAATCCCGAAGGAACCACCATGCAAAGTTTTCTGGCAGAACTGCGAACCCAGCGATGGGACGATCACCGTTTCTACCACCACAGCCGCATCAACCAGTCGCTGCACTTCTTGAGCGCCATCAGCTTCATCGCTGCCTACATCACCATGTTCTTCGACCCGGTGAAATCGGCGCTGATCGGCTGGCTGGTGTCCATGGTGAGCCGCCAGTCGGGGCATTTTTTCTTCGAGCCGAAGGGCTACGATACCGTCAACCAGGCGACCCACGAGCACAAGGAAAGCATCAAAGTCGGCTACAACCTGCGTCGCAAGGTGATTTTGCACCTGGTGTGGATAATGGCGCCGTTGGTGCTGTGGCTCGATCCGAGCTGCTTCGGCATTTTTCCGCCGCACGCCTCGGGTGCCGAGTTCGTACGGCATGTGGGTGAAATCTGGCTGGTCGTCGGCATCGGTGCGCTGCTGTTCCGCACCGTGCAGCTGTTTTTCTTGAAGGATGTGCAAACCGGCCTGGTGTGGTTGACGAAAATCGTCACCGACCCGTTCAACGACGCGAAGATCTACTGCAAGGCGCCGCTGTTCTTGCTGCGCGGTGAGTTGATCGATCCGATGGGCGAGGTGGCTGCACTGCCCGCGGACGGCCGCCCCGCGGCGACCCATCGGGCTTGAAGCATTTCCTTGAGGACGCGCCGCCTGATGGATTTGTTGCTCAGTTGCGCATCCGACCACCACCAGCCGTCGCGATGCATGTCGCGGGCCGCCGCCATCACGCGGTCCGCGACCTCGAGGTAATCAGCGGCGGTGTAATTCAAGCTGAATATGAGCCGCCCGGTACCGACCCAGCTCAGGGCGAGACCGGCGGCGCGCAGATAATATTGAAACATCCAGTTGTAGCGCGACGGCCGCACGTAGTAGAGGGTCCAAATGGTCGACAGGTTGGCCACGCGCACCGGCAAATCCTCGGCCGCCATGCGCTCGTTGAGTGCGCGCGCACGCTCGTCCCACACATCGAGTCCCTGGTACAGCGTTCGCACCGGTTCGGTGTCGAGCTTTTCGAGGAACTCGGCCATGGATCCCATGACATATGGGTGCGAGTTGAAAGTGCCGCGCGCGAAGCAAACGTCCGCCGGCCGGTCTTCGCGGAAGCGTCGCATGAAGCGGCCGCGGCCGCAGAGCACGCCGATCGGCAAACCGCCGGCCACGGTCTTGCCGTAAGTGACCATGTCCGCGCGCACGCCGAAGTATTCCTGCGCTCCGCCCGGCGCGAGTCTGAAGCCGACGAATACCTCGTCGAAGATCAGCACAATGCCACGCTCGGTGCACACGGCGCGCAACCTCTCGAGCCAGCGCGCATACGCCGCCCGGTCGAAGTGGGCCGCGCGGCCGCTGTCGATGAGCGTGGAGTCGCCGGGCGCGCTGCTGTTGGGATGCAGCGCCTGCAGTGGATTGACCAGCACGCACGCGATGTCGCGCCGGGTGCGCAACACCTTGAGGGCGGCGTCGCTCATGTCATTCAACGTGTAGGTCTCGCGCGCGGCGATCGGATTGCCGACGCCGGGCTGCACATCGCCCCACCAACCGTGATACGCGCCGCAGAAGCGCACCAGATGCGTTCGGCCGGTGTGGTATCTCGCCAGGCGTACGGCCTGCATGACCGCCTCCGTCCCCGACATGTGGAAAGAAATTTCTTCCAGGCCGGAGATCTCGAGCAGCCGCCTCACGTTATAGGCGACGACCGGGTGATAGGCACCGAGCACCGGACCGAGTTCCCGGACCCGCGCGCTGCCGCGTTCAATGCACTCCTTGTAGAAGTCGTAGCCGAAGACGTTGACGCCATAGGAGCCGGTCAGGTCGTAGAGCTTGTTGCCGTCCAAGTCGCTGACCGATACCCCGCCGGAGCTTTGCAGAAAGGAGCCGGTCTTGAAATGTCGGCGTACGAAGCGGCTGAATTGAAACGGCACGCGATAGCGCGAGGTGAACTCCAAGTCCGAGATCTGGCCGGCGAGACCCGCCGTTTCTGCCGCGGTGTGCTTGAACCGCGTCGCGAACACGTCCGAAAGCCGCATGAACGCGCTGCGCCGCGTTTCCGCGACTTCGTCGGGCGCCGCGTCGGCGCGGAAGAATCCCGCCTCGTCGTACTCGTAGAACGGCACCCAGGCCGCGAAGCGGCGCGCCATGCGCGAGTGGCCGTTCAGCGAACGATGCTTGGCACGCGACAGCTGCAAGCGAACATGGAGCTTATACGCCAGATACAGCGCGATGAGCCCGCCAACGAGATAGCCAGATGGAGTAGTCACGATGCGAAACTGTATTTCAGTCCGATGACACTGTGATGACTCCCAAATCCGTGATCGCGCGCCTGGTGCAGCAGGAAGACATCAACTTCCTGCTGACCAACCGCATTCCGCGCAGCCTGCTGACGCGTCTGGTCGGCCGCTTGAGCCGCATCGAGAGTCCGCTGTTCTGCAAGGTCTGCATCGCCATATGGCGACTGTTCACGGATCTGGATCTCAGCGACGCCAAGACGAGCCGTTTTGACAGCGTGCACGCGTGCTTCACGCGCGAACTCAAGGAAGGCGCGCGCCCCATCGATGCCGACCCGGACACGTGGGTGAGTCCCTGCGACGCTTTGCTCGGTGCCTGCGGGCGCATCGAGCGGGGCATGGCGCTGCAAGCCAAGGGCTTTGCGTACCCGCTGCTCGACTTGCTGCACGACGAGGCGGCTTGCCGCTACTACGAGGGGGGCCTGTATGCCACATTGCGGCTGACCTCGAGCATGTACCACCGCTTCCACGCGCCCGCGAACTGCCGCGTGGAGCAGGTGGTTTACATCTCCGGCGACACCTGGAACGTGAATCCGATCGCGCTGAAGCGCGTCGAGCGCTTGTTCTGCAAGAACGAGCGGGCGGTACTGCGCTGCCGGCTCGAATCAGCGGGTGCGCCGGCGGCGGCCGGCATCCTCACCCTGGTGCCGGTGGCCGCCATCCTGGTCGCCAGCATCCGCCTCACGTTTCTCGATGTGTTGCTGCATCTCAAGTACCGGGGTCCGAATGTGATCCCTTGCAACGCGCGCATGCGGCGGGGCGAGGAAATGGGATGGTTCGAACATGGTTCGACCATCATCGTATTTGCACCGCCCGGCACGCAGTTCATGCCGGGAATGGAGGAAGGCACGCGCCTGAAGATGGGGCAGGCCATAATGCGCCCACAATAACGACCCTTCCTTCTGCAACTTTTCCCGGCGTGCGGGGTTATGGTCTTAAACGAACATACTCCAGTGCAAACACAACCCACGGGAACAGACACGGGCGCCGCCGCCCCGCTCGACTTCACAACCTTCATGCGTAGCTATCAGGACATGGTTTTCACGACCGCCGCCAGGGTGAGTGGCAGCGATTCCCAGGCCCAGGATATTGCGCAGGAGGTGTTCGTGCGGGCCTTCGAGCATTTCGCGGACCTGTCAGGCAGTGCCACCGCGGGGGGCTGGTTGAAAACCGTGGCGACCAACCTCGCCATCAATCACGTGAACCGGTATCGCAAGCGCTGGCGCATGTTCTCGGAGATGCACGCTGCCGACGGGGATGAATCGGCGGCGGAGATCGAATGGGAAGCACCCGATAGGTTGCTGTCTGACCTCAGCGCCGAGCAACGCGGTGCCATCGTCGAGGCGGCACTGCGCCGGTTGCCGGATCAGCAACGCCTGCCGTTGGTGCTGTATCACTTCGAGGAGCTGTCCTATCAGGAAATCGCCGCGAAGCTGGGTGTCTCGCTGACCAAGGTGAAGACCGACATCCGCCGCGGACGCGCGGCGCTGCTGCCCGCACTGCAGGCGGCCCATGCGCGCGAAACCCTGGAGAGCTGAACCGTGAACGAGGCCCGCGACATGCAAGCCAAACAGAAGCAAGCCGACGAGAAACTCGAGCAGCTGATCACGGGCGCGCTGGCCGGGCTGCCTCTGCGGCGCGCGCCGGATGCGCTCGAGCGACGGGTGCTTGCCGAGCTGGCGCAGCGGGCTGCGTTGCCGTGGTGGCGCCGTCACTTTGCGCAGTGGCCGATGGCGGCACGGACCGGCTTCGTGGCGCTGTGCGTGTTGCTGGCGGGCCTCTCCGTGACGAGCGGGCTGACGCATCTGGCGTCTCAGGGCTGGGCATGGGCTCGGCCGGTCGTCGGCGTCATGGCGGCGTTCGGCGGTGTGACGAGTTGGGCGTTGAGCCTCGTGCCGCCGCTCTATTTCTATATTGGCTTGGGCTTGGGCGGTTTGCTTTATTTGCTGTTGTTCGGTATCGGCGCCTTCGCCTACCGGACGCTTTATCTTCCATCTTCGAACACTGCGATGGTCAGTTCATGAACACTACAATGGTGCTGCGGCGCTCGAGCTTCTTATTCGTGCTGCTGTGCGCGACCGTCATCGTCGCCCATGCAGCGCAGAGCGCTCCGCAGGCGGCCTCGGCGGCAGCGAGCGCTGCAACTTCGCCTGCCGACGTCACGGCCGACAAGGATGACGACGATGGCGAGTTCCCGGAGTCGCCTGCCACCGGACACAAAGGCAAATCGCACGTGCGCCGGCATGGGAGCGGGAACGGCAACGATGTCGTGAGCGTGGGCCACAACTCGTACCTGGGGCCGGATGAAAAAGCCGACTCCGTCGTGTCAGTGTTCGGTTCCTCGACCAGCGAGGGAGAAGCAGCGGACGTGGTATCGGTGCTGGGCAACACCCGGGTCACCGGGCCGGTCCACGACAACGCGGTGGCCGTGCTGGGCAATTTGTACATCGACAGCAAGGTCGAGGGCGACGCAGTCGCGGTACTCGGCAGCGTGGAGCTTGGGCCTCACGCGGAAGTCGATGGGAACGTGACCTCGGTGCTCGGCGCGGTGCATCGTGCGCCGGAATCCATCATTCGCGGCGGCGTGAACAACGTATTCCTCGGCGACACCGGCGATATGGATTGGCTGCACACGTGGATTCACCGCTGTCTGTTCGAGGCGCGGCCGCTGGCCTTCGTGTCCGGCATCGAGTGGGCCTGGAGCATCGCCTTCATGTTTCTCGCCCTGTATGTGTTCTTGGCGCTGCTGTTTCGCTCCGGCATCAGCCGATGCGTCCATACGCTCGAGACGCACCCCGGCCAAACCGCGTTGGCGGCGCTGCTCGCCATGCTGCTGGTGCCCATTTTGCTCGTCCTGCTCTGTGTCACGGTGATCGGCATCGCCGCGGTGCCCTTCGTGGTCATCACGCTGGCGTGTCTCAGCTTGTTCGGCAAGGCTGTGGCGCTGGCTTGGATGGGTCACCGGGTCGTCGGCCAGCGACCGGCATCAGGGGGGCACCCCGCGGTGTGGGTTCTGGTCGGTGGCGCCATGGCGCTGTTGCTGTACTGCATCCCGGTGATCGGGTTTCTGACTTTCAAACTGCTCGGGCTTTTTGGCGTGGGCGCCGTCGTCTACACCTTGCTGCTCGGCCAGCGAGCGCGCCAGGCGGCCCGGGCAGAGCAGGTCATCGTTGATCGTCCCTATAGCGCGCCGGGCGCGTCCGTCGCCGCGACGGTGGCTGGGGCGGCTGGTGTGCCAGACGGCGCCGCGGCATCCGGCGCAGCGGCAGTCGGTGTTGCCGCAACGGGGGCTGCGGCAACCGCTGCGCCCGCAGGCGCTGTACATCCGTCGGAGCCGCAACCGCAAGTGTTGGCCGCGCTGCCGCGAGCCGGCTTCTGGCTGCGCATGGGAGCCCTGCTGCTCGATGTTTTGCTGATCGGTATCCTGACGGAGTCCAGCGACTTCTTTGTCGGCTCGATCCATCATGGATCGAATCTGCATTTGTTGATCCTGGCGGTCTATGGCGCGTGCATGTGGAAGCTGCGCGGTTCGACGGTGGGCGGCATCGTGTGCGACCTGCGCGTGGTGCGGGTGGATGGCCGGCCGATCGAATGGGAAACAGCGATCGTGCGGGCGCTGTCGTGCTTCTTGTCGCTGGCGGTTTGCGGACTGGGATTCATCTGGATCGCCTTCGATCAGAACCATCAGGCCTGGCATGACAAGATCGCAGGCACGGTGGTGGTGCGCGTGCCGAAGGTGAAACCGTTGGTCTAGAGTCGATCGCGGATCGCCGCCGGCAACAAAGCCTTGTAGCGGCGGCTGAGCGCGAGGCGCTCGCCGTTGCGCAACACGAGCTCGTAGTCGCCGCTGAACATGGAGTGCAGTTCGGCGATGAAGGATACGCGCACGGCGTGCGAGCGATGCACGCGGATGAACTCGCCCGGGTCCAGCTGCGCGATCAGCTTGGAGAGGGGTTCACGCACCAGGTGCACCTTGCCGGCGGCGTGAATTTCAACGTAGTTGCCGGCCGCGCAGATGCGTTCGATGGAATCCACCGCGATGAAGTACGCGTGATGACGGTCGCGAACCAGCAGCTGCTTCACCGCGGCGGGCCGACCGGGCAGGGAGGAGAGCACGCGCCGCACGCGTTCCTCCAGATCACCGTGATCCGGGTCCACCATGGCTTCGCGCACGCGCTGCACGCTGCGCAGGAAGCGCTCGCGATCATAAGGTTTGAGCAGGTAGTCGAGCGCCTGTACGTCGAAGGCGCGCACCGCGTGCTCCGAATACGCGGTGGTGAACACGATGTGGGGTGAATGTATGCCGTGTATCGCCTCGACGATGTCGAAGCCGCTGCGCGCGCCCAGTTGGATATCCAGATACAGGACATCCGGTTTGAGGGCGCTGATCTGTGCCACGGCGTCATCGACGGAGCCGGCTTCGGCGACCACGGTGAAGTCGGGGAGCGGCGCGAACAGGCGGGCGAGTTTGGCGCGCGCCGGGGGTTCGTCGTCGACGATGATGATGGAGTGAGTCAAAAGGCGGCCGGAAAGGTCAAGGTGGCGAGGGTTCCCTTGGGCCGGCGCGGCTCGAGAGCAAAGCTGTGCGCACCCGGAAACAGCAGCTCCAGACGCCGTACGACGTTCGAGATGCCGGTGCCTGACTTCACCGACTCCGCGCCGACGCCGATCCCGTCGTCGCTGACGATGTAGCGCAGCTGTGAGCCGTGGCGCTCGACGTCGACGCGCAAGCTGCCGCGCCCGTCGGGCAGGCCGTGGCGCAACGCGTTCTCCACCAGAGGCTGCAACAGCAGCCGTGGTACCGCGACCGTCTCCAGGCCCGGAGGTACATGGAGTTCGAAGGTCAGTTGCCCGCGGTAACGCTCGCTCATCATGGCGGTGTAGCCGCGCAGCCATTGCAATTCGCTGCCAAGCGGCACCAAATCCTGGGCTTCGGTGTCGTAGGCGGCGCGCAGCAGATTGCCCAAATCGCTGATCATGCGGTCGGCCGCATCGACATCTTCGTGCATGCGGTTGGAAATGGCATTGAGCGCGTTGAACAAAAAATGCGGCTCGATTTGCGCCGTCAAATGCCGCAGCCGTGCCTGGCTGAGTTCCGCGGCCAATTCCGCCGCGCGGATCTCGCCGCTGCGCCGCACGCGGAATTGACGAACTGCAAAAATGACGACCAGCACCAAGGCATAGGTGATCAGATCCTTCTGCAGTTCGTAGAAACTGCGCACCGCCACGTTGCCGAAGTCGTAGGTTTCGCCCATGAGCGCGTAGACGGACTTGCGAATCGCGACGATGCCGACGACATGCACGGCTGAAAACGCCACCGCTCCAGCCGCATGGGCGAGCAACGTGCGCCACCAGTCCCTCGCGTCCAGGCGGAATTTTCGCTCGAAGCGGACGATCAGCGGGATGCACGCAAAGAAGATCAGCGCGCTGCTCAACTCCCAAAGGAATGGCTTCCAGGGTGCAAGGCGGCGGTTGTCAATCATCTGATTGACGCCGAGGTACGTGCCTAACAGCACCGCCAGCAGGAGGTACACCATCCAACTACGGTGCGAGTCGGGCGCGACGCCATCGCGGATCTCATTGTCGCTGGGCATCAGGCTCCTGGAAAGTTCCGGCCGGGGCGCGCAATTCGTCTGCTGCGCTGGCGCCGGCGTGAACATTGGCTTCACGGCCCACACCGAACAAGGGCTGCAGGATACCAACCCGTCGGATCACCTCGTAGGCCATGAAGCAGCCCGCGGTGGTGGTCGCGACCAACAACAGACCTTCTACGGGAGGCGCCATATCGGCAGGCTGCAGGGCGTGGGCGAGAACGATGATGACGGTCTGATGCAGTATGTAGACCGGAAAAATGGCCGCGGTCAGATAGCGTCGCGCGGCGTTGTCGCGCATCAAGTGGCTGCTCGCGAAACCCAGTACGGCCGCGATGGCCAGCCACTGCTGCGCACCGTACACGGCGCGCATGAACATACGCAGCGTCTCCGGAGGCACGGCGGTGTCGGCACTGTAGATGCCGAAGTAGGTGCACAGCGACGACCAGCCCAGGATGGCCGCGCCGAGCGTGTGCCAGCGAAAACGCTGCAACGCGTCCCACGGAGCTTGCGTTCCGGCCAGCGCGAAGCCGAGCAGGAAAACGCCAAAGTAGTTGGCGTGGTTGTACCAGTCGCCGACCAGCGCGTGATTCTGCGGAAATCGTGCCGCCAGTCCGACGCGCGCCGCCGCCAGCAGTGCGATCGGCCAGAAGAGCACACCCAGGCCTGCCAGCCCGCGCTCCGCAGCTTGTCGCAGCGCGGGGATGATTCGCGGCGCCATCCACACGATCGTAAACAATACCAACGTGTATACCCATAAATAGGCCACGAACCAGAGGTGGTTCCAGGTTGGCATGATCAAGCAGTCTTCACGGCAGAAACCATGATAGCCGGTGATGTACAGCCGGTAGAACTGCACGAAGCTGCCGCGGTAGCCGACCTTCTCCACCACCTCGAGATAGGACTGCGGCGGCACGATGACCAGCATGCCGAACGCCAGTGGGATCAGCAGCCGTGCCGATCGGGAGCGCATGAAATGTCCGGTTCCGCGCGCCAGCAGGTAGGCGGTGGCCACCCCCGACACCAGGAACAGCAGCGACAGGCGCCAAGGTGAAGTGAGCATCATCAAGGGCTCGATGGCCCCGGACGCATGGGGGCTTTTCACATGAAAATCCCAGGTCACGTAGTACATGCCCACGTGATAAAAAATCAGCAGCAGGAAGGCGCCGATTCGCACCCAGTCCAGATCGTAGCGACGTGATCCTAAGTCTGCTTTGAAAGAATCGCTTGCCATAGAGCCTCCCATCGCGCCGGCAGTAGTATGGCGCAGGTGGAAGATTGGAACTTCGAGGCCGGGATCGCAACGCGCATGGGACGAGCGGCACCTATCACGGGGCCAGCGGTTCGAGGTTAAACTTCGAACGGAAAGCCGCCTGTGGGAAACCATGGCAAAGGCCGCCATCCGAGGTACTTGATGACCGAGCCGACCGAATCTTTGCTGCCTTACGTGCGCGCCGCGCTCGATCTTCAGGGCTATGCATTTCCCGAAGAGCGCATCGTCGAGATAGCGCTGCAATTCGCGCGTATCGAGTCCATCGCCCGCACCATCCTGCCGCCCGCGATCAACGCA
>Ga0116227_10007399_pt1 | contig 21483 bp, 17 predicted proteins | sample S1TSphgellanicum_FD_89693 | JGI IMG/M metagenome (GOLD analysis project Ga0116227, IMG submission 89693) | Host-associated microbial communities from peat moss isolated from Minnesota, USA - S1T2_Fb - Sphagnum magellanicum MG | ecosystem: Host-associated > Plants > Peat moss > Unclassified...
CAGCGAAGCCGATGCCGCGCTGGCCGCGCGTCTGGTGCTGGCGGTGCGCGCCACGGCCCTGCCGAGCCTTGTCGAAAGCGAAGCGGAGCCAAATCCGGGCGAAGACGAGGCTGAAAACGATCACCAAGCTCAGCTCGTTAATGAGCAGACTTCGACCGATGCGCCGGACGAATCCTCAGCACCGGAATCATCCTCGCCTCCGGCACAGGACTCCGGCGAAGTGGAGAACTCCGAAGCCACAGTCGATCAGCCATTCGCCGATGTGGTGCTCGCCGCCGCGGTCGCCGCCATTCCAGGCGGCTTGCTGGCGCAACTGAAATTGGCAGCATCGGAGCGCTCAAGAACAACATCAACCGGCCGTGCGGGTGCGTTGCGGAAATCCTTCCAGCGCGGCAGAACCGCCGGAACCCTCGCCGCTGAGCCGCGCGATGGCGTTCGCCTGAATGTGATCGAAACCTTGCGTGCCGCCGCACCCTGGCAGCGTCTGCGCCGGCTCGAATTGGAAGCCAGCCGAACATCCGGAACATCGCCTGCGCGACTCCAGATACGGCGCGCCGATCTGCGCATCAATCGCTACAAACAACGCAGCCAGACCACGACCATTTTTGCGCTGGATACCTCTGGCTCTGCCGCGCTCAATCGTCTGGCTGAGACCAAGGGCGCGGTCGAACTGCTGTTGAAAGATTGCTACGTGCGGCGCGATCGTGTTGCGGTGATCGCATTCCGCGGTCGCGCGGCCGAAATTTTGCTGCCGCCGACACGTTCGCTGGCCCGCGCCAAGCGTAGCCTCGCCGGCATGCCCGGTGGCGGCGGAACTCCGCTCGCGGCCGGCATAGAAGCCGCCGCGGATTTAGCCGAAAGCGTGATCCGCGCCGGCGATTCCCCAACCATCGTGCTGCTTACCGATGGCCGCGCCAACATCGCCTGCGACGGCTCGAACGATCGCAAACGCGCAGAAGCCGACGCCCTCAAAGCCGCCCGGCGAATCGCCCTCGCAGGCTTTAGAGTCTTGTTCATCGACACTTCGCCACGCGCCCAGCCTATTGCCGAACGTCTCGCCCAAGCTATGCGCGCGGTCTATCTGTCGCTGCCCTACGCCGACGCCAGCGCGCTTTCCGGCGCGGTAAAGGCCGCCAATACTTCGGCTGTATCTGGCGCCAGGAACTGACCAGAAACTCATCTGCGGCACGCTATCGGTCAGTTACTGGATCAACCCTGATTCACCCTTTAAGCCAGCCCCGGCCGTTACCGGAAGCATGGCCAAGCGGGCCAAATGCATCGTGCGCGCCGCTGCCCGCGTAAGCAGATGCAGCCTGCTCACACCGCAGCTAACCCAGCGTGGACTTGAAATCGGATCGGCAGGCGGGAAAGCGGCAGCAGCGGGCAGGCAAGCAGGGCAGATGGGGCTTACAGGCCAGCGGCGCAAACGGCTTATCGTCTCGCAAATACCGGGTGTCGTGCTCAAAACTCCGCGCACGAAGCTAAAAGCCTTGCACGCCGGGTGAAAAGCCTCGCGGGCCGAGCTTTTTACCTCGCGGCCGGGGTTTTTTGCCTTGCGCGGCGTGATTCAGTAAAAGTATGAACACGCTTCATCTGCTCACGCGGATCAAGCAGCGACGCAGGCACGCTATGCTTCGTTCGCTCAACTCGCAGGGGCAACCGGGGAAAGGGGGAGTTTATGAAAGCAATCGCAGTAGGGCTGGCCGGCATGCTGTTGGTCACCGGTGCTTACGCCAGAACGGTGAGTCTGCAACCGGAGCTGGAGGGCATCGGGTTCCTCATTGGGCACTGGACCTCCCTGGATCGGGGGAAAGTGGCGGAGACGGGCGGGACTTCTGCCGGAACCATCAGTTTCACGACCGAGGTGGGCGGCTCGGTGGTTCTGCGCAAGGATCACGTCAAGCTTTACGACCGGTCGGGCAAGAAAACCGGCAGTTTCGACATCCTGATGATGATCTACCCCGAAGCCGGAACGCTGCACGCGGATTATTCGGATGGTCAGCACATCATTCATTACACGTCGGCCGAGGTTTCGCCCGGCCGCTCCGTAAGCTTCACAAGTGCTTCGTTGCCACAGGCGCCGGTATTCAAACTTGTCTATCGTCTGGATGATCCGAAAACCCTGAACATCGAGTTTTCGATGGCACCTCCGGGCAGCAGTGAATTTCATCCGGTTGCCACGGGCAAGGCGCGGAAGCAGGGTTGAGCCTGCGCAATGGCATGACGCTCAGGCGTCATCTTGGAGTGCGGCTGGGTTCAGGCGTGCGAACGGGACATGAGTGATACCCCTTGGCGCATTGCCCTGGCGATCCATGCGGCCTTCTGGTTGCTGGCTATCGCGGTGGAACGTCACGGCTTTGCAATGTTCTTCCATCACTCGCCAATGACGGCGTTCGCTCTGTTCATCACCGTACCGTTCTCTTGGGTTATGTCATCTATGCGATCCAGCTCGGCTCTATCGACTGGGGGCGATACTGGCGCGTGGTAACGCTTGCGCGTGAGGACTACCCGATAGGTTATTGGCTGGTGACGGCGTTCTATTTCCTGTACGAAGTTTTCCTGATTGTGCTCGGTCTGCACCGCTGAGAACGGGTCGGGAACGAGGCACATCATCGGCATAAAAGCACGGTCGTGCACGGCATCGCCTCGCCAGTTGTGCAGCCAATCTCTGCGGCCACTATCGCCGGATCAGCGCGATAGCGATTTCAATGACGATGAGAATGACTACAGCGAACTCCAGCAATTCGCCGCGCGCACCGGAAGCTTCTTCGTAGAGTGCGGCATAAGTGTCGCGGATGATGGCGAGCTTGCGATTGACTGCGGCGCCGACGTTCGGCACACGGAACAAGTCGAGTGCTGCGGTGTAGATGCGTGCGAGGTAAACGTCTTCGGTGACTTGCAGGGCGTTGTCGACTCGCTCGGTCAGCTCGGTGACTTCCGCCACCAGCGTGTGCAGTTTGCGGGCGAGATCGGCAAAACGGCGGGGAGCGAACAGATGCAGACTGCGGCGGGTTTCTTCGACGAGGTCGTACATGCGCGGCAGTTCGTCGTCCAGCGATTCATCGTAGTAGCGCAGTTCCAGCAGCTGGGCATTGGCGACTTCGAGCACGTCGGCCACATCGGAGTCGCTGCGCGGTTCGTAGATGAAGGCGCGATCCCAGGTCAGCACCACCAGATCGTCTTCGTAATAGGAGAATCGCTGGCGCAGCAGTTCGCTGCGCGCGCTTTCCGAAAGCGGGCGCGATTCGCCGGAGAGCAACGCTGCGAGGTCGATACGGTCCTGCAAGTCAGCCGCTTTGATCGGCTCATTCCATTGCTGCACGACAGCGACGAGGTAATCTTCCTGCAACGTGGAGAGGTTGGGTTTGGTAAGGATGGCCGCGAAGGTTTGCCGCATTGTTGTCAGCAATGACTGCCATATCCCGGTGGTCGCAGCCGGGCCGATGCCTTTGTCCACGGCGTTGAAAAACCGGGTAAAGCCGGACCAGCTGCAACTTGCAACCGGCAGCTTCAGCGACAAGGCAATGACGCCGAAGTCGTACAGCCGTGCGGTGACTGCGACGCTGAGTTCGCGGCCATCGATCGTCACCAGAACCGGATCGAGCGTAAGCAGCACTGGCGGTACGTCGAACGCCACCGCTTTCGCCGGCGTGGCCACCAGCTGACTGCGGCTGCTGCCGCCTGCGCGTCCGGCCCATAACTGCTCGACTGCGCCGAGATCGATGGAGTAGGCGATATCGAACAGTCGCTGCACAACCACCGCGCCGGATTGAATCTGTAGTTCGGCGGAAGACATCAGTAAGTTATCCGGAAATCCTTACTCGATAAGGAGAGGTGTAATGACGCAACAGAAATGAAACGAGTCAAGGAGTAATGACAGGCACTGTACCCGAATCCGCCGGAATCTCCATAAAACCTGTTCGGGTGGAGCGATGAAAAGATGATACCGACGCTTTTCGACGCTTATAGGTGCTTCGCAACAGAATTGAAATATACGCCGATTAATCTTAATTAATGCTCGTCATATCTTCCGCGCCTGCCGCGAATGCCGCGTCTGGGCTGATGGCGTTGTTGCGTGAAGTTGTCCCCATCGCGCCGGATACCAGCGTTGAAGAAGCGGCGGAAAAAATGCTGGAGCCGCAGCATGCAGGCTTGTTGTGCCTGCCGGTGGTGCTCGGTAAGCGTGTGGTCGGCGTGGTCAGCCGTCAGCACTTCAACAGTATATTTCTGCAACGCTTCGGCCGCGATCTGTGGGGCAGGCGCCCGGTGTCCGACTTGATGAACCGGCAGCCGTTGCTCGTGGATATCGAGCAGCCGCTCGAAGCCGCGGCGCAATTCGTCTCGACCCGCATGGGATCGCCGATCAGTGAAGATTTCGTCCTCATGCGCGACGGCCAGTATCTCGGCATGGGTCGGGTACTGGATATTCTGGCGGCGATGCAGAGCCGCATCGCGCTCGGCGCCAGCAAGCTGGAAGATGCTTACCGGCAGCTAAAGGTTTCGCAATCGGCTCTCGTGCAGAACGAAAAGATGGCGTCGCTCGGTCAGATGGTTGCGGGTGTTGCGCATGAGATCAACACGCCGCTGGGCTATGTGCGCAATAACGTCGAGATGTTGCAGGACATGTTCGGCCAACTACGCGAGGTGCTCACGCAGTATTGCCTGCTCGGATCGATGATGGCCGATGAAAACTTCGATGAGGCCGCCGTAAGTCAGCTATTGCAGCAAGCCACCGCCGCCAGCCTGGATTTGCAGCAAGGCGGCTTGCTCGAAGATGCCCGCACCTTGTTTGAAGACAGCCTGTTCGGTGTGGATACGATCAAGGAACTGGCGATCAATCTGCGCGACTTCAGCCGTGTAGACAGCGCCAAGCTGGCCGACGTGAATGTGAATGACTGCCTCGACCAAACGCTCAGCATCACCAATAATGTTTTCAAGGGTCGCGTTGAAATCATTAAACGCTATGAGGATGTGCCGCTGGTGAATGCCTCGCCATCGCAATTCAATCAGGTATTGCTGAATATCCTGACGAATGCCGTGCAGGCGATCGAGCACGACAAAGGCAAGCTGCTGCTGAAGACGGAATTCGATGAGCAATGGGTGCATGTGAGTATCGTCGATAACGGCAAGGGCATCACGCAGGAAAACCTGAAGAAGATCTTCGATCCGTTCTTTACCACCAAGCCGGTCGGTCAGGGCACGGGCCTGGGCTTATCGATCAGTTATCAGATCATGCGCGCGCATGGCGGCAACATCCAGGTGGCTTCGGTGCCCGGCCGTGGTACGCGCTTCCGCATAAGCCTGCCGCGCGCCGCGAGCCATCGCGCCAGCAGTCTGGAGGCCGCGGCATGAATAGTCCCGAAACTAGGCCGGCGATCCTGTTGATCGATGATGAGGAGCGAATCCTGCGCTCTTTGGAGATATTGTTTCGAGGCCGATATCGCCTGCATATCACCACCGATCCGCAAACGGCATTGACCACCATCGCGCGCGAACCGGTGCATGTGGTGGTCAGCGATCAACGGATGCCGCTGATGAGCGGCGCGGACCTGCTGCGTGAAGTGAGGCGCCTGAGTCCGAACACCATGCGCATCCTGCTCACCGGTTATTCGGAGCTGGATGCGATCGTTGCCTCGGTCAACGAAGGCGAGATTTTCCGCTATGTGAACAAGCCGTGGATGGCGGCGGAATTGCGCAGCACGGTCGAGCAGGCGTCGGGCATTGCGATGCAGATGTTCGCGGCCAGTCAGCAGGCTGTGGATAGCAGAATCCCCGAACCGGCTGCGGCAAACAACAGCGCAATTCTGGTGATCGACGACGATGTAACGGTATTCAGCGCAGTGAAAGAGATCGTTGGCTACGCACAGACAGTGTATTACGCACAAAGCCTGGAGCAGGCATTCATGCTGCTGGAACGCGAGCCGATCGGCGTCATCATCTCGGAATTGATGGTGGCCCGTGAGAGTTTGACCACAGCGCTCAAAATGCTGAAATCGCAGCATCCGGAAGTGGTGACCATTGTGATGACCCCGTTCCGCGACACGGCCGTACTGGTGGGCTTGATCAATCAGGGACAGGTTTACCGCATTCTTCCGAAGCCACTGCGCGCGGGTCCGCTGGGGATGAATATCGCCTCGGCATTGCGTCAGCATCGTCTGCTGAGCGCGTCACCGGTATTGCGGCAGCGTCATGCGGTCGAGCAGATCAGCGCGCCTGAAGAAGTATCCGTTGCCAACCGCATGATGAGTTTTCTGGGCCGCTTGCGCGGCCGCACGAATGTCTGGCCACCGCTTCCGGAAATCCGCCAGTCGTAAAATATCAGTGAGTGATTGGGCGGTTATCTGTAAAGGCATCATAAGCGTCTCATGACTTCCTCATAAAGACATTGCGCTGATCGTTGCAGGAATTCCGCAATCTAAGCTTAATGGTTTTGCCATTTTGTACCGGTAGCCTGCTACTCGAATAAAGTCCGATCGTTTCGAGTGACTCACCGGTTACGCCTCATTACAGGAATGGCTCCTCACCTGATCGTTGTATTCATCGCTGCCAGTTTGGGTGCCTTGCTGGTCTCCAGACTCTACACCCGACTTCAACTCTCCAGAGCCAAACATCCCTCGCTGCGCGGCCACTCGAAAATGGCTCGCCGGATGTCGCGGCTGATCCGCTTTTTCGAGTATGGAGACGACCGTTATTTCTCCAGCGATCTGGCACCGGCAGACATTGCCAATAAACGCAAAGCCGGCATGGAGCGTTTGCGCAGCCGTATTGCAGAGAAATCTACACAAACCTTCACGTTCAGCCAGTCGCTCGAAAGCAGCATTTCAGATGTGCAGTTCACTAGTCACTATCGGGTGCCATTTCCTTACCGAAACGGGCTACCCGAGGAGTTCAGACTCGGCAGCGTTGTGAGCCAATCACGCGGTACACAGATCTGCGATCTCGATGGTAACTGGCGTTATGATGTCTCCGGTTCTTATGGAGTGAATGTATTCGGTTACGACTTTTATAAGGATTGTCTAGCGGCTGGTTTTGCGAAGGTGGCCGAGCTTGGACCGGTGCTGGGACCGTATCACCCAACCATCCGCGACAACATTACTTCGTTGAAGGAAATCTCGGGTCTCGACGAAATCTCGTTCCATATGTCGGGCACCGAAGCCGTGATGCAGGCGGTGCGTCTGGCACGCTACCACACCGGCAGAACCCAAGTGGTCCGGCTTTGTGGTGCGTATCACGGCTGGTGGGACGGCGTACAGCCGGGGGTGGGCAATCAGCGCAAGGTCGATGACGTTTATACCCTCGCAGATCTGAGTTCACAAACGCTGCATGTGCTCGAAACCCGCAAGGATCTTGCCTGTGTGCTGATTAACCCCTTGCAGGCGCTGCACCCGAATGCGGACGCACCGGGCGATTCCACACTCGTTGCCAGTGACCGCCGCACGGCATTCGATCGCGCAGCCTACAGCCGGTGGTTAGGGCAGATCCGTGATGTCTGCACGCGCCGCAAGATCGTGCTGATTTTCGACGAAGTGTTCACCGGATTCCGTCTCGCCTATCGCGGCGCGCAGGAATATTTTTCGATCCAGGCCGATATGGTGACTTACGGCAAAACGCTCGGCGGCGGATTGCCGGTCGGTGTGCTATGCGGCCGTGCGGAGTTGATGAAGCGCTTCAAGCACGATACGCCAGCCAATATCTCATTTGCGCGCGGTACCTTCAATTCGCATCCGCATGTGATGGCGTGCATGTCGGAGTTTCTACAGCGCATCCGTCAGCCGGAAGTACAGATGATCTATCGGCAGGCCGATGCGCTGTGGAATGAAAGAGTAAATAAGCTGAATCAGCAACTCGCGGACGCGCAGCTGCCAGTGCGGCTGGCGAATATGCACAGCATCATCACGGTGCTCTACACCGAACCTTGCCGCTACAACTGGATGTTGCAGTTTTATCTGCGTGCGGAGGGTCTGGAACTGAGCTGGGTCGGCAGCGGGCGCATGATTATGAGCCTGAACTATTCCGATGAAGACTTCGCCGAAGTGGCAAGCCGGTTCCTGCGCGCAGCCAGGCAAATGCAGGCAGATGCCTGGTTCTGGACTGCACCGCATCTGAGCAATCAGTGGATCAAGCGGCAGATGTTGAAAGACATGCTCGCCTATCGCTTCGGTGCGCGGCGCAATGGAAATCAGTCTCCCGTCGCGCAAGCGAATGGTCCTGTGGATGTATTGGCGGAAACTCTCTGACATGGTCAATCTTCGCAGCCTTGAGCACTCCTCGTTCCGCGATGAACTGAATGTGGAGTTCAAACGCTATCTCATCGGCGAATCGGCACGCTTCGATCGATCGGAGTGTTTGCGGATCGATCTGCATTGTCACGACCACAATAGCGATGTTCCGGATGAACTGTGGGGCCGTATTCTCCGGCTGCCGGAGACGTGGCTGAAAACCGGCAAGCTGGTGAAGTGCCTGCATGGTAATGGCAGTGATGTGATCACAGTGACCAATCACAACAATGCGCGTTCCTGCTGGAAGCTTCTGGATAAAGGATATGACGTGCTGGTGGGGGCGGAGTTCACCTGCTTCTTTCCGGAGTACGATCTCTATGTGCATGTCCTCACTTATGGATTCACGCCGCAGCAGGAGTCCATACTCAATCGCAAGCGCGCCGATGTTTACGAGTTCCTGCGCTATGCCGCCGAGCAGGATATTCCGGTAATCCTGCCGCATCCGTTATATTTCTACACCAACAACTCCGGCATTACGCCGGAACTGTTCGAGAAGTTTGCGCTGATGTTCCAGCGCTTTGAAGTTCTGAATGGTCAGCGCGATGTCTGGCAGAGCGTGCTGACGCTGCATTGGGCGCAAGGACTGAATGAGGAGAAGCTGCACCGCTATAGCCGCAAGCATGGCCTGAATCCGGCAGATTTCAATGTTTCCTGGCAGAAGCCGAAAGTGCTGACGGGCGGGTCCGACGATCACATGGGGCTTTTCGCCGGCCAGTGCGGTTCGCAGTTGTGGATACCGAAATTGGCCCGGCGGCGTCAGGATGAACCGCTTTCCGCGCTGGCGCTGGAAGCTATAAGGGCAGGGCATATGGCGCCATTCGGCGATGTCGGCGAGAATCAGAAGCTGACGATCGCCGTGCTCGATTACACCTCACAAGTGGCAACGCGCATCGAAGATCCGGGCCTTTTGCGAATGATGTTCCATCGCGGTGAACTCGAAGACAAGGTGGCCTGTTTCGCCATCGCCAATGCTCTGCTGGAACTGAAGAAGAACAAGAGAACACAAGCTTTCATTTCGTTCGTACACGACGCGCTGCACGGCAAGAAGCCGGATTGGATCGTCCGCTGGAATGTGCCGAGCGATTACAAGTTCTGCGTCAACCAGCTGGAGAAAATTGCCGATAGCCGTAAGGAGTCTCCCGAGCGCTTTGTTGCGACGGTCAACGAATCCATTTCGGTGCTGTTCACTGGCCTCAACAATCTGATGATCAAGCGGCTGGATGCCGTTGCTCCGGAAGTTTCGGATTTCCTGCTCGATGATCTCTCCACAGAGTCGTTGACGCGCCGCTTTGAAGTGCCGAGTCAGCTTTCCGCGCTGCTGTTCGGCAATTCATCGAACGGCGCAACCACAAATAGTCTCAACATTGCCAAGCTGATGGATAGTCTGGCATTCCCGGCGGTGGTCAGCCTGGTACTCGCAGGCGCGCAGGTTATCAGCACGCAGGCGCTCTACAAGAACCGGCCGTTCCTGAATGAGTTCGCACGTCATATCGGCCGCAGCCATCATCCGCAGCGGGCGCTATATCTCACCGATACCTTGCGCGACAAGAATGGCGTTTCAAGTTCACTGTCCGCAAAGCTGAAGGAAATCCAGCGTAATGATTTGCCGATCGACTTCCTCATTTGTCATGCCGATGCCGCAGCCGAACCGCATCTGCATGTGGTGCGGCCGCTGACGCAATTCAGCTTCCCGAAACTGGGCGAGCAGACGTTCCGCATTCCCGATCTGCTGGAAATCGCACAGGTGTTTTATCGCGGCGGCTATGATCGTGTGGTCTGCTCGACGGAAGGTCCGATGGTGCTCGTCGCGCTGTTTCTGAAGTACATGTTCAATGTGCCGGCGTATTTTTTCATGCACACAGACTGGATTGATTTCGTCAAGCACACTACTGATCTCAATCGCCACGAACGTGATCGCATCCGGCGGCTGCTGCGCGCACTGTATCACCAGTTCGATGGCGTATTCGTGCTCAACACCGATCATCGGGAGTGGCTGACCGGTCACGAAATGGGCTTGCCTGAAAGTGCAGTTCATTTGACGGCGCACCATACCGAAACCAATACACAGGCCAGCATGCCGGTGCGCAAGGCGGATTTGATCGCAGGTGCGAATGCCAATACACCGGTCTTGTTCATGGCCGGGCGAATCAGCAAAGAGAAGGGCGTGCTGGAATTGCCCAAGATTGTTCGCGAGGCGCGGCTCGCCATCCCCGATCTGAAAATCGTCATCGCCGGTTCTGGGCCTGCGGAACGGGAACTCCGCGCGCAGTTGCCGGAGGCGACATTTCTCGGCTGGGTCAGCCGTGAGCGGATTACGCAGTTGTATGCCGGACTCGATCTGTTCGTTTTCCCCTCGAAGTTCGATACCTTCGGCAACGTCATTCTCGAAGCCTTCTCGCAAGGCATGCCGGTGCTGGCTTATCACTGCAAGGGTCCGAAAGATATCATTCAGGATGGCCGCAATGGATATCTCGTCAACACGATTGAGGAGATGTCCGATCGTATTATTCAGCACTTCGCCCATCGTGACCGGCATGCCGCGATGCGGCGTGAAGCCTTGAAGCGGGTAGCGGACTATCAGGCCGAGCCGATCATGCGCCAGTTCCTGCAGGATATGGGCTTGCATCTGGCCGATGCTGATCTTGCACAGCGGTCGGTCGCTTGATGATGGGCACTGCACTGCAAGCCCTGAGTCAGCAGGAAAAGCTCAATTTTCTACTGACCAATCGAATTCCACGGCGTGCATTGACCCGCTTCATGGGCTGGTACAGCCGCATCGAAAATCGTGGGTTGACGAAGCTCTCTTTGGCGGCATGGCAAGCATTCACCGATCTCGATCTGCGGGAAGCCGAGCAGCAGAGCTTCGGCAGTCTGCACGCCTGTTTTACGCGCCGTTTGAAGGCTGGTGCGCGGCCAATTGAAGCGCGTAAGGATATCGTTATAAGCCCTTGTGATGCGATCGTTGGGGAGTGCGGCGAAATCGGAGGCAGCACGATATTCCAGGCGAAAGGATTCCCGTATGAAATCGGCGATCTGATTCCGGATGCCGATCTGGCCGCGCAATTCCGCAATGGCCGATATATTACTCTGCGCCTGAAATCCAGCATGTATCACCGCTTTCATGCGCCGGTGGATTGTACGGTTGAAGAAATAGATTACATCTCTGGCGATACCTGGAATGTGAACCCGATTGCGCTCAAGCGCATCGAGAAACTCTATTGCCGCAACGAGCGGGCAGTGGTGCGGTTGAGCCAGCTATCCACTAACGGGAGCCTGTGCATGGTTCCGGTGGCGGCGATTCTGGTCGCCAGCATGAAATTCCATTGCTTGCCGGAAACTCTGAATCTGCAATACAAGGGATCAAACCGTATCCGCTGTCACGCGCGCTATGTGAAAGGAGACGAAATGGGTTACTTCCAGCATGGCTCCACAATCATCCTGTTTGCAACACCAAATTACTCCTTATCGAATGGAATCTCTCCCGGTGCGACGATTCGCATGGGATCTGCATTGATGATTGACCACACTACGAAATCCATAAATCAACTTAATCAGGATTCCACTACAAGCAACACTGTTATTTGAAATATCTCTACTCGTGCACACGCCGGAGCCGCCATGACCTTTCTCGAAGAATTGCACCAGCAACGCTGGGACGATCATCGTTATTACCATCACAACCGGATCAATCAGGCACTACATCTTGTGAGTGCATCCTGCTTTCTTGCAAGCTACGTCCTGCTGTTCATGAACCCCGTATTGGCGGTGATGGTGGGCTGGTTGCTGGCAATGATCCTGCGGCAGATCGGCCACTTCTTTTTCGAGCCGAAGACTTTCGACGAAGTGAATAACGCCAGTCACGAATATAAGGAAAGCGTGAAAGTGGGCTATAACCTGCAACGCAAGGTGGTGCTGCTCAGCATCTGGGTTGTTGCGCCGTTCGTGCTGGCCGTCGAGCCATCACTGTTCGGTTTTTTCAGTGCGGAGGAAGTTGCCCGCGGGCTGGTCTACAACACGGCGATCGTCTGGCTGTTCATCGGCATTGGCGCGGTAATGTTCCGCACGGTGCAGCTGTTCTTCCTGAAAGGCGTGCAATCGGGCTTGGTGTGGTTCACCAAAATCGTCACCGATCCGTTCCACGACATCAAGATTTATCATAAGGCGCCTTATTTCATTTACAAGGGCGCGATGTACGACGACATGACGGAGTGGTATTCGGAGCGTCCGGCCGCCACGCGTTAATGCGTGACGGGCGGGATTTTGAGCAGTTTTAGCTCATCTTCTGGTCCGAAAGGTTTTCGATCGGAATTTATGTTAACGTCCGGTTTCTCAGTGTAGTGTTACAATGTATCAAACTGGAGAAACTTCGATGCGGATCGTAAAACTGGGTGGCTTGGCTCTCGTGTTGTGCCTATTCGCACTGCCCACGGCGTCCTTCGCCTATCAATCCAGCGGGGATTTTCCGGGCGCCAGTGATGGCCCCGCGCTCGCCTCGGATCATAGCCAGCAGCTCGACTTCGGCTTTTCACCCTCTGCTGGTCTTGGGCTGGCGAGCGAAAGTCGCGGTGCGAGTCTCGACGAAAGCAGCACGCGGCAAAGGCCGGTGACGCAATCCCCAAATGCGCCGGCGCAAAACTCGCCGAGCGAATTCGATCAGGATTTTTACGGCATCCGTTAATCAGCGCCCTGTTTTCTGAAGGTTTCTGATGCTGTTCCCGGCAGCTATTCGATGCGGATGAATTCGCGTCCGCTGTTTTTGCTGTGCGTGGCGTTCCTGCTGGCGCAGTTCGCAGCACTGCTGCACGTCACTCAACACGAACTGGCTCCGGACGGTAATGCCGGCTGCGAAATTTGCGCGGTTGCGCATGTCTCGGCGCCGCCAACGCCGACATTTGTTAGCCCGCTGCTGCCGGGCTATGTTGAGTCAGTCATGCGCGCCACACCGCGCGTAATTATCACGAAGTTTTTCCATGCCCGTCCGCCTGCGACCGGGCCACCTGCTGAACCCATCTGACTTGAAGCGTTAATCACAACCAAGGCCTCGAAGCTGGGTAAGTCGATAGCTGTGGTTCAAGTCTCTAAGTTCCCGAATAGGAACTGAGCTCGTTCTCAGTTGGTTCAGTTGGCCGCGAACCGTGTTCGCGTTTTCAGATTTGTTTTGGGAGTTTTCATGAATCATTTTCTATTGATTGTAGCGCGGCTGTTTGCGCGCCGCTCAACGGTATTTTATGGCTTTTTTATTTCAGCGTGCGCGATTGCGAGCGGCAGTGAAGGTATTATCGAAGGTGTCATTCTGGATGGGGACAATAAGCCACTGGTCTCCTTGAAGGTGCAGCTCGAGAATGCTGCTGGAAAAGTCATCGGGCAAGCGCAGACGGATAACAAGGGAGACTTCACGATCTCCGGCATCGCGCCGGGAATATATTCCGTAAACGCCGAGAAGTCCGGCAGTTTTGCCGATGTTGAAGTCCAGGTAACGGCGGGCGAAACCAGCAAGACCCGACTGACATTGGGAGACAAGCAGCTGCAAACAGTAACGGTAACGGCAAAGCGATTCGATCGTGCCCGCAACTCCTTATCGCCCTCCACCGGCAGCAGCCAATACACCTTCAATGAGAAGGCGATTGAGGACTTGCCGGAGGGTGACCATACCGCGTTCAATCATGTGCTGTTGCAGGCACCGGGCGTGGCGAACGATCAGCAAGGCCAACTCCATATTCGCGGGGATCACAACGATATCCAATACCGTCTCAATGGAATCATATTGCCGGATGGCACCAGCGGATTCGGTCAGGTGCTTGATCCGAGATTTGCCAAAAGTATTACCTTGAATACCGGGGCGCTGCCGGCGGAGTATGGCTTGCGTACTGCGGGTGTGATCGACATTGTTACCAAAGACCAGGTGAATGGCGGCGATGTGGATATATATGGCGGCAGCCACAACACCCTCAATCCAAGTTTCCAGCTTGGCAAGACCAGTGGAAGTTTCTCGTCGTATGTCACAGGACAATATCTGACGAACAATCTGGGCATCGAGAATCCGACCAGTTCCAGTAATGCTATCCATGACAATACCGTACAGGGCAAGGGCTTTGGATACTTTTCTTATCTCCTTAACAGCAATACCAAACTCAGTGTGATCTTGGCTGGTACCGGCACGCGGCTTGACATACCGGACAATCCTGGACAGCCGGTCGATCCGAATGGAATGTTTGCCAATCCTGCTTATTTCAACGATGCTGGTTACACATCAGCCACGCTTGACGAGCGCCAGTACGAGCGGAATCTCTATGGCATTCTGGCACTGCAGGGGATTGCCGGAGATGATCTGACTTATCAACTTGCGCTGTTCAATCGTCAGAGCACGGTTCAGTTTAAGCCCGATCCGCTCGGCGATCTGGCTTTCGATTACGCCGCTTCCGCGATCAAACGCAAGGCAACCGAACTGGGCACGCAAGGTGATCTGAGCTATCCATTCGGAGATTCGCATACCTTGAGCACCGGGTTTGCAATCACCACCGAAAACATTCGTGCTGACAATTCTTCAACTGTGTTTCCAACGGATTCCGATGGGAATATCAGCGGTCCGCCGGAAACCATCGTCGACAATAACCCCAAGAACGGCAATACGCTGACGTCGATCTATGTGCAGGATAAATGGGAAGCTGGAAAAAATCTGACCGTCAATTATGGTCTGCGCTACGACAAGGTGAATGCTTTTGTCGAAGGCCAGCAGCTCAGTCCGCGCCTGGGTTTGATCGAATATCTGACGCCGCGCACCACCGTGCATGCGGGCTATTCACGTTACTTCACGCCGCCGCCGAGCGAGCTGGTGGCGAATACCACCTTCGCAAAATTCGCCAACACCTCCTTGGCCGCACCTGTGAACGAGCCGAATTGCACGACGAGTGCGACCGATGCGTGTGTATTGAATGATCCGGTGAAAATCGAACGATCTCATTACTTCGATGCCGGCGTCGTGCAGCAGCTTACATCCTCTTATAACGTCGGACTGGATGCTTACTACCGCTATGCACGCAACCTGATCGACGAAGGTCAATTCGGTACGGCCTTGATCTATACGCCCTTCAATTACGAGCAGGGTCACATCTATGGTGTAGAGATGACCAATGCTTATCACCAAGGAAATTTGTCGGCGTATCTAAATGTGGCGCGTTCGGTTGCTCAAGCCATCGACAACGTCTCGGCGCAGGCAATCGCTTTTCCAGACCCGGTGGAAGCGGCTTACGTGGGCCAGCACTATATTTATCTGGATCACAATCAAGCGTTAACGGTGTCGGGCGGCGCTTCTTATGTGTGGTGGGGCACGACTTTGGGATTGGCAGGCACTTACGAAGATGGACTGCGCGAAGGATTCGCCAACACCGGCAAGCTCAAGCCGAATGTGCAATTCGATCTTTCCGTCGCTCGATCGGTGCAGATCAGCGAAGGTTTCGGCAAGGTCGATTTGCGCATGGCGGCGCTGAATGTGCTGGATCGCAAGAACGAAATCCGCGATGGCTCAGGCATCGGTGTTGCCGCGCCAGCGTGGGGACCACGCGCGGCAATCTATTTCGGCATTGCCAAGCCGTTCGCACTTTGAGCCGTTGAATCGGTCTGAATTCCAGGTGTCCGCAAACACGAGGCTGGCATCCATTCGGTGCCAGTCCGCGTATAAGCGCAGACAACAACCACACCTGGAGAGCTTCATGAAAATCCCATTCCACAGTTTCAGAATTTCACAACTCGGCCTGTTTTTCGCCAGCGCTGCATTATTTATAGGCGTAACACAGCCCGCAGCCGCCAGCATGTTCGACTCTGGCTACGCCCAGGAGCCGATCGGCGAGTACAAGGGACTCTCGCAAGAGACCCTGAAATATCTCGGCGGTCCACAAGGCTTGGCGCTGACCATCGATATTTTTTACGACACCGTGAAAGGCGATAACCGCATCAATAATTTGATGGCAGGCGGCAGTGTCGAGCAGATGCGCGCGCAGAAAACCGCAATGGTACAAACCCTGATGGGCACGCCTTCGATCGCACCCGGCACCCAGCAGGGCGGTATCCGCCAGCTAACGACAACGCAATACAACGCGCTCGCCGAGGATCTTTATCTGGCCATGGAAACGACCCGCACGCCTTATACCGTGCAGAACCGCGTGATGAGCAGTCTGAGCGCATACACGCCTGCATTTGTGTCGGCCTACATACTCGGACAGCCATCGGTGGATCAAGGCGCGCTCAACAATCGGCTCGGCACCGTACAGGTGGGCCAGCCGGGTATCTGATCGATTCGCTTCATTCGCGTGGTCACAGGAAACCCCAGCAAATGCTGGGGTTTTTGTTTGATCGATACTCCCAGCGGTTAGCGATTCAATGGAGTTCTTGCGCTTGACGTAATCAGATGAGGTCGTCAATGGACCGCCGAATAATCGACACTCGATAGTCGATGGAGCGAAACGTGATCGCTACGGTCGAAGGCACATGAAAACTCGAACCTGTGATGTCGCCATCATCGGCGCCGGCAGCGCCGGGCTCTCTGCCCGCAGTACGGCACTCGCGGCTGGCGCGAAGGTATTGTTGATCGACCACGGCCCTGTCGGTACGACTTGCGCGCGCGTCGGCTGCATGCCGTCGAAGCTGCTGCTGGCGGCTGCACATGCGGCGCATTCGGTGCAGAACGCGCATCGTTTCGGCGTTGGCGTGCTGGGCGGTATCGAGGTCGATGGAGCTGCGGTGATGGCGCGCGTGCGCCGCGAGCGCGATCGTTTCGTCGCCACCGTGTTGAAGACCACTGAATTTTTGGGCGAAGACGAAATGCTGCGCGGCAGCGCGCGTTTCGATAGGCCAATGCAGCTAATCGTCGATTGCAAGGATGACCGCATTCACGTGGAAGCACGCACGATCATCATCGCAACGGGTTCGTCATCGCGGATTGTGAAGCCGCTCGAAAATGTGCCGCAGCGTGTGCTGACCAACGAAACAATTTTTGAACTGCAAACGCTGCCGCGTTCGCTGGCGGTACTCGGCGCTGGTCCTCTGGGTCTCGAGCTGGCGCAGGGCATGGCGCGCCTCGGCGTGAAAGTGGTGCTGTTCGATCAGGCGGATAAGCTCGGCGGCCTGCGCGATCCTGCAACGCTGGAGGCCGCCCGAAAAATCTTCGGTGAAGCGCTCGATCTGCGATTAAAAACCGAAATTCTCAGCGCTGTGGAAACTGATTCCGGTGTTCAGCTGCACTGGCGCGATGCGAACGGCGTTGAGCACAGGCAAACATTTGAGTATGTGCTCGCCGCAGCCGGACGCACGCCGAATCTGGCGAAGCTCGGCCTGGAAAAATCCGGCCTTACGCTCGATGAGCACGGTGTGCCGCGGTTCGATCCTGCGACGCTGCAATGCGGCGATAATGCGGTGTTCATCTCTGGCGATGCCGATGCGAATCGGTCGGTGCTGCACGAAGCTTCGAGCGAAGGCCGCATCGCCGGCGCCAATGCGGCGAGCTATCCGAAAGTGGAATCCAGCCCACGCATGACGCTGCTGGCGATTACCTTCAGCGATCCGAACATCGCTGCTGTCGGCATGAGCTATTCGCAGGCCCAAGCCGCGAATACGTTGATCGGCGAAGCCAGCTACGACGATCAGGGCCGCGCGAAAGTTTTCCTGCAGAACACCGGACTGATCCGTATCTACGGCGACAAAAATGGCTTGCTGCTCGGTGCGGAAATGATCGGCCCGGCAGTCGAGCACAGCGCACATTTACTGGCCTGGTGCGTGCAGCAGAAACTCAAGGCCAGCGAAGTTTTGCGCTTTCCGTTTTACCATCCGACATTTGAGGAAGGCCTGCGCACCGCGTTGCGCGATTTATGTAAAAAAGTCGGGAGCCTGCATCGATCCGAACACGATGTGATTGTCCTGGGGCCAGCGAGTTGATCGTCAAACCCGACGGCCGCGGGTGCTGCGTTGATGCTGCGGCGTCAGCAGCGTGCTGATCCCTTGAAAGCCAGCTTGAACCAGCAGCGCGAGTACAGCTGCGGGGATTGCGCCTTCCAGAATCAATCCGATATTGCCCAGCCGTACACCGGTCAAGATCGGCTGACCGTAGCCGCCGGCACCGATCAAAGCACCGAGCGTTGCGGTACCGACATTGATGACGGCGGCGGTGCTGATGCCGGCAAAAATAGTCGGCTGCGCCAAGGGAAGCTCGATGTGCAGCAGGCGCACCTGCGCGGGCAGACCAAGTGCGCGAGCAGAATCGCGCAGATTGGTGTCGATGCCGGTAAGCCCGGCGATGGTGTTTCGCACGATCGGCAGCAGGCTGTAAAAAAACAAGGCGGCGATGGCCGGTTTGGCGCCAATGCCGAGTAAGGGAATCAGAAAAACCAGCATGGCCAGCGACGGCACTGTTTGCAGAATCGACGTGAGTGCCAATATCCAATGGGATATTGCAGGACGACCCGCAGCGAAAATGCCCAGCGGAAGGCCGATCAACAAGGCCAAGCCGAGCGAGATGCCAACCAGACTCAGATGCTCCAGCGTGCGTTGGCCGATGCGCAACATCAACTCAGTGAGTTTCGCGTACGTTTCACGCGGCGCGGCCTGGCCCAGAAATGCGGCGGCGACCTCGCTTTCGTCGCGGTGCTGCAATTTCACTTCTGCATTCATGCTGCGCGTATCATCAACTGAAATATGCTGCGCGAGCCGGGCGATCGTCGCAGCCAGCGCTGGCTCGCGCGCGGCACTATCCAGCCGATACAACAGCACGGCGTCGTAGCGCGGAAAAAACCTTCGATCATCATTGAGTATGCGCAGATGATCCTCGGCAATTTCGGCATCGGTGGTGTAAACGTCTACGACATCGACGGCGTGATCGTGCAAGGCGCGATAGGCGAGGTCGTGATCGAGGCCACGCAGTACGTTCGGTACGAGGTCATACGCGGCGCGCAAGCCTGGCCAGCCATCGGCGCGATCGATGAATTCGTTGGAAAGACCAAAGCGCAATTCCGGATGTGCGCGCAGATCGGAAAGATCACGCAACGTCAACCGATCGGCCGTTTCGCTGCTGACCCCAAGCGCATAGCCATCTTCAAAACCCAGCGGCGCGCTGATGCCGATCCCCATCGCTGCAAGCGGCTGGCGCAGGGCTTCGATATCGGCGTGAGGCGGCAGATCGTGCAGCAATTCCTGAATCAGCGTGCCGGTATATTCGGGATAGATGTCGATCTGATTTTGCAGCAGCGCTTGCCACAAAATCGCAGTACCGCCGAGCGCGCGACGATGTTCGATCTTCAAGTGCTGCTGCTCGCCTTCGAGCCGGACGATCTCGGCGAGTACGACCGACTCTGTGAAATTTTTCGAGCCGACGATGATGCCGCGCTGTGATATCGAATCCGCACAAGTCAGACTGCAGACGATGAGGCAGGGCAGCGCCAGCAGGATTTTCCAGAGTTTCACGCGGCGGGCAACACTCGTTGCGCGGCGACAAAGCGGCTGACGAAATCATCCGCAGGGCATTCACGAAAATCCTGCAAGCTGCCGTCCTGTACGACGCGGCCGCTACGCATCAATATCAATCGTGGCGCCAGGAATGCGGCTTCGGCAAGATCGTGCGTGACGACGATCACCGTTTTGGCGATCGCAGAAAATATCTTCAGCAGTTCATCCTGCAACTGGTGACGAATGATCGGATCGAGCGCGCCCAGTGGTTCGTCGAGCAGCAGCACCGGCGGGTCGATCATCAGCGCACGCATCAAGGCCACACGCTGGCGCTGGCCGCCGGAAAGCTCGTCCGGATAGCGCGCCAGCATCGGTGCATCGAGGTTCACCAGTGTGGCGAGTTCGCGGATGCGCGCATCGATCGCAGTCTGCGTCCAGCCCAGATAGCGGGGCAGCAGCGCAAGATTGGCGGCGGCACTCAAGTGCGGAAACAGGCTGCCGCTCTGGATCACATAACCGCAGGCACGGCGAATGGCGACCACATTGTGTGGCCCGACTGTAGCGTTGTTGAAAATGATTTTGCCTTGATCCGGCCATTCGAGACCGAGCAGCAATCGCAACAATGTTGACTTGCCCGAGCCGCTGCTGCCGACGAGTGCGGTGACCGAACCTGCTGCGAAATTGAGTGTTACCGAGTCAACCGCCGCGACATTGCCATATCGGCGCGTGACGTTATTAAACGCGAATACCGCAACTGTTTTTATGTCGCTCGACAAAGAAGGATTCAAGAGCAGCTAAGGCTCTCTTTTTCTCTGCGAAGGGCGCTCAAGAATTTATTATCAACATCATGTATGTCCACGAACCTCGGATTGATTTCTGCCAGTTTCTCGTCAGTAAGCCAGTCAGGTTTCGGATCAATTAACCGGAGATCTGGATATAACGTCTTAACATCGTCGAAGCTATTCGCATGAATAACTATCCAGACTGCACCCGATCCATATTCGTAAGCTGCTAGAAATTTATTCTTCATGCCTCAAGAACGTAGTCTATTGGGATAACTGATGGTAAATCGAAGAATGTTTATGTTCGATCAAGCCGCTTTCGGCAAGGTCTTCGCGCGCCCGATCGCGCTCCACCATTGCACTGCAAAACGCTGCGTGGAGTCGGTCCAGGTTTTGCTGATGCGGAAGCCGCTGGCTTGCGCGAAATTGGCTAATCCATCGAGCGTGTATTTATAGGAATTTTCGGTGTGGATGGTTTCGCCGCGCTGGATCGAAAAGCGCTGGCCGAAGATGCTGAATTCGTGCGTGTGTTTTGCAATCAGATGCATTTCGATGCGTCCGTGATGATGGTCGTAGCGCGCCATATGCTGGAATGCGTCGACCTCGAAATCAGAACCGAAATCGCGGTTCAATCGCGTCAATAAATTCAGGTTGAATGCGGCGGTGACGCCAGCGGCATCGTCATACGCGGCTTCGAGTTCGGCGGGATCTTTTTGCAGATCCGCACCGATCAAAAGGCCGCCATCGTTGCCGACCAGTTGCCGGATATTTTGCAAGAGCCGGGTCGCAGAAGCCTGCTCGAAATTACCCAGCGTCGAGCCGGGAAAATAAACTGCGGTGAGCCGCGATTCGACGGTTTCCTGAGGAAGTTTCAGGGCTTCTGTGAAATCGGCAACCAACGGCTCGATCGGAAATCGGGTGTAGCTTTGCGCCAACTCGCGCGCAGTTTTATGCAGGTGTTCGCCGGAGATATCGACCGGCACATAAGCGGC
>Ga0116227_10007400_pt1 | contig 21477 bp, 15 predicted proteins | sample S1TSphgellanicum_FD_89693 | JGI IMG/M metagenome (GOLD analysis project Ga0116227, IMG submission 89693) | Host-associated microbial communities from peat moss isolated from Minnesota, USA - S1T2_Fb - Sphagnum magellanicum MG | ecosystem: Host-associated > Plants > Peat moss > Unclassified...
ACCAAACCCCCCCCCCCCCACAACCAGTGTTTTTTTTCCTTTTTTATATCTCGATATTTTGGCTAAATTTAACACAAAAAAAGAAGACGCAAACAGTAGTCAAGTTTATACGTGGAAAAACAAATAAATCCAAAAATTCCCCAATTTCTTTGTCGAAAAATGGCGAAATTTCTCCATAAAAAAAATTCTCGGCTTGAAGTTACAACCCCACCCTACGAAATGCCTGGTTACCCCCACCACCACCCCACAGTGCCGCGCTCTGCGCCCTGCCTGCCTGAACGCCTGAATCCTTGTGTTCTATTTGTGTCCCATGTGTGTGTGTGTGCCCATTTTCGTGCCATTCACTGCGCGCGATGCTCTCGCGCTCCTCCTCCGCTTTTGCCTTTTCCAATTTCTCGTCTTCTCTTCTGTTCGCTTCTTGATCTTAGCAGCTTCAAAGATTCAATCTTAAAATTTTCTTTTCTTTTTAAAAATCTGTTTTGTGGAAAATTATTGTAATGCTTATCTGATGAGGGGTTTTTTTAGCATCATCGCTCATGTCGCACCACCGTGCACGCACGCGCGGACTTCTTAAGGCGTGTGGTGTTTTTGTGCGTTTCCGCCTTCTTCTTCTTCTTCTTCTCTATTTTGTGTTTGTTGTGTTTGTTTCTGGTGGGCTTTTTGTTTTGAGGAGCGAGTTGTTTGTTGTTGTTGAAGCGCTGGATTGTTGAGTTTTTAGGGAGCTTGCAGAAAAGAGCCTGTCGTCGTCGTCGTCGTCGTCGTTTGGGTCTATGTGGAGGAATGGTGGTAAGGTTTTGGGGAATTTTGGATTTCATTTTTGTTGATTGTTTGAGACTTTGTATGGGAGGTCTCTGGAGTTTTAGCCTGTAGAAGAAGAAGAAGCAGCAGAAGAAGAAGAAGGAGAAGAAAAAGGAGGAGGGGGAGAAGAAGAAGCAGAAGCAGAGTGTAGAGAACGAGCGCTGGAGTTTCCAGCTGAAGCGAGTGGAGAGAGGTCTGGAGAATCATCATGGGTGAAAGATGGAAGGGGTTGGTGCAAGCAAGCTGTACAGGCACAGCCAGTCAGACACGCGTGATGGCGTCCTTGTGCCTGTCGGCGGCTCGCGATGCTCTTGTGGTGACCACTTTTTTTCTCATTGTTCTTACCCCTGTCCTTGCTTTGTTTCTTGAGCCATACTCGTTGCTCGCAAGGTTCCCAAACCCATCACTTTGTGTGTGTGTGTGTGTGTGTGTGTGTGTAAGAGAGAGAGAGAGAGAGAGAGAGAGAGAGAGAGCAAAGGCCATGATGGATTGGAATTCGGAGACGCAACTGAATAAGGGGAGAGTCGGGTTGTTCGGGGTGGGGGTTAGGAGGCAGCCGCCAGAAAGCAATGTGGTGTTCTTCGTGGGCGACAGAGTGGAAGGGACATACAACCAGGAGATCGAACGTCTCTCGAAGCTGGAAACCATAGCGGCCATTCTGGTCTCCAAGCTGGGGCCGTCTGTCAACGCCTGGGTCGTGGAGCCGTCTCACTACAAGGGCTCCTTCGCTTGTTACGACAATTTGGTTCCATCGCTCACCACCTCTGGTGAACCATCTGGCGCTTCTTACAATCCTTCTGGATTGCCTGCTTCCCGGGCTTGTCTCTCTCTCCTCACCAATTGCTTGTCTCAGGTATGTCTGTCCGCCTGTCTCTCTCCCGTGCTTTTCTGAAGTTTTCTTTGGCCCTGGTTTTGTCTTCTGTGGGTGCTCAAGAATGCAGCAAAATTAGGGTTTGAAGATCATCCCCTGAAAGGAATGCCAAATCACAGCTCTGTGATTTGCATTATTCAGGGGATTCTGGAGCATTTGAGCCCTACTTTTGCTTTCTTTCTTCTTCTTCAGATTCTGATCTATCTTTCCTTTGATCCTGTCATGTTGCTGGCATCTAGTTGCAAATTGTTTTCTCAACACCAACAGTGCAAGAGTGCTATGGAGTAGTATGCATTTTTTTTTGGTTTTGGGTCAAGCTCTATTGTTTTCTCACATCTGGGATAACTCCTCATGCAATAGTGTGTGATAGGCAAATCATACAGCAATTAGGGTAATGTGTTCCTGATCCTGATTATGCACCATCTTCTCGTATGGATACATCTATGAGTAAGACAACTGCTGCAAAAAATTGGTTAAATTTGCAAAGCAAATTGTAACCTTGTGAGATAACCACATTGTAGTATTCTCTCAGACTGGCAGTAAGTTTTTCTGAAACTTGATGACTGACAGACACCTTCTTTGCTGCTTGGCATATGCTTTGTCTTTCAAGCAAATGCTCATACCTTCATAAAGATTAGTATTCATGTGACTCGGTTTTGTTTTTGCTGGTGCTTTTAGTTTTCAGATTCTTCTTTTTCCAGTAAATATCTCATGTACTGTCTGAAGAATTGGCAGCTGATAGTTTGCCATGCAAAACACCTGTGGTTTTGTAGGTAAAGATGGAGCTGTCCTCAAGCCAGCAGGAGTGGGTAGCAATGGGGAAGAAACAGCCGAAGGAAAATGGGTTTTTCTTGGGTAACCACCACACACTCACCACAGCAGCAGCAGCAGCACAACCAGGTGGCGATCATCCCTTTGCAGGCAGAATGAGGACTCCGCGAATGATTTTCTTGGGCTTCAGCAAGGGAGGTGTTGTGTTAAATCAGCTCCTTGCTGAGCTGTCACATTTTGAGGAATGTGTGGATGCGGGGAAAACAGCTGCACGAATGAAAAGACAGCATGCCTCAGGGACCAAATGGGAGTCGCTGGGAAAATTTGCAAAAACAGAGCCCAGGGTATGAGGTTCAGATATTCAAGGAGAGGAGATGAGAGTAGTATGTCCTTCTGTTTTTTTAATCTGCCAATGGCTGTTTTCTCTGCATTCTTCTGTATTGCTATTGCCACGGGAAGAACTGATACTAGAAACAAGGGAATTCTCTGGGGATGTACCTATTCTCTCTGACGTAAAAATCTTGTGTGGACATCTTTCTCTGCAGGTGGGTTTGAGGGACGTTGAGTCTGCTGATTTTTGGCAAAAGGAGTCTGGAGGGTCGTCATTGTTACCAACAACTCTAGAGGAGTTTATGCGGAGCATCATAGAGGTGCATTATGTGGATGTTGGCTTGAATTGTCAAGGTGCGTACCAGACGGACCCAGATGTTCTTGAGGGCTTAGCACAAGCAGCACGAGTAAGAGACCCAGGACTCCTCATTGCTTTTCATGGTACCCCACGACAGTGGCAAGATCGATTCCGTCGCTGGGTTGTTCAAGAGAAAGATCGCTGTGTGGCACTGCTGCAAGATGCAGCCTGCAAGCATGGTGATGGAAAATTGCAGGTGTCTGAGACTTTCTACTTTGCAGGCCGACGGGCAAGTTTACAAATGCACTTTGAGATCATTGAGGCCCTTATAGTGAGTTGACTCGGTTGTAATTCAGGGGCCTGTCATTACTGCCACGGAAAGTGTATAGTATGATTCTTTTGTTCAGGACTGGGGAAAGCGGTTGTTTCAAATTGCCTTTCTCTGTGCTCTGGGTTTTGTCAGAGGTATTTTCGTTTTGTTTCTGTTTGAGAGATGGACAGGAATTTTGGGTGGTACACAACTCATTCTATGGTCAAAGGTAGAATGAAGCAACTTAAAAAATGTGGAGTGTGGTATATATGAAGGCCAAATCACTGATTTTGATTTCACCCCCCGTTTGATGCCAAAGGGTGTATATGATGTGAACATTTTGTAGTAGAGAAGTAGATAGTTTATGTGTTTTGCAAGAGGAATTCTTGACCCCTGAAGTAAAAAGTAGTTTGCACTAGAGGAGTATAGCATTTACATCCAGTGTTTACTGCAGAAATGCCATAGATTCCAAGGGTGAAGTTTAGGACCTCTACTTCATGTGTGATGGGTACTTTTATTCTGCTGCTGAGCATTCACTTCCAAACAAATGAGTCTGTTATGCCCATATCATGTCACTGCAGTAAAGATTGAATTGTGAGAATGATGTCAATATTGGGTAGTGCTTTGTTCTCTCAGACAAAGCAATTCATCACTCGAAGCTTGGAATGCTACATGTTTAATGACAATTGCAAAAAGTTGAAATTTGATTTGCAAGCCACAAGCAATTAGGGCTTCTGTAAATTGGAACTTCTGTAAACAACTCTTTATACATTAATGAGAATTTTGAGTTTAAAATGTTCTCATTCACATTTTAAAGTTTTTTCTTGAATCTTGGAATATGAAAAGGTGGCCACTCAAATCTTATACCTTAAAGTGAACTTTGAGTATAAAAAGTATCATTCTCATTCCAAAGTTTTTTGCTTGAATTCTGGAATATTAAAAGGTTGTCACTCAATTCTAAGTTCATTGTGCATGTCATGTTAGTTATACATCAATATTTTGCCTACAATGGTCAGATCTGGTTACTCAACATACTTGCAAATGAAAATCTTCAAATAGAGAGGTTGAGATGTAATGGAGAGATGGAGAATTCAAATTGTATTTTGGTGGTGTAAGTTGGGTTTGAATAATTATCAATATTACAGCATATTGCTTACTATATTTGCCTCACACACAGCAATGACCAAACTCTATTGAGCTCCAAATCTGCAAAGCAAGAGGTAAAGGTATTTAATGACAAGAGGACATGAATATTTGACACATTTTTAAAGAAATCTTTTCCAAGGGGCTTTGGAACCAAACTCAGGGGTCATTGAGCATGCAAGGGAGGTTTTGCCAAACCTTATACATGAAATGCACCTTCCTCTCTAATCACTCAAAACTGAGTTATGGTGTTTCCTTGATTTATACAAACCCAACATACCACCACAGAAGTCCTCAACACTCAAAATCTTCCAAGTAGCTACATCCAATCCCATGATCTCACCCATAGTCATGTAATACATCATCAAGTCACAATAACTTTCTTATTCATTCTATTCAAGTTTCAAAACTTGCCATATGGTATGTTTTGGTAATTATTTATCATGACAAGTATTATGACAAGTGTAATGCCTTGCCCTTTGGGCAAAGTTCAAAATTGAGCAAAATCAACTTTTTTTTTTGGGGTCTGTTCTCATATGGTTCCCAATAGTTCATCACTATTTATGTCACATCTTTCATGTGGACGGAAAAGAGGTTTAAATATGTAGGCTTAAAAATACATAATATAGCCATGAAAAGGCACATATTAATTTGTTTTTCCATATTCATGTAAGTGGGTAGGGAGAAAGGAATGATATAATTATTAAAAAAAGGAGTGAGATAGTTATGATTGGAAAAGGTAGGTATGAATGGCATAGATAGATAAACAACATTATTTTTATTATATAAATTTGAGACACCCAAGTTCTTTGAATCACAACCATGACATGTGACCACAAGGGGGAGGGGAGATAATTCATGCATTGACCTTGATTCAAACAAACAAGTGGAACCAAAGAAGGTATATTGTGGAATTCAAAAATTAATATAAGACATTCAAACATCACTATAACTCTATCAACACCTAAGATTGACTAATGCACATTAACACCCATGATATCCAAGCAAATTCATTAGAAACATCATTTCTCATCATATTAAAAACATGTAAATCCAAACACACACATCATATGAAGAATCCACAATAACCAAGAAGGATTGAATATCTCTAAACTTTAAGTTCACATTTGGTAACAAATTGTATGGTTGAAATACCTCCCATTCTTTAAATTTACATAAACAATATTCTCATTGGGGAAAGACCATTCAAACTTTAAATTTACATTGGGAAAACACATAAAAAATAATAGTTCAATCATAAAACCCTATGGATAAATAATTCTCACCATAGAATTAAATAGATGTTGCGACCCTAGCTTTGAAATCAACCATAAAAGTTTGGGCAAGTGTCATTTGTAAGGGTCAACACTCAGATGTCAAATAATTTTTTATTTTTCAAAATTTTCTTTGGCAGTAAAATAATTTATGAAATTTGGGCAGTAAATATAGGTAGCTTCTTTGGCAATGTATTTTCACTTTGAATATTTAACATAATGGGACCTTTGCAACATTTTCTATTTTTTTTGCATTTTGCATTTTGCAAGAATGGGGAGAAATAATCTTCCACCAAACAATAAAATAGAGAAATCTTGTCAATTATTGTCAATTATTGTAGTTGTGGATTGGCCTAAGGCAAAAAGTTCTTGGGTTCCACCAATTAAAAAAAAACCCGTCCTTTGATATTCTTGTGTGCATGGCCTTGGTGTTCCTCTTTTAGTTATTCTCTCAATGTTGGACCAATCTTGATTCAAGTTTACCTATGCTTTTCAATTTTGTTTTAACAATGGATTTAGTTGTTTCAATTTGTAAAACTTGCATTTCAATTCCTTTATTTTTCTTTGACCTTCAATTTTTTTGCTCAAGCTTTGTCTCTATAGTTTGAAAGTTATAGCCCTCTTCCCTCTTCCCTTCGGAGACCTTCTTTTTCAACTTTGTTTACACCTACCTCATGCAAAGGCATCACATTTACAACCCCCAAAGCCTAATTACTTTCTCATAAAAAGAAGAAAACTAGATGATGTGATAGAAAATTTAGGCATCACAAAAAACTAACCTAGTTTGTAAAATTGACATCCAAGGGACTAGGGTAATAATTTCCTTAAAATTTGACATTTCAAATGGATAATTTCTAAGAAAATTGACATTTTTATAAATAATTTAATTACCACTGAACTTAAAAAGGGATTATAATAACTTGAAAGTAAGTGTTAGACTTGACAAGAGGACAAATAAAATGAGGATTCATTTTAATATATGGGATGTGAGAAAGCCAAAAGTATAAACTCACAAGATTCCTAAAATAGTTCCCTATTTTGCATTTCATGATTTTCCAAGAATCCCTAGAGGTGAGAGTTGTGACTAAACTTTGAATCACATTACAATAGACATCTAATAGTGGGCCTAATCACATCCATAAGCATGTGATAAACAACCTTGAAGCTAGAGAAAAGTTTGTTATCATTTCTAAATTTCAAATTTGATAAAATCCAACCTCTAAATCGTCTTAGCAAAACAAAAAACATGCTATGATAACTAAATAAAAAATATAAACAATTTTTTTTTCTTTATGAAATCTAATATTGACCTAGTTAATATAGAAAGTTGTGCTTTAAATGACATTAAACCAAAACAATAAAACGCACTCCATTTTTCCCTTATTTTGAGTGGTGATAAGAGATCACCATAGACCATGGTTTTAAGTATATCAACAAATTTGGATGTCTCTCCATTAATATTTAATATAAAAATCATCATTTTCAAACCTTTTTAAACGTACCTTCACATTCAACCTTTATTTTCTTTGGCTCAACTTTTTCATATAAAATATGTTCTTAAGTAGCCAAAAATAGAGGCTACAATATATTATCTTCTTATACACATATTACACTTTATATACCATTAAACAAGTTCATTTACAATTTTGATTCCTTAATTTTACATTCTGTTACAAGAATAGTTAATCATCACATGATCAACACCTAAGCAAGATTCTCATAATAACAAAAATGTTCTTCCAAACCTACATTACAATTGAAGAATTTCATATCCCACCACACATAATGAAGAAGGTCAAATAGTTTAGGCCAAATTGATATGTAAATTTTGAAAAATATTATGTCGTGAGAACAATCTTATTTCATATTTTGCACATTAAAGTTATCCACAAAGTTAGTAAAACTTAGAAGTAGAACTATGGGTTCATTGAAACTAAAGATGATAATCAAAATGCAAGATAGGATTGATAACCAAGGAGGAAGTTTCTTTCTCAACTCAAGATGATTTGAGTTTTTTTCATGTTTAATGTGTTTTGCTTCATTTGTCTATGTGTTTACATAAGGTCCTACCTACATTATGAGATACCTTGGAACCTAGGGACTACACAAAACTTACCTAAGTTAGATAGGGATTTACTAAAGGACATTTTGAATAGGGATTCACTTAGGGGCTATTCACGATAGGGGTTATCAAAAACTTACATAAAGGGAACTACCTAGGAGGACACCTAGGTTATGGAATAAACTTAATGGTTATTTAGGGGATTACCTAGAGCCTACCAAGAGATTATTTAAGGAGACACTTAAGGGCTTACATAAGTTATGGGTTACTTACGGGCCATTTTAAGAATTACATAAAATCTACCTAAGGGGCTAGTTAGGAACTATCAAAAACTTACCCAGAGAAACATCTAGAGGCCTACTTATGTTATGAGATACTTCAGATTATTGAGAAGGATACATATATAAGACCTATTCAAGGGTTTACCAAGGGTTACTTAAGGGACACCTAACTTATGGGATACTTTAAGGCTATTTAGTGGGTTACATAAAACTTAATATGAGGCTAGCTAGGGATTTTTTAGGGTTAAGGGATCCCTAGGGGTTATTTAAGGGGTTACCTAGGGTTGACTCATAACCATGTAATTTTTTAAGTAACATGTAGTTATCCTGTAATTTAAGTAGGTCCTTAGGTAGCCCCTATTTACCAACCTAACAAGTCATTATGTAACACTTGATGTAAGCTTTTGATAAACCTTATCTTACATAGGCCATAATCTAGGTGGCCCCTAAGTGACCTTTAGGTTGTTAGGTGTGTTAGTTTAATTGTTCGGTTAAATCCCATTTAGTTAAGGATAAACTAGGTTAGTTAAGTTGATTAGTTTTATTTTGAACTAGTTCAAATGTGAACACGGTTCAAGATATTTTGTGATGGGATAAAATCCCAAGTTGTGTGATCTCAAATCACTTTTTGTGATTTGAGATTCCAAGGAATAATATTTTCATCTTTGCATATTTTTCTTGTGTTTTGTAGTTTTAATCGATTCATGGTTTTTGTTATTTCTATGTTTTGGGCTCGAATTCTTGCTTGTTGCAAGTGAATCATATTTTGAATCACCAATAATTTTAGCTAGTTGTTTTTGTGTTACAATTAAGCTAGATTTGTTTAGCATTAAGTTTTGGTTTTGTTTTGTGTGTGTTGTGCACATGATTTGGTTAGCAGCAAATGTTGGGTTGTTTTGTTTTGTTTATGTTGTTATAAGTTGGTTTTTGCAAAAAAGTTGTTCGGGTTGCAACAACCGTTCGTTTGTGTTTTAGTTTGCTTAAACAATGATTTTACAAGGTTTTTGGGTGATTATTTTCAAGTATTCCATGGGGAGTTTAACCTTAATTGGGCTTGGGTACCTTAGAACATGGAAAGGAGGCAAACATCAAGAGTAAACCCATCGTTGCAACCGGCTATGAACGCTAAGAGCTTGGAGCTTTCGAGCCTCCTTTACCTGTTGGCATCATCCAAGAAGGACAAAGGCCCTCCCATTGTCACATTGTTGCGCCATAAAAAACAACTGTAGTTGTTTTGCTACTACAGTAGTTCGGGCAGAAGGAGGGACATGGGCCTTCTTATTATTGTTGGTGGAAGGCCGTGGTGCTTGTAGTAGCCCAACAACAAAGTGGGGGCAGGGAGCTCCCTTCCGCGTCCTTGTTTTTTGTTTTTGGTGACCATTTGCAAGAGCAAAAGTGGGGGAGTTCCCTCTTTGTGTTATTTTCTTCTTTGTTGTGGTTTTGGTTATGGGTGGTAACACCTACAAGAGAAAAAAAAAGGAGAAGAATAAAAGACAGAGAAGGAGAATAAGAGGAAGAGAAGGAAAAGGAGAAGGAGAATAATAAGAAAAGAAAAAGGAGGAAAAAAAAAAAAAAAAAAAGAAAAAAAAAAAAAAAAAAGGCAAGGCGAGGGTAGTGGAGAAAGCCAAGCTCTAACTACCATTGTCGGGAGCTTAAGCTTTCTTCCAAACCTTCAAGGTCTAAGCACAAATGAAAGTTCACAAGGCTTGGTTAGCTTGGGATAAAGGGGTTCAAGGGGTCCAATTCGGGGGCCCCCTTTTTATTTTTCATTTTTTAAAAATTTTCCAAACCCAGGGCGCATGGTCAACACTAATCTAAACCCACCATCATTTAAATTTTTTTCTTTTTAATTTTCATCGAACTGAAGGATTTCATCCAATTTTTTGATGAAAATATTTTTTCATCCATTTACCATGGGTACGTAGTGGGTGAACATGGGTTAGTGACTATGTGGGTAAGCTAGTTAGCAAACAGCCCACATGTGAGTGTACACCAAACAATCCTAAAACCAAACAAAAAATAAATTTTTAATTCATTTGAATTTTCATTTTGAATTTCTTTAGAAATTCATATAGAGCCAAATTGATAAATTGTTTGCACTATTGAAATTCTGGAAAGGAAAGTTACATGCATGTGAAGTTGTAAAAGTTTTGGAGGTCAAAGGGTGGTTATTTGTAATAGTTATTCTTTATTTTTATAATTTTCATTAGTGCAATTACCATCTTTTTGCATTACATAGCTTGTGCACTTATCAAAACTTATTTACAAAATAGTGGTTGAAGAAAGAAAGGTGACAACAAATTGCTATCCAATTGGATAGAAGAGAATTGTTTGCAGTGTTGAGTGTATGTGAAGGAATGGACTATTTTGCCATGTATTATGGTAGTTGTGTGTTTAGGTTGAAGCAATAGGCTTAAAGATGGTTGGCAAGTATCCAACATCCAATAAGAATATTGGTAAAACCTATAGCGAGCTAAAGGCAAATGTTAAGAACGAGGTGAGTCTAACATATTCTAAATTGAGTGTAATTAAATAGATTCAGCCGACCTCCCCCCCCCCCACTTAGAGAATTTTGAGACCACCGATCTCTGACCACAAAATGTACAGAAATGTCCCTAGGAAAAGATGAAATAACAACTTGATGTGTTACAACATAAAATTATAGACATGGTGAAACAAATTGAAGATCAATTTAATATCATTAACAAGCTTCAATTAACTGTGAGTGCCTATTCCAATTTACATGCATGACCACATTGTGCAAATCAAGCCCATTGAATTTTTAATGCAAAAATTGTGATGCAAAAAATTGGATGAACAACTTATTTTTTATTCTAGACACAAACGTGGGGTATGATATGTTGTTAGGTGGGTGTGTATAGAAAATTATATGAAGAAGAGGTGATTGTTCATCGTGATTCCCAATTCATGACCATGGGTCCAATTGCATGTTTGAAATAGCAAGTGGATGGTTCAAAGGTATGTTTTTTGTGTGTATCTCTTATTTTATGTTGGACATTACTAAAAAAAAAGGTTTGAATATCACTTATGAGCAGAAATTCTAACAAGATGAAGCTGGCAAGTTAGGGGAAGAAGAAATAGATTATGTGGAATTTTTGGAGGTAGAATTGAATAAGGCTAGGTTAGCCCTTGTAACTCTAATTGTTGCCACCCATTTTTTGCATGTGGAGCTTTGCTTTTGGAAATGTAACCAACTTTCATAGGCCTAGAAATTTTAAGGTTGTGTCCTATAGTTTTGAACAAATTAAGGTCCAATGGATAACCAAACTTTAGTCTGTGTTGAACATGCATGCAAAATGTATCATCTTTTTACAACAAGCATGCACATGCTAATGTAAAAGCAACATCTGCAAGAAATGAAGTGATAACATTGAGAAAAGAGTACGAAAACTAGGTTTGTGTTGCTAGGTATTTTGGTTAATGAATGTTTTATTCATTAAGGTCAATGTCACAACATCAAGAAAATTGGATTATGTGAATGCCATTTTTTAGAATGTTGTATAGAATGTATCCTTATTTTAAAAGCACTATTTGCAATGTAAGGAGATGTATGCTGTACTTGCAAGAAATGTGGAGTTTTCTCAAACTATTAAAATCTACTAGCAAAAGCTTTGGGAGAGTTCCATGAAGTTATAAGCCTATGAAGAGCTTGGCCTTCAACAAAATTGCAGTATAATCTTTCCTTTTCTCAAGCAACAATCAAGGCGTTGTGTGACTTCCTTGGATAAATTTTCATAAGAAGTGCAATTCAAATAGAGAAATGAAACTAGAAATATCCAAAATTTGTACATACAACAACAATATAAAAAATGGTGTTTACATAGGTGGCAATGTTGGAAAAGGAAAAAGCTAGACTGGTTATAGGGTAGAAGAGGGCAAGTGATGAAGTGGCATCACTATATGTGTGTGTTCGATAGTTACAGGTCAATACCTTTTTCTCATGTTGAACATGTATGTGAACTCAAGCACATCTTTTCTTGAATATGTGCACACAAGTAAGACAGTTGAATGGTATGTTATATGCATTATCTAGAGTCCTATAAACATAGATATTCAATTATAACATGTGAATGGAGTTTTGCAGGTTTCACTAGATAACATTTAGAAAGTGGCCAAAGCTCGTGAGGTATCTTTTAACTTTTCTTGTCATCATTTTGTCAACTTGGGCTTCATGAAGTTTAAGGTGGCATTTAAAAGTTGGTTTTGCTACTTCTAAACTATAATGACAACATTCCATTTCCCTATGTACATTTCATATTGTGATTGTTCCATATCAATGGGGCATTGTAGGGTGCAAGGGCTATAGAAAGAAATAAACTCAAGGATGAAATGAACAAACTGCAGGTCAATTAAGTCTTGATGAACAGCATGTCGAGTGGTGCTTAAACCAATTTGTTTGCATATGTAGTTTATTGATTATGAATGTTTTACCGTAATGTTCACTATGAGATCTCATGAGTTGGTTATGGGAATAGAAAGAATGTGCACAAGCAAAACCAAAACTTGAGGTTAAGAAGGTTGCCCTTTGTATAAAATTGAAGGAGGTGCAGGAGCTCAATATTGTGTGTGAGCCAAAAGCTCTGACCAAATGACTTAAAACCCCTTCATGGCATTGTGTAATGGAAGAGGGATGGCATAATATAATGAAGATACAATGTCATGTGTTGGCCTGAATGTCACCTAGTGCATTTGAACAAATAATGCAAGGCCCTAAGCACTAAAACCCAACAATTAGTGGAAAGTTGGTTGTGTGTGGGGACTTTAGACAGATATGCATGGCTAAGGGTGTTATGCAGGAAGTTGCAATAAAACCCATGTAATCTAGGCGCCCTTTATAAGACTTGGTGAAAAATAGGTTTAGTACAAAATCTATTCAACATAAGGTAGTGGTGGTTGATGTTGGCACCAACAACCTAGTATCGAAAAGGGTTAGCTAGTGGTCAAGCTATTGATACACAAAAAATTTCACAAATTGAGATTGGTTATAGTCAACCATTTCACACCTTAGATATGCTTATCACTCAACAAGTTGATACTTAACAAGGGTTGGCATTTCATTCACTCAATAGGTGGTGGGAAAGACCTGAAACACAAATTCTTGACTCAAATATTCATAAAAGCTAAAGGGTAAGTGACACATGTTATATCTTTTTCTCTAGTGGCACCTTTATAGTTAGGTGTTAATGTTTTTGGAACATAATATATTATACTAGAAATTTGACTATCCCATATCTATGCAAATGGATATGGGATACATTCACTTGACTTTGGCATTTGAGGTGTTTTGGATTAACATCAATTGCATATGCAATGTATTATCCCTGAAAGTTGAATAGGTTTGAAAATAAATAAATGTATGGATTGACAAGTAAGGAGTCCAAACACAATGCAAAGCCCATTGTGGTCATGGCAACTATGGCACCATAGTAAGGGATCAACAAAGGCTAAAAACATTTGATTCCTATCATGTTCTTCGGAAGTGCACTTGCCACAAAATTGTCCTTATTGAATTGCCTTGATTACAGTTTTTTAGTACAACCTGATGTGTGGATGATGTTGGGTGTGAAAGGTTAGGTCTGTGTTTATGCTAAATTGGAGATGTAATGCCCTAGACAACATTGGTGCTTTTAACATTGCTTCCTTTGTGAACTAGATTTGGACCAAATCAACCTTGTTTAAAGGGCTTAACAATTTTACATAGTTGAATATGCTATATTGTTCAGGTGATGATTTCAATCTTCATTATTTTATACTTGTAAATCTCATTTTCCTACATATATCCCATATTTCCAACTATCATGTATCATGTGCAGCTTGATGTGTGGTAGGAAAATGCTCTTGCTATTGCATTAATCAAATCTTGACCAATCTTTGTTTTATTGCATCCTAAGTAACATCAAGGATTCATTGGCTTCCTTTACCTAGCTTCCAAAGTAATAACATATATAGCCAATAGGTTATGTGGAAGATCATTTATTGGTCTTATAAAATTTGTGTTATGTAGGGGTTCACTTACTTGAAGGTTTTTGGGGAGAGGTTCTAATCATGATCATTTTGCATGAAGGCAAGTGAAATTTCTATAGTGCTTTATAAATAATAAGATTTGGTATTGGAGAGGTAGGTGTCACACCCAAATATTTTGCCATGATTAAGATTAATTGTTGTATTTTTTTCACGATATTCTTTAGCCTGATAATATGTTGCATGTAGAATCTTGTTTTGATTAGTTACATTTTGATGGTATCAGTGGTGTTTTGTAAAGGATCCTAGGGGATATGTGGAATCACAAATTTTCGACCACTTCTTCCTTGTTGTTGATGTAGTCTTCACTAGCTTGCAAGGAGGCCCTAGATAATTCCTTGGAACAAACACTCAACAACTCCTCCATGGCTATAAGTAATTTGCATTTCTGAAAATATATTTACACAAAACACTACTTCCTGAGGGTGGGTAATTTTTTAAAGGGTGTTGTTTCCTAGTTTGATAATACAATATATGATGGAACTCAAGTATGTCTTTTAGTGTTTTTTGTGGAGTGTGCGATTTGGAGATCACTAGAATTGAGTATTTTTATGCAGTTTGAGGTGTTTCATGTGGAACTTTTTAAAGACATAAAGTTGTACTCATGATTTTCATTCTTGATGATGGTCCTTATTGAAGTGTATCAAATCCTAACAACTTTGACTTGTGCAAATTTCTATTGTTCATTTCCTTATGCAACTATTAAAAGATTGTTAAATGACATTTCCCACAAGATATTAAAAAAATTAATGTTTAGGATGAGTTTATTAAATTTAATTAATTTCATAATAAAAAAAAATGTAAACTTATCAAGTTTGATAAAATGTTTCAATGAATATTTCATTTTCAATGTTGACTTGAATATGTTTTTAATTTTTATTAAAACGTGTTTACTAAAATATTACAAAAAAATTCAAGATACATTTTTTTATGTTTTAATATTTAATTTAATTAATAAATTATCATGTCAATTTGAGTTTTTATTAAGGATGTTAATATCTAACAACATTTGTTATGTCAATGTCCCATCTTGTGATGTCCTTTTAGGATCTTGACCTAGTGATAATCATAATAATTTAAAAACTCAAGAAATTTTGAAAATATTGGATAGATAAGGTCTTCATTAATTATAAAAAAGACCAAAGTTTAAGCAAGAAATATGTTTTATTGATTCAAAAAGAAAAAATAAGTTAGAATGGAGAAACATGCTTAACCATTCCAAAGAGAAGGTGGTTAAAAATGATTAATTAAAATGTTCACCCTAAAGTCATATGTGGAGGTGACATTTTTGTTCGAAGATGACCTTCACTTGGTCAATAACAAAAACACACTTAAACAACACCAATGATAACAAAAAATAGGAAGCAACAAAAAGATGAAAATGCCAACAAGGAATGACAAAATGACAACAAGCAATAACAAGGTGTTGAAAAAGCACAATGGAAACATTATGTGCATTAGGTTGGACATGAAATATTTCCTTTTTAATAATAAAAGACACCAAGATGTTGAAGGTTTGAGTCTCAAGGAGCTAGATATGATGTTGAAGGACACCAAGGACAAAAGTGCATAGGAAACATTACAAGCACTAGTGTCAAAAATAGTTTTTGAACTAAGGGTCATTTGGAAGCATGGTAAGAAGGTCAATTGGGGATATTGGAAAGGCCCCAAAAAATTTTTTTCACATAATAAGAGGTGCCAAAATAAACATCATGGGTGCTTAAAATATTAATGTTTCATCAATAGGTGAAATTCAATTTCATATTCTAAAATTAATGGAAGTGGAAATGATTTCATGGCCAATTTACACGATCTTAAATTAACAATGTTTAGTAATTAATTATTTCTTAGATAATTTATTTAATTAAACTTATAATATATTAATATTTTGACCTTATATTAATTGGTCGTCACTCATAGTGCAAAGTGCAAAGCACTACAAAGGCCAAGTTTTTTTCAATAAAGTGAACCATGTATTGTTTTGCACATCATTTGAAAAAATTGGAAAGAACTTCCTTTGGGTTATGGCATGATTATTACAATTATAATCTTTTGTGCGTCCCTAAAAGTATCATTAGCCATTACCATTATGACCTCACTGACTTCATCAGCTCCAGACAACAATGTAGGTGAATGCATAATTATCTTAGTAGGAAGTTGGGCATCAATCTTGTTTTTCTATTGCATTTGTGGAAGCAAGAGGAAGGTTCAGTCATGATGTTGATTTGCACTCAAGAAGCATAACTAATCAATTCTCACCTAGCAATAAGAATGTTCTACACAAACAACAATTTTTTTTTTTGGAGATGTATAAGCAAGTGCTAGAATTATATTGCCTATTGAATGCAAACCACATATCTATGATTGCATGAATAAGGCGAAATCTATGGACAAAAACTCCACATGTATTATAAACATAACATAGTTGAACAATAGTATTTTAATAATGGCGTATTAATGGCCATATTAATTGTATCAATGGGAATCATAATAAAAAATTAGTTACAAATGTATCCCATAATTGATGATGGAAATGTGAACATGACAAAGTTGAAGATTTGCCACTTTGAAAGGTTATGTGTTATGAGTTATGACCCTACCCATCATTGTGTTACCTTGAAATTGTTGTAGCATGAAAGCAACCAAGTCTATAGGATTTTTTAACCAAGATGAGAACTAAGGCAAGCTTAGTTTTGAATTCAGATCGTGAAACAAAAAAAACAAAAATAAGAACATGACATGTGTAAAACATAAATCCAAGAAAATTTTATTGTAAGGAAGAAACAAAACAAAATAAGGTTGTTAAAAAAAAATGTACTCAAAACTAGCGTTGAATAAATTGAAGGTAATGAGAATTTTACCTTTATTTATACTCATTTGGCACTTAGCTTAAAGAAGTTTCACTATGAGAAATTGTGTTCGTTTAAACCACACTACCTTTAAATAAAAACTCATACACAACCATTATGTAACTATCCCTTGGGTGTTACAATTAGTGTGCAATTATCCCCTAGATATATGGGTTATTAATAAATAAATAACCACATTAAAAAATCAATTAATTGTATTATAATAGCAAGTGAGTTGAAAATGGGTCTTTTGTATTGTAATTTATACACATTGTACATACATATGTAGTCAACCATGTCAAACTTTTTCAAGAGTTGCATTGTAATTGCATGTGATAACTATTTTAAAACTGTTGTAAATGTGCCACTAAAACAACAACCGTGTTGCAATTAATGTGCAATGTACATACATGCGATCATGCCACGTGTCAAGCTCCATCACTCCTACCTGACTTCAGAAGCTCCCAATGATGGGTGTTTAGATAAACATCTAATCATCCACTCAAAATTTTGTGCAAACTATTACACAAACCATCTTGAGTAGTCCTTATCACATTTCCAAAAGCAAAGGGCTTCTCAGTCATGATGTTGGCTAGCACACGACATAGCTAATTAAAAAAGTCAATAGTATCCACATCCAAGCTGCTGCAACAAGCTTATCCCTGTCCATCATTTCATTCCAGCTTTTTAGCTTGTCCTTGTACAAGCAAGCATCTAAGCCTAAGGCATAGAGAGGTCAAAGAGAGGGTCCTGGTTGGTTCCTCCTCCACCCTGAACATATTCTTTAAGCACACTGCTGGTGCTTACTTGGATGTGGAACATCCATTGAAGTCACTGGGAAACATATTTACATGATTGCATAAAGAACTCCACAGCAGCACTATGCATCTAAAATGATGATGAGTCTAATCATAAACTTATGACAGTCGCGGACAAAGTCTAAGACCATCACCTTCGTCATCAGCAGTGATAAGCTGCCATGACTCCCCACACTGTATTCATCAACTCCAGATGATGCAGGCAGAATTCAGGTGTAGATGAAGTTAAAGATCAACTGCCCCAAAATCAATCACAGTATGGCAAAAACAGTCCAATAACTTGATCAGCATCTGGGTACAATACTTCTGCTCATTAAGTACCCACATAATAGATCATACCCAGAACAAAAAAGAAGCCACCTTCAAGTCCTTTGATCTACCATTGGACTAAAGAATATACTGCAAGTACATTCTTGGCCAAAGAATCCTACAAGCTACCAAAACACAGAAAAAACACCTTCGTCAACCTCAAGACCTTGCTAAATGTACTAAAAGAAACTGTCCCAGCAGAAGAGTTCAAGGGATCTTGGGGTCACATGTCATAAAGCTGTTGTGGAGTAAAATGGTGAAGCACACAAAGATCATGATGTCATTTCTGAACAGCTGGGATTGGTGGAGCACAAAGCTTTTCTTTTACTCTGATAATGGAACGAAAACAGAGAGCTCATCTAGTAGATTCCAGGAAAAATTCACCAAGGTACAAACTCACAGTACTCCTGCCATACCTCCCTGTACTTTTCACAACACCTTGCTGAATCTCGTCTTTCTTGCCAGATTAAAAGAGTGAAGAGATATGCTGGGTAGAAATTGGGCACTGGTGAACTGTTCCCAAATATCAGATTTGGAAGCTCATTATTATCCACCTGCATATGATTTTGTGGCTGAAAAATGCACCAAAATCTCCAAACTGTAGTTTCTCAATCTTTCCTGAATACTGATGATTTTCACATGTGAACAGATCCAGATTTAGAGACATATACTTGCCTGGAGGATGACAAAAAAACCATAGGTCAAATATAGTCAAGCATTCTGGTGAGGACAAAGTACTATACCTCATGCCACATAGAAGACTAAATGAAAAGGCGTCCCCAAGATAATTGCTATGTCTTGCAACAGCCCTGCACAAAGTCAACAAGTATGTGAGGATTTTTGTACGTGAACACAGGTAACCTCATAGAGTGGTATTCATTGACTGCAACCATCCTCCTTGAAACTCTCTGCCTCAGGCAAAGATGTTGCTTGCAAAAGTAGCAAAAGCTTCCAGGCAGAGAGTTGTCAAGTTGCAATGGGATTTGCAATGTGATACTCAAAATAACAAGGAGCTAATGAGCAGATCTGATATGAACAAGAGAAACCTAGTATCCTGAAGTGAGCAGTCGGCCTCCAATAACTTTAGCAGTTTGACCCCATATCACAACCTTGGAGTCTTGTCCAAACTGATGTTTCTGCTTGTTTGCTCCTCTGAAGATTGCAAACCTGTTCCAACACAATCCTCAGTGATAGCATCTAAATGCATTTGCATTGACTTGCTCTTGTCTTTCATAATCCTCAGATTTATCACTTCATTAGCCAGTGGAGACTTCTCTTGCATATATGGAAACACTGAATGTCATCTTCACTTTGGGTTGTAAACAGCCCCTTGAGAGATATGCTCTTCACAAAGTCATAAACTGTCAAACACTTGCTACTTCCATACATTGGATTGCACTGAATTTTTATCATTCACAACTGTTTTTGGCACATCCATGCTGAACTTCAAATTAGAAACCCAGACCTTAGGTGATCTGTTGGATTTAAGCTAAGCTATACAACAGGTGATCTGCTTGGTCTTCAAAGAACTTGGTAGAACACAACAGTATTGAGACATGATTCAAGTAGCACCTGTGATAAACCCCCAGCTGCTCTTCATTCATACATACCATTCAAATATGAAAATTGCTACATAGAGCATCATCCAGGCAGAAGTGTTTAGAAACACTCCCAAACAAAAATATGCAGAGATTCAAAGCAGCAGCTATCTTGCTGATCTCCACTGAATGACTCAACAGCCACCAGCCCTGTTATAACCAAAGTCAATGTTACACTTATAAAAAGCAATTGGCATGTACTGCATGTAGTCTTAGATATCTACTGGTGCCTTGACCACAATTATTGTAAACAGAAATACACAGCAGAGTTTAAGGAAACCTAAAATGGTGTGAAAAGCACACAGCTCATGTGCAGATGCTTAACATATAGACACACAAACACAAGAGCTAGCAGCAATTCTGAACCCTGTTCCCCGCTGCATGCTTGCTGAAGTTGGAAAACCCTCAATCAATGATGTTGTTTAAGTAAGCACTTGCCTGGATGCTAAAGGGGATAAACACAACATCTCCAAAGATCAGCATAATCTCTGCTATAATGTCCTACCTACAAAAAGCCATCAACCTATTGTTATCAACATGTCAGAGAACATTGCACAACTCAAGGATTGGGATGCCAAAATCCTCTTGAGATGTTGTCAACCTATCTATCTGCACGTAGCTCAGGGGGGCCTGTGAATTTTCTGGGAGGTCTGAATAGAAAACCACATGACCATCAAGAGTAGGGTCAATGCAAGACATTTGGGGCTAGGTATTCAGCACAATCTAAGGAGTAACTCAGCACATATGTTGATGTCATTGCCTCTTCATGCCAGAAGTAGTCCAGCACATATATCTGCCAAACACCCCACTTGATTTAAGTCGACCAGATCCAGATTTAAGTCGACCAGATCCAGATCCCAAATCTTTAATTGGGATCTGACAAAGGTAGGACCAGCAATGCCCAAAGGTATGGGGCTTACAGCAGAAAATGCTTGGTAGAGAGCCATGGATAGTGAGAATGAGCCCTGATTCTGGAACTGCTTGGCTGCCACTAACAAATTAATGAGAAACCATCCCAACATGCCTGTCTGGATCCAGAAAAACCTGCTCCATTACCCCAATAGCTTAGGCTTCAACCATCTGGTGATGATAGACTATTTTATCAGGCCTAGATTCAACAGATTCTCTCTGACCACAAGACAAATAGCAATAATACTATGCTCCCAAGTATACATCCCATGCTCAGATTAGAGATTGAAACTTACTTCAGGTCAAGACCTACGAAATCCAGATTCAACTGCACTCCAAACCACATGCATGGCTAGTTGAATGCTCAGTATTCAACCCTGGAAAACTCCAGGGGCATGAAGTTGGCAGCCAAATATAAGACAAGGTTCTTCATTTCCAGAATCCACTATCCATGTGCATGGTTCAACTCTTCTTCTCTTTGAGTGCCCACACTCATACTTTCATATTTTGAACCATGCGAATAGTCAAAGAATGCTTGCAAAATGAGAGCAGTTTTTTGTAATCAAGGATGACTTAGGTAAATTAGCTTGTGGAAAAAACAGAGCTGAGATTTAACCTATTGTGGCATCTGTAAAACTGGGCCTGCATATGGAGACTGGAGGATCAACAAATTCAAGAGACTCAATGATGCTCTTCTTAGAGACCAGAAATGAGGAGACAACTAATTTTCAGTAGGAAGAAGGCCATCATGTCTCACTCTTCAGCAAGCATGCAATGAACTCTTGACAGTAATGCAAAATACCAGTCATGGAGA